>ENA-UPXM01006918-UPXM01006918.1-activated-sludge-metagenome-genome-assembly--contig:-NODE-6918-length-10378-cov-4.231522_pt1 | contig 10378 bp, 11 predicted proteins | sample MGYA00238178_ERZ772708 | MGnify/ENA primary metagenome ERZ772708 (study PRJEB29002, sample SAMN05720212) | activated sludge metagenome | isolation source: anaerobic digester from wastewater... | reverse complement strand
TGTAAGGGGGTGGGGTTAGACTGATAGTTATCGTTAACTTAGCAATCCAGTTGAAATTATTATGCCATTAATGTCTTTTCCGATAACGAGATATATCAGAAGTACATTTAAAAACCCACACCCCTAGCCCCTCTCCCAGGAGAGGGGAATATTAATGTAAGCCTAAAAATGTCTTTGCTTAGCTTTGGATTAATTCCACGTTGTGAATTGACGCGTTAATAACCTGGTCACCTTCACAAAGTAACTCAACCACAGGACTTTGCAAGCCACTCGCGAAAACGGCTGGCTGTTTTGGCAAAGCCTTCACCGTGCCCACCATGCCCATGTAAGGTTTGCCCATCAGGCGCACTTTCGCGCCAGCTTCAAGCCTCGCGGTTTGTCTGGTCAAGCCCAAATCGGCTGGTTTATCCGCCGGTAAAATGAGCAAAGGTGACAGTTTAGGGCCCCAAGTACTTTCTTCAGCCAAAAGGCACACCGTTTTTCCGGCCATCGTTTCCAGCATCGCCATACTCGTTGTGTCCATATTTGTTTCGCCAAAGCCCAGCAAGCTGATAACAGCAATATCCAGTTCACTCACAAGGTTAAGTTGCTTGTACGACACAGACGGTAATATCAAGCCGGCTGGTTTCAAGCGCAAAACGCGTCTGATTTGTCCGGCAGTGGCGAATTTCTTGAACGCGATAAGTTTATCTTTGACCATTTCGCCAGGGACACCCAACAAGTTCGTTTCCAGGTCTTCCCAAAAAACCAGCTCACCCTGGGCAACTTTGCCATTTCCCCAGGCGCCTTCAACCACCGTACCAGTCAACGATATCATCGCGCCCCGTGTGCCGATCAGTTCCACGACAACACCGGGCATCGGCGCGAAGACCTGCTCTTTTTCCAGACCAATTGCCAGCGTGATGCGTCCATCGCGCAAGGACACCACCTTGCCATCACCCGGCGACCTGAACAACTGGGTGATAAAGCCGTCCTTTTGTGCCAGCACATCGCCTTTGGCAATCACGTCACCCAGCAAACGCTTGATGGTACCTTCAGCTTGCTCTGGGCTGAGATTGAAATGACTGGGGATATCAATCACCTCGAAACGTTCGGGCTGACTGCTTTCAGCGATTAAACTGCCAAATTCGACCATCTCGCCCACCCTGACTTTCAAATTGCCATGCGTTGGCAGGCAAACCGGGCGGTTAATAGTTTGGTTTTCTCCGATAATGACTCGTTTCATCTCAGCCACCCAAATCCCACAGCCAGTTTCGCCAGCTTTTCGCGCGCGCCTCAGGGTTTTCGGGCAAAACAAGCGGTCGTCCGCGCGCGTCAATAATCAAACCCAGCTCTGTGTCCGGTACCGATATCCAGCCACCTAATCCGACCATGCCCATGCCTACATCGCTAAAGCGTCCAGGCGCCAAATAAACGCGCATGGACTCAATGCCGCGCGTGTCAATCTTGCAGAGTTGGTTGCGCCCGGCCTGGAAATACTGGCGGGTGTCATCTTCGGGCAAGACCAGTTCCAAATCAAGCAGCGCGTGGTCTTCGTAGTTTTGATTGTCAACACTCACCACCGAGGCCAGATTGCGGAAACTGTCCAACTCAAGCATTTGCACGACCAAAAGTGGCTCTTTGTCGGCCAGCGTGCCCAACGCGCGTAAAAGATGATTGTCGTCCATGGCAATCGTGCTGATTCCATGGGGTAAAATGCCATCCAAAGCGACGGCTAAACTCTGATGCGCTTTTAGCTTGTCGCTAAAAGCTGACCCACTCAAAATAATCGGGTCGCAAGCCTCGTGCAAGCCAGTTTCGCCGTCATATTTCAGATGGGGATAAATCGCTTTCATCGCGCCTAAAGCCCGCCATAGTCTTGCGCGTGCCCAGGCCTGCTCAATGGCAAAATCGGAAATAGTCACACTCAACTGATGGGGATTCAGACTTTGGTTGAGTAAAAACTCCCCTACCTCCGCCGTGGTCAGGTTTTGCGAACAATAGGCTTGCGTGCTTTGAATAAGCGCCTCATCAATCGTGTTGGCTTGAGAAATTGCCATCAGTTCATTTTTATTAGCGAACAAAAGACTGGTTTTCTCGTCAGACAAATCCGCAAGTAAAACCGCTTTGTCCGTAGCGCTCAGGCGCGCAATAAAACGCGCCAGGCGTCCCATCGCGAAGCTTGCCGGCAAAAGGGCGGTTTTTAGTTCCGCCTGAAGAAGGCGCAAATGCGGGTACTGTTGCAAGCGCACGCGCTGATAGGCACGTAACATAGCTTTCCAGGCTACGCTCAGGTCTTCTTCGCCGGTGTTATGGTGCAAGTTTGGCGCGAGATGGAAATCGTCGCCCGCTTCAATTTCAAGGCGCGCGTAATCCGCCAAAACCTGATTGCCAGCGTAAACAATCTGCGGCTGAATGGATTTTGGCATGAGATGATAAAACAAGCGCGCGTTTTCGATGGCGTTGCGCAAAGCGCGACTGGCGCCTTCTTCGGATCCACCCGCGATAACCAGCATGTCCAGGTCAACCGCGCGCAAGGCTTCCAGTTGCTGACTTTGGCTCAGCGGGTCTTGCAGGCGCGTTTCAAGCACAACTTCCGCGTCAAAAAGGCTTACCAAACGCCTTAGGGAAGACAAGGAATAGGCTTCAGAAATGCCCACCAAGCCTACGCGCACCGGTCGGCTGGCAGAAAAGCTAAAGCCAACCACGCTCATGCCTGTCAAATCGGCGTGGCCTTCATGTGCCAAATGCCCGTCGTCATCAAGCATCTTGATTCCGGTTTCCGCTTCCAGCGCTTGCATCTGCGCCCGAAAAGCCGGCATCAAGCGCTCGGCGTCATCCAGTTCAAACGCCGTTTTGTTTTGGGCGCGCAAGGCATACAGCCCGGCTTGTCTTTCAAACAACAGGCTGTGAATTTCATTTGAACTCAGGTTTAAGCTAAGAAACAGACTCATCTCTGACCTTAACCCCCTAATAAAGTTCTGAAAAAGTCGACTATCGTCGTCAAATTGCCAATCAAAGCGATTAAGGCAGAACTCAAAAGCCCGACGAACAAGGCTCCAAAGGTGATGCCCAAAAAGACTTGCCCAAGTTTGGACATCCCTGTTAAAACAACTGAACTCTCAGTCTTGCCAAACATTTTTCTTTGGCGTTCCTGAAAGAAAGCGAGTACCGCCACCACGCCCAGGAAGATGGCGATGGCTTCAAGCAAGCCCCACCAGCGAATGGTCGAATGACCAGCCACAGCACCCGGTGAAAAGTACTGAAAAACACTCAAAAGCTGGGGCGCGAGTGTGCCACGGCTGACGCCAAACAGCGCCATCGCCACCATCACACCCACCAAAAAAGCCAGGGGAATACGCCCCATGCGGCTGCCCCGTTTGAAAAGCATAAAAACAAATAAAACCGAAAGAATTAGGGGCACCAGGGCTAAATAGAAACTTTGTGTGCCTGGCATCAACAGCGGACTGACCAGCATAGGCAAAATAACTGAACGAATAATCAACAGGGTTGCATAGCCCGAACTGACCCCGACCAAAAGATACAGCGCGATGCCAAAAAAGACGTTGTCCTTTAGGATATAGCTAAACACCATCAGCGTCAGCGCCAAACCGACGATGCCCAGCACCAGGTCCGCGCCACTCATTCATCCACCTCTTGCGTGACAGGTGGAATGCCTTCCGTTTCGCGACTTAGGACGATGCCCAGCACGAACAGCAAAATCATCAGCATAAGTCCCACCCGAAAAACGTTGATGTTCACACCCCCAACCATGTTTTCACCACTCAAGCCCTGCGCGCCAGTCAGAAAACCAGCAATTTGGGCACTGTTGAAATAGGGTTGAATGGCCACCGCTTCTTTTTGGCTGACAATCGCCAGCGTTATCAGTTCCGGCTGGTTCGGACTAACTTGTTCAAGCCAGCCCCGAATGGTTAAAGATGAGTCGCTAACCAGCAAAACGTAGTCAAAGTCATCCAGCCTTGGTTTTTCATCGGATAGTGCCGAATGCGATGCTGCCTGTGGCTCCGAATTAGCCTCAAGCGCCAAATTCAGCATGGCGAACTGCCCACCCATTAAATAAACAGGCGCCTGCGGGTCTTCCACTCCCGCTTTTTGGTACAAACTTGCCGACAGCCAAAGGCTGTCCATGCGCGTGGCAACCGCCTGCCAGCTGGCGCCTTGCGCTTCGATGGCTTGAATAGCCGAACTTGCCAGTGGCTCAAGTTCCGTCGCGCTTGCCGCGGAATAATCCAAAACGATGAGAACCTGCGTCGTTTCCGAGAGAGCATCTAAATGTATATCAAAGCGGTTTTTCGCCGCGACAAAACCCGCGGGCACAGAATCGGTCTTATGGCGGGGAATAACGATAATAGCAAGCAGTAAAACGAATATGAATGCCAGCCCGACAATCAGGCGGCTAAGGTCCTTTTTCTTTGGTTTGCTTTCTGTGGCATTTGGAATCGGCTGTCCTTCCGAAGCAATCATTGATTTTAACAGCGCGACTTTCTCATGCTGTCCGCGCAGAATGACCAGGTCTTGCAGAATGGCTTCTTTTTCTTCTTCTCTTAGGCGTTTTTTGGCGCTGGCGTCTGGCTCGGTCTGGGCAGGTTCTGTCGTCACTGTTTTGGTATCAAAGACTTCATCGGGTTTGAGTTTCGGTTCGCCAACAATCACAAAGCCAGTATGCTCACTAAGTGTATCAGCTGAATCTTTTTCAGCATCTCCCGCTCCGCTTGGTGTATCCTGTGAATCGCCAGTTTTCGCCCCATCGGTTGCATCGCTTTCCAGGCTTAAAAGATCCTCATCATCTTCGGGGATATTATGCTCAATCTTAGGCTCTTCCGTTTCCTCTGGACTATCCTCGGATTCTTCTTCTGCTTCAGTATCGTCAGGAAGTAAAGCGGGTGTATAGTCATCACCCAGTCTTGAACGACGCAAATCTTCAAGCGCCTCATCGGTCCACTCATCCACGACGCTTTCTTCTTCAAGCATTTCCTCATCCTGGGGATTCAACGCCCGAATGCGCCGCAACCACTCCGGCACACCCTGATCATCCAGCGGACTGGGACGCAGACGCTCAGCGCGTTTGGCCTTTTCGCGCTGGGTTTTCTCACTCACAGTTTCAATCCAGTCCTGATACTGGCTTTCGGAGTCGTCTTTTTCCTCCCCGTCCACCATATCCTGCATGCTTTGAATACCCTTGGTCAGCTCACCGGTGGCGTCTTCTTCCGCCCGCGCGCGCTGGCGCACACGTTGCAACCAGTCGGGCACGTCTTCGGTATCGGTATCTTCTTTAGCTTTGGCAGGCTCAAATTCAGCCTCATCATCAGGCAACAAACCCGCGCCTGACTGCATTTCATCCAGCACAAAAGGCAAAGTCGCCGCGCTCTCTTCCAGGGCATCATCAGGAAGGTCAATTTGCCCTTCAAAACTGAACATCTCATCCAGCGCGCTGCCACAATGCACACAATGCGTCATGTATGCCAGATTCTCTTTGCCACATTTGGGACAAGTTTGCATATTTAAGCCGTCAGTCATCGTAAGGCCTTTCTGCGCCAATCAAAACGCGCATGCCCATCAAAATCGCGCCTAAAGTCACGCCAATCAACAAGCCACGCGCGCCAATCATCGGCAATCCTTCAACTGCCTGGATAACACGTTGCAAAGGCGGATAATCAATCGCTTGCAAAACGCCCAGTCCCAAAAACAAAAATACCAGAGCGCTAACCGCGAAAGAAATCGTCAGCGCGTTCCAGCCGCGTTGATAAAAGAACTTAAGGCTCAAACTCGCCAAAACAATCGCTACCAGGCCCAAAAGCGCGCTCTCCAGCGGACGCATAATGCCGGCAATCCATTTTAGAAAAGTGGGATTATCCACACCAAACAAAAAACCAGCGATTAAGGTAATCAAAAAGGCGCTCACCGCGACCAAACTGTAAATAAAACCCTGTCTGCCACGCGCGATATAAGCGATGTGCGTGAACAGCAAACGCGCCAGCATCACCAAAAGCGCCACGCTCGATAGCACAATCGCCCAGTTTAGCACCACGCTCAGCCAGTCACCCAGGCTCTCGCGAAAGAAAATGCCCGCCATCACAAAAAGCGCGGTTACGGTTGCCACGATTAAAGGCACAATCTTCTTCATGGCAAGACCCCCAAGAGTTGCAACAGAATCGCTACCAGCAGGCCCGCCACAATCAAGCCACGCGCGATTTTAAGGCAGATGAGGGTTGCCTTAAGCCCCGCTTTTTCACGCGGACGGGTGGATTGACTCATAAAAGTTTCTTCGCCCAACGCGCTTTGTGGGTCAATAAAGTGCGCCGCGGCCTGTCCGGAAAGTGAACTGCTCGCCATAATCGCGTCCAGGTCATGACGTTTGGCAGCGTCAAGTGCCAGAATAAGCTCAGGGCTCAGCTCGCCTTGCATCAGCAAGGCGCTCAGGTTTGACCGGCTTAATTCCGGGATGAGTCCCGCCATATACGCGTAACTGCCAATCCCCGCCAGACCACTGCTGTCAAGCTTATAAAGTTCCGGCATATCCGCGCTGTGATAAATGCCGGCGTTTAATTGTTGGCTAAGCGCTACCAAATTGCCATCGCCCGCCACCGTTTTGGGTGGCAGGTCGCTGTGCAAACTGTGCCGAAAAACGTGCGCCTGGGTCTGCAAACCCGCCACTCCAGCCAGTGAACCCACTTGCGCGCCAGCACCTTCGCTTGTGCCAACCAGCACGCCCTCACCGCGTTCTGAACTGCGGTGCAGGATGGCATCCAGGCGGGTGTTTTCTTTGGATGAGGCTTTATTTTGCACTGCTTTTGCGCGCGCGATGAAATAGCTGATGATAAAGATGAGAAACAAACCGGCCAAAGTGCCGTAGGCAAGCCAGTCATTCAGACTTAATTCAGGCATTTCGCCCCCGTTGCTTTAGATATACACCGCATTGCATATCCGGTTTTTCCATGGATAAAGTATAGCATGATTATGCCTGGCTACACAAAAATATTTCCGTAATGTAAATTATGGGTACTGCTTTTTAACTTTGCTCATCATCGCTTGCAGGCGACGCGTCATACACCCCGTATGATTCCCACAAACGCGGACTGCGCCTTTATTTCTTGCAGTTCAATCCTATAATCATGCCCAGCAACATGCCTATCGACATGCCAATTGATAAATAATCTTTGCCAAGGGCTGTTCCTATTGCTGTTCCCAAACACATTCCAATACACATACCCTCTGTCATATAGTTTTCTTTTTTATCGGCCTTAGCGTCATTTTGATTATCCTTTTTATCAAGCGCCTTTTTCCTGGATGTATATACGGTGTAGACTATGCCAATGGCGACAATAATCACGGTAAGTACTGGGATAATTGTTTTTAGTGTTTCCACAAAATTTACTCTCCTTAAATTTTATTCAGAATCTCCTTCTATTACAGACTAAGAAACGTCATAGGCAAATGTAAACACGACTATCATTTTTTATTTCCTAATTAAAATTCTTTTCTTTTCATAATGACAACGCCTATATTTTGAGATATGGTTAATATAAGGATCGTAATAACACAGATGATTCCTACAATCAGATAAATATTTAATTTGCTGATTGTTTGAATTAAGTCGACCAACCCACCAAGCGAGTCACCAATTAACCATGCTGACGCAAATATCAGAAAATTGATTGCCACTATGACAATTCCGCCCCTTCCTTCGTCGAATTTGAGAATAAACGGGATCTGAATTGAACTAATGATAATCGGTAAAGCAAAGGACACCATACCGATTATTAAAGCAAGATTTAAACTCACGCATTCAAGACAACCAAGAATGCAACCGGAAAGCAGTGCCACCATGCCAAACAATATAGCTACGCTGTATTTGCTTTTTACATAATCTTTTCGCGTAATAGGTGTCGTAAAAGCAAACTTAGCAAAATCGGACTTTGTTTCCTTGCTAAAAGATATTGTATTTAATACCATAGGCATAAAAGCAAATAGAAACGGAATAATCACCATCGCTTCATTGAAAGTAAGGTATGCTGCAATAACCAGCACTATGACCAATGCTAATAGATAGGTAGATTTTCCGGACACTAAATCCTTATAGAGTAATGCTTTCATTTTATTCCTCCGCATTTTCTTCTCCCTTGATGATGTAAACCATAATATCTTCAATGCTTGGTTTGGACATTTCAATACATGTCGGCATTAGGTCTCGAATCACCAATAGGTCTTGACCAAAAGCATGTTTGCGCTTCCCAACAATCGCGTCAGGATTCAGGTTTTGAATCAATTCATGATCTAAAGAACATAAGGCATAGCGTTCCACCAGCATATCTTTTTCTTCCATAAAGAGAATTTTTCCATTATGCAGAAATGCAATATAATCAGCGGCCTTCTCCAAATCAGACAAGATATGTGATGAAATCAATACTGTGTGCGTTTCATCCTGTAAAAAATCCAAAAGTATATCCAATATTTCATCCCTAACCACGGGATCTAAGCCACTTGTCGCTTCATCAAGTATCAATAATTCTGCTTGATGAGAGAGTGCTATCGACAATGAAAGTTTCATTTTCATCCCGCGGGACAAAGCTTTTATCTTTTGTTCTCCCTGTAAATTAAACCTGGTGACATAATGATGAAATGTAACTTCTTCCCATGTATCAAAAGTTAATTTGCAAAATTTGTCGACTTCTTTAATCTTCATTTCATCCGGGATATTGAGAGTATCAAACACAACACCAATTCGATTCATCAACGTAGGTGCATGCTCTTTTATGTTCTTACCAAAAATTTTGATTTCTCCACTGTCTGGATGAATAAGCCCCAAAATTGCTTTCAAAGTAGTGCTTTTGCCAGCACCATTCTCACCGATGTAGCCAACCAAACAGCCCATAGGAACATTAAGATTCAAAGGGCCCAATGAGAACCCGGCATAACTTTTTGTTAAATTATTTATTTCAATTGCATTATTCAACACCTTCAAATCCTCCTAAAGTCTCTAAAATCTCTTTTAAATCATCTATGGATAATCCAGCAAGTTCAGCTTGTTTAATTGCATCTAACAATGAAGCTTCCACTTTTCTTAATTGTTCTTCACGGATTAATTCCTTATTTTGCATGGAAACAAAACTCCCCTTACCTTGTACCGAATTTACAAAGCCTTCTATTTCCAATTCGTCATAAGCTCTTTTTGTTGTTATCACACTTATACGTAATTCTTTTGCCAAATACCTAATTGACGGTAATTGTTCCTCTGGCTTTAATTTTCCGGAAATAATAGCTGATTTAATTTGATTCTTTATTTGCAAATAAATAGGATCGTTACTAGCATTACTGATTTGTATATTCATTTTTTCCACCAAATCTACCTTGTGTTCTTTGTGTAACTACTGTATATATTGTACATATACTCTCATTAGATGTCAAGTCTTTTTTTATTTCTGCTCATTTATAGGATATGCTATTTACAAACAAGGAAAGTAGTCCTAAAACCGTTTAACCCTCATCTTTTTTTGTTAGACAAAGTGAGAATTAGCCCAATCTAACTCTAAAAATGCATAGTCTGTATAACCGTCATTTTTCTTCACAGGAAATACAGCATATCCCTAGAAATTCTTGACCTCCCCAGCTTATGTTTTTATATTCGTCAGATTGCAGTTAATTCGGTAGATTAATTCTTAAAACGACTTATTATGCTATCGGTTTCGTGTTTGACGAGGTCCAGCATAGCGTTAACTTCCCGCTCGGCAGTAAAGACTTCGCCATGATCAGCGACTCGTTGTTTTGATTTTACTTGTCCATTATTGCTTTTCATGTCTCTCCAGATTGCATGCTTTTATTCATTTTACTCGGTCACATGGTGAACCTTGACGATTTTGCAGAATTGTTAAATACTGACGCACAGACAAACCATACCGCAAACACACAAGAACAGAAACAAAAACACCTTTCTGAGAAGGCGTTTTTGCATGATTTATATTTGATATTTATCTTTGAGACAGCTTATTCCGGAATCGGATTTTCTGTTGCGGGCTCTTCTTTTTTCTTAACCAATTTCCAGGCATGCATCGCCAATGATAGAGCAATCACGCCATAAGAAACGAAGACCCTAAAGTATTCACCAATTTGCGCGTTGTTAAATAACTGCTTGCCAGCCTGCAGCGCGACGATGAACAAGGTGTGGAAAAGGATGACCCCAATAATCGCCTGTTTGTTGGTAGCTTTCTGCACTGAAGCACCACCCACCAACAGAGCCGCGATGGCAAATTGGGCAATTTGCGTATGAGCGCCGTAGGTCGAGAAGGTGCCGATATTCTGGAGAAATATCAGCTGCCCCCAACTGGCCAAGACTGTAGAGATAATCATCGCGATGATGCGTGTTTGGTCGACGTTGATACCT
>ENA-UPXM01006916-UPXM01006916.1-activated-sludge-metagenome-genome-assembly--contig:-NODE-6916-length-10378-cov-5.511092_pt1 | contig 10378 bp, 10 predicted proteins | sample MGYA00238178_ERZ772708 | MGnify/ENA primary metagenome ERZ772708 (study PRJEB29002, sample SAMN05720212) | activated sludge metagenome | isolation source: anaerobic digester from wastewater... | reverse complement strand
GTGCTGGCCGCAAACGGCAAAGAGGGTCGGAATAAATATCTGTCTTTTCATTACCAGCAAAGAAGGCAGATGACGGCAGGCGGGTTCGTGCTTTGTATGAGGGGCGCCGACCACGAACCGTCCGACAGGAGTCTTCCTCTGGTTTTCCGGTAATTGCAAAACCGGCAGGATGGACGAGCCGGCGGGAACATTTTGTGTCACCTCGTACAAAGAAAAGATGTCTTTTTGCCTTTCCCACCACACACCGGTTATCCATAAGGCCCTAAGGCACAGGGCTGTCAGCAATATTGCGGCCATCGCCAATTCACGGCGCCGTTTCCATCCCAGCTCGGGCCTGACGGCCGCCATCAGCGTCAGAGCTGCCATCAGAGGAAAACGCCTTTGAATCCAGAAGGCATCGGCTACGGACGAAGGAGCGATAACCGAAAGCAGCAACAGAACTCCCGCGGCAGCGGCCAGGCCGAAATGAACCCTGATTTTTCCGAACAGAGCCGACCACAGCAATACGGCCAAAAGGGGAAAGGTTAAAATGTAATCAAACCCGCGGTGGTAGGTGATAAAAGGCGACATGACGGATTTGAAAATGCCTTTGGCGGAAAGAAACCACTGGATGGAAGGGCCGGTCGAAGCGTAAGCTCCGGGCGGGCTGGGGCTTGCCGCAAAGAGGATTAAAACAGGAATTGCCCCTGCCACGGCGAGCATGAGTGTGGATTTGGTCATCTGCAGCAGGCGGTCTTTCCGGAAGGGCAATAATCCCTCTTCGCCGATCTCGAGGCCCCAGACGAGAATTATAAAAAAAGCCAGGGCAAAAGGATGAATGAGCATCAGCAGTATTCCTGTCAGTATGCGTCTCAAAAACATGACAGGCGCGGATGCCGGCAGGCGCAAATCAATTACAACGGCCGCAAGCGCCGCGGCAATTCCGATCTGAAAGCTCATAAAACCAGCCACTGATGTAGTTGTCCAGGTCAGTATGAAAAAGGATACCTGCCAGGCGTGCCATGATTTAAACACGAACCGGTGCAAGACAGCGGCCATTGCCGGGGGGCCGGCAAACAAAAGGATCAGCAGGATTTTTGTAACGATGTTCAGTGGCAGCAGGTGAGTCAGGAGTGCGGCCAGAGCGTCCACGGCAATATTGGTGGAAGCGTTGGTCCAGTCCGCCTGATAAACATAAGCCAGGGGGCCTGACAGATGCCCGCCGGCCAGAATCCAGAGGCGGGCCAGGTGATTGGGGAAATCCATGGCGATGGGCATCTCCACTGCAAGCACGGGGGCGACACAGGCAATCAGACAGATTGTCAGAATGATTTTATAGCGTGTTGTCATATTGTCGTTTCAATTCAATGTGAGAAGATCGGTTCAGGCATTGCTTATCAGTCCATAAAACGGAAACGGATGATCTGGGCGATGGCGGATACCGCGTCCTTCCAGCCGATTTTTTTCCCCTCCTCGTAAGTCCGGCCGTCGTAGGAAATGCCGGTTTCGTATATCCGCACACGTTTCCCGTTTAATTTCATCCGGGCGATTTTAGCCGTGATTTCCGGTTCCACGCCGAAACGCCTGCTTTTAATTTTCAAACGGTCGGCAACGTCGCGTGTAAGAACCTTGTAGCATACTTCCATGTCTGTCAGGTTGAGATCAGTCAGCATGTTGGATAAAGTGGTGAGGATGTTGTTGGCCAGTTGATGCCAGTAATACATGACGCGATGAGGCTCGCCGATGAAGCGACTGCCGTACACCACATCAGCCTTGCCATCCAGGATAGGCCTCAGCAGCTTCGGATAATCAGCCGGGTCATATTCAAGATCGGCATCCTGTATGAGCACGATATCACCCGTCACCTTAGCGAAGCCGTCTCTTACCGCCGCTCCCTTGCCCTCATTCACCGTTTTGTTGATCAGCCTGAAGTTTGCTGCGGGGTATTTGGCGGGCAGCGTCTGTATCAGGGGCCATGACGTGTCTGTCGAGGCGTCGTTTACAATGATGATCTCACGCTCCAGGCTACCCGGCAGGGGCTGGCGGACAACCTTGCGGACAATTTCCTCCAGATACTCCTGCTCATTATAAACCGGTATGACTACCGACAGAGTTTTGAATACCGATGCCTGCATGTGACCGCGTCTAAGCTTTCAACAGTTTTTTGAAAGATGATTTGCGTCAGGTTCTATTTGACTATAAAAATATCTTTTTGCCTGTCCTGAAAATAAACGTGATGATATTGCGCGCCGTTGACCCGGTCGAAAAATGTCTCGCCGTTTTTCCGGCATTCCGGACAACAGCCATTGGGCAGAATCACCGCGAAAATCCTTTTACCTGTATCGGCCGCCGATTCAATGGTGACCAGTCCGCCGCAGTCGTCGCACACGCGGACGGTCTCGATCTGTTTTTCCACAATCTCATCCGTGTCGTAGTAGATATTCTTTTCACGGCGGACGTAGGCGGCGGAACCGGTAATCTGTTTTTTGAGATTTTTCTTTTTCTTCCACAGGGTCATCACATTTTTCACTTCCTGTTCAATCAGCCTGGTCACTTCCGGTGACTGGCGGATGCGCCGCTCGTCGTAATCAGGCTCGCGCACATGGGAGTAGTCGAGTCCGGCCATGGCCAGAATGATGCCTACATTCACGTAGGGCAGCGCTTTTTCGATGGAGTAGCCTCCCTCCAGAACGGCAATGTCCGGTGCGAGCTTCTCATTCAACAGAGCGTAGCCCCGGGCGCTGAAGTTCATGTTGGTGATCGGGTCGCTGTAATGATTGTCCTGACCCGCCGAGTTGATGATGATTTCCGGCTTGAATTCATCGAGGATTGGAAGAATGACATTGTCCAGAGCAAACAGGAATCCTTCATCCGATGTGTGCGGGGGCAGGGGGATGTTGATTGTTGCGCCCAGCGCGTTGGGGCCGCCGAAATCCTCGATGTAGCCCGTTCCGGGGTAAAGGGTCCGTCCGTCCTGATGCATGGAAATGCAAAGCACATCAGGGTCGTTCCAGTAAATATCCTGTGTGCCGTCTCCGTGATGGCAGTCTGTATCGACGATGGCGATCCGTCTGACGCCGAAGGTGTGGCGGATATATTCAACCATTACCGCTTCGATATTGATGTTGCAAAAGCCGCGGGCGCCGTGGGCAACCAGCATGGAGTGATGCCCGGGCGGCCTCACCAGGGCGAAAGCGTTTTGCACCTCGCCGGTCAGCACTTTTTGCGCCGCCGTGATCGCTCCGCCCGCGGAGATGAGGTGAGAGCTGGTCGTAAGGTTTTGTGCATCCGGAACACAGATATGGCAGCGGTTGACATCCGCGTAGGTGGCGATGCCCGGTTTGTATTCCACGATGTTGGGGAAATCCAGCAGGCCTTCTTCGAAAACCTGATCCTGTGTGTACAAAAGCCTTTCTTCACGTTCCGGGTGATTGGGGGAGATGGCCCAGTCGAACGCCGGAAAGAAGATCAGGCCGGTTTTTTTTGTTTTATCGGACATTATTTTTACCTTTCAGCGCCGGAGGCAATCAGTCCCGGTTTTATCTGGACTTTCACGCGTATGTTTTTTCCTGTTGTGCAAAAATCACGGATCATATTGAATTCCTGTGATTCCGTTACTTCAATCGCGAGGTCTTCCGGCCTTGCCCCCATGGAAACAGCTTTTTCTCTGAGTACGGCTTTGCCTGTATCTATTGCGTCCGAAAGAGAGAAGTGACGCGGGATGTTCCGGATTAAACCTTCTTCACTGATGACAAGCTCGCCTTTTTCCGTATCCGCCAGAATCGTGACTTCCGCGGTTGTCCTGGCCAGCGCCACGCCCAGGGCGTTGGACACCTCAAAATGACGCGGGATCGAGTGAGGGCAGCCCAGGTTTTTGGCAATGAACGGGGCCAGGGCCGCCGGGCCTCCCGCGACATACAGTATTTTAGGCTCGACGATCTTTCCTTCCAGCAGCTCGTGGATAGTGTACACAGGTTTGTTATTGACTTCGGCGATGGTCATCCGGATCTGATCCGCAATCAGAGAGGCGGTTTTTTCCACAATGGTTCGCGCCGCGTCCTCCACGCTCATTTTGAGTTTTACGGCGATTTTTTCAATTGCGTCGCGGGCTTTTTGCATGTCGCCTATGTGTGCGACGCCGTGCACGATCATGGCGTCCGTCGGCGTGGCCGTCCGGCCGCCGAACACGGCGGCGGGGCCTTCGCGCTTTGGCCCGATGGTCAGTCCGTCCTTCGCGGCCTCCACAACACTGTCGCCCCCGACGCCTATTGATTTAGTGTACAGGCCGCGGATCAGCGTTTTGCGGCCGTTGATCGTTACGCCGGAAGGCTCCAGCAACGGTACGCCGTCGGCAAAAACGGAAATGTCCGTCGTGGTGCCGCCGATGTCCAGGGCGACAGAGTCTTGTGTCATGTCCGTGGTTGCCAAAATACCCATGATGCCCGCCGCCGGACCGGAATGGATAGTCTGCACGGGAGAATGTACCGACTGGTCAAGCAAAATGGTCCCCCCGTCGGCCTTCAGAACATAGACCGGAATTTCCGGACCGATCCGGGCTGCGAACTTGCGGACATCCTCGACAAAATCCGCATATATATCGTGGATCGCCGCGTTCAGATAGGTTGTGGCGATGCGGCGCGGAAAATTCAGTTGCCCGGACAGCTTGTGGCCTAAAGAAATATGGCGCGACGGACTTTCAAGAATTTTTGCCGTGTCGAGCTCCTGCTGCGGGTTGCGGCTTGAAAATTTGCCGACGACTCCTGCATGCCGGATATTTTTTACGGCTATTTCCGTGCCGATTTCTTCTATCTCGCGCTCATCGACATTTTGTGCCGGGATGCCGCGATGGTTAACGTAGCCCCGGATAAAATAAGTGTCTTTATCCATGCCCAGGGCGGCGGGGGCCAGTCCCGGACCGGTAAGCAGCACCATAGCGACACGGTTAGTTTTATTTTGCACGATTGCATTGGTGGACAAGGTGGTGCTGATGACGATTCTCTGAATATTGCAGGCGTCAGCGCCGGAGGTCAGCTTTTCGGATGCTTCGATAAGTGAAGACACGATCCCTGCTTGATTAGTGAGTACTTTAGACTTTTTAATCAGCTGAAAATTCTGAACCAAAACCGCGTCTGTGTGTGTTCCGCCCACATCAATGCCAAGAATCATTGCTCCATCCTTTGCTTTTTGTTTCGGTTACCTATATATTGTTAAATACCTCTTGACAAGGTAAAAAAAAAGGGTAGAGTCACGGACAAAACGGTGCCTTCATACACCGAAATAATCGAAAGGAGGAATGTCTCATGAAGAAGGTATTGGCCATTTTTATCAGCATGCTTTTATTGGCTTCTTTGTCCATCGCGGCGGTAGGCTGCAAAAAAGCTGAAGAACCGGCAGCTCCCGCCGTTGAAGCCCCTGCGGCTCCGGAAGAGCCGGCAGCTACTGATGAAGCTCCTGCAGCCCCGGAAGCCGAAGAAGCTCCCGCAGCCCCTGCTGATCAGGCAGAATAGTCAGATAATCAATTGCTGGATTGTGAATCGGGTTGCCTCTGTTTATGAGGCGGCCCGGTTTTTTTTATTGAGCCTTGACATGACGCGGTTAAGTGTAAATAATAAATCAAATAACCGTGGGAGGTGTTTTATGGCGGAAAAAGACTGGGATCTGGTCAAAGCGTTGGTAGTAGGGGGTCTTATCGGTGCGGGTTTAGGGATTTTATTTGCTCCGAAAAGCGGCCGGGAGACACGCGATGATATTGCCCGCAAAGCTGACGAACTTTTAGCAAAGGTAGGCGAAGAATTTGAAAAAGAAGATGGTAAAGGCAGGCGGGCCTACGAAGGAGCCATAGACAAGCTGATGCAGGCCGAGGAGAAAGCGGTGGAGAAAATAGCGGATGTGGCCGAAAAACTCTCAGAGAATAAAAGCCGCCTGATGAGCGCGATCGATGCCGGCAGAGAAGCCTATCGCGAGGAAAAAAATAAAAACGAGGCGTGAGGCCGATGCGGCCGGCTGAAAAATTGTTTCATGCCGATTAACCCTTCCAGGAGGTGCTCATGTCTTATCCCGAAATTGCGTGGGTGATAATCGCCGGCGCCGTGTTGCTTTTGGTACTTTTTTGTATTCCCGTTTTGCTCAAACTGCGCAGGCTTGCTTCAGAGGCTCAGACTACTTTACAGCTTATCAATCAGAACCTGCCCTCTATTTTGAAAAACGTAGAAGAAATAACGGTTGATATAAATACCTCAACGAACGCCATTCGCCATCAGGTTCAGCAATATGCCGATACCGCAGGTCGTTTTCATGGCATGGTGGATGGGACAGTGCGGGGCCTGGAGTGGGTGGCCGGGCTTCCCATGAGGACGCCTCTTTACGGGAAAATATCGCAACTGATGCCGGTTCTGAAAGGAGTCAGGGCCTTTGTAAACGTATTTGCCAGAAGACTCAGGAGCTAGCGCCAGATGGCCAAAGTGACTTTTTCCGGAAAGTGGGGCCGCGTTGCCGTTTCTAAAAAACCTGCTGCCGCCGGCGGCCAAAAATCAGTGGAAGAGGTCGTGCGGGAAATAAAAAACGCCGCGTCGGCGCCCGGCGGCGAGGATTACCGGGAAAAGTCTCTGGCCATGCACGGACTGGTTTGCGCCCGTTGCGGAAGGGAGTTTTCCGGCTCAAATCGTCAACTTCTGACCGTCCATCATAAAGACGGCAATCATCATTACAATCCCCCCGACGGCAGCAACTGGGAAAACCTCTGCGTTTACTGCCATGAGGATGCCCACAGTCGTGAAATCCTTGCCGAATATCTGGAAGGGGGTTCATCGGGGCGGGAAACAGCCCTCGTGTACGGGGAAACCGCCGGTGATTCTTCCGGCTCGGAGGGTCTTTTAGCGCAGAAACTCAAGCAGGCCCTGCAGAAAAAGAAATCCTGATAACCTCAAAAATCTTCGCCCATTTGCCTTGCCGTGAAAAGTCCGGGTCACCTCAATAAGATCTGATTCGACGTGTATTCTTTGACCAGCTTGTCGCCTACGGATGCGCCGCAGTAAACGCAACTGTAATCGTATTTGTCGCCTTCGGCCAGAACCAGCAAAAGACGTTTGCGCACCGGCACGGCGCGGCGGCAATTAGGGCAGTACAGTTCAGTGGCGTCGAAGTCTTTGTAAGATTCGCGTGTCATGGACTGTCCTTTTCAGGGATGTTTTTCCAGTCGTCCAGCCAGACGGCAGCCTCGCTGTCGGCCGGCGCGCGCCAGCCGGCGCGTGGCGAAAGCGAGCCTTCCGCGACGACCTTGGGGCCGCCGGGCATGCAGGTCCGTTTGTACTGCGAGGTCTGGAAAAAACGGGTTAAAAATACATTCAGCCATTTTTTGATCTCTTTTAGCGTGTAGCTGCGTCGTCTGTCCGACGGCACATCCGGCCATGCCCCGCGGGTTTTGTCGCGCCAGGCCAGCCAGGCGAGAAAGGCGGTTTTCATCGGCGTAAAGCCCAGGTGTGCAATGTAGAAATTGTTAAAATCCTGCAATTCGTAAGGGCCGATGACCTCTTCCGTTTTCTGGGCGGGCCTGTTTTTGGCCGAACCGGGAATCAGCTCGGGAGAAATGTCCGCATCCAGAATGGAAAGAAGCACGGCGGATACTTCAGGTGAAAACTTACCGGTTTTTGCCGTCCAGCCAATCAGGCATTGGATCATCGTTTTCGGAACGCCGGTATTCACGCTATAATGAGACATATGGTCGCCCACGCCGTAAGTGCTCCAGCCCAGCGCCTGTTCGCTTAAATCCCCCGTGCCGACCACAAGCGCGTTATTCATGCCGGCCAGACGGAAAAGATGGGCGCTGCGTTGGCCCGCCTGCACGTTTTCAAAAGTCAGGTCATAAATATTTTTTCCGCGGCTGAAGGGGTGACCGATATCTTTAAGCATCTGCAGGCAGGCGGGTTTGATGTCGATTTCATTTGCCTCTACGCCCAACCCCTTCATCAGGAGCCGGGCGGCGCGCAGCGACTCGTCCGATGTGCCGAAAGCAGGCATGGAGTAGGCCTTGATATTTGTGCGCGGTCTGCCCAGAAGATCCATGGTTTTTACGGCAATCACCAGGGCGTGCGCCGAATCGAGCCCGCCGGAAACACCGATGACCAGATTGGGAATGCCCGTGGCGGCAAGTCTTTTGGCGAGCCCCTGAATCTGAATACTGTAAGCCTCGCGGCATTGCCGGTCGCGCTCTTCCGGGTCGGCGGAAATGTAAGGAAAGCGATCAATCTCTCGCTGTGGAAGCAGTCGGCCTGACGGGATTTTTACCTCGAATTCAACCGTGCGGAATCCGGCCAGAATATTTTTGTGCTGTGCCGCGTTTTGGCCGAAGGTAGTGAGGCGCAGGCGCTCCTGAGCCAGACGGCCGGTGTCGATGTCGGCGCAGATAACCTGATCGGACAAAGAAAAACATTCGCCTTCGGCAAGCAGCTTTCCGTTTTCGCAAATGATCGCCTGGCCGTCCCAGGCCAGGTCGGTGGTCGATTCCCCGAATCCCGCCCCCGCATAGAGGTAAGCCGCCACTGAACTTGCCGAGCGGCCGGCAACCTGTTGACGAAGCAGGCGGGTTTTGCCGATGACGGCGCCGGAGGCCGAAAGGTTGCCGATGACGGTCGCGCCGGCCAGAGCGGCGTATGAGGACGGCGGGATCGGCGCTTGCGCGTCTTCGCCGATTTCAAAATACAGATTCAGGTTTTGCACATTGGCGGCTCTGAAAATCAGGTTCGCGCCGAAGGGGATATCTTTTTGACCCGCAAGATTCACGCTGGAGAAAACAGCCGCGCCCGCCGGTGTAAAGTGCCTGCCCTCGTCGAACTCACCGTGGTCCGGCAAAAGGGACTTGACGCAGATGCCGAGAATCTTGCCCCGATAAAAAACAACGGCACAATTGAACAGGCGTCCCTCCGCCCGAAGCGGGACGCCACAGGCGATAATTGTGTTTATTTTTGCGGACGCGTCTTTAATTTTCACCACGGCCGCTTCGGCACTGTCCAGCAGCGCCTCCTGATGAAAAAGATCACCGGCGGAACAGGCAGTCAGCCCCAACTGTGGAAAGACAGCCAGCAGGGAGTTTTGCTTTGCCGCCCGGCGCGCCAGTTCAATCGTCTTTGCCGCGTTGAAGGAGACATCCGCCACGCGTAACTGCGGCACGCAGACGCACGCGCGGATAAACCCGTGGCTGTATAAATTGAAAAATGGATTTTCTTTCGATTCGGCCATGGTCTTACTCTTTTTCCACACAGGCATAGGCGCTGTGGTTGTGGATGCTTTCGAGATTTTCCGCCTCCACACTGTACCAGGTGAAGTTTTTGTCGGCGTTTAGCCTTACCGCCACACTGCGCACCAGATCCTCCACGAATTTCGGGTTTTTGTACGCCTGCTCCGTGACGAATTTTTCATCCACGCGCTTTAAAAGAGAATATACCTCACCGCTGGCCGAATCTTCAACGATTTTTATCAGATCCTCGATCCAGAAGAATTTCCGGAAGCGGACTTTGACCGTGACGATGCTGCGCTGATTGTGGGCGCCGAAGGCGCTGATCTCCTTGGAGCAGGGACAAAGAGTGGTTACCGGTACAACCACGCCCACCCAGAAATCATTTTTGTCGGCGCTGTTTTCCCCGGCAAACAGACAATGGTACTCCATCATACTTTTGGCTTTTGACACAGGCGCTGTTTTTTTCATGAAATAGGGAAACTCTATTTCCATATGGGCGGACTGGGCGCGCAACTTCTGACGGATTTTTTCCAAAATGGTCTGGAACGTCTTGATATTGATCTGGCCGCGGAAATCGTTGAGCACCTCCACAAAGCGGCTCATGTGTGTGCCCTTGAAATGGTGCGGCAGGTTGACGTACATATTGATTGTAGCGCCCACCGGCTGAGTGCCGCGCTCGCGGTCGAGCACCGTTATCGGGTATTTGATATTTTTCACCCCGACCTTCTTGATATCGATTTTACGAAAATCTTTCTGGCTTTGAATATCGATCATTGTACAAAAGGTTCCATATTTATTTTCCCTACTTGTCCCCCGCTAAAGCGGGCCACCCCCGCCGGGAGACTGTGTCGTAATCGTAAAGAAGCCGTCACCATCGTCATACCGGCGAAGGCCGGTATCCAGAACATGCTGAAAATACTGGATTCCGTGTCGCGCTTCGCTTGCACGGAATGACAAAAAAGTAATTGCGACACAGTCTCCCGGCGGGGGTGCCCCGCTTCAGCGGGGCGGGGGTGGACTTGATGTCTTCGGCTTCTCATCCACCATCCACCATGCGCTATTTGCTTCTTCTTCCACCCCCGGCCCTTCGGGCCACCCCCGCCGGCAGGGGACAAGAGCGGAAGTCTTTCTTAGGCCATGAGCCACGAGCTTCTTTCCATCAACCAT
>ENA-UPXM01006908-UPXM01006908.1-activated-sludge-metagenome-genome-assembly--contig:-NODE-6908-length-10383-cov-4.971146_pt1 | contig 10383 bp, 7 predicted proteins | sample MGYA00238178_ERZ772708 | MGnify/ENA primary metagenome ERZ772708 (study PRJEB29002, sample SAMN05720212) | activated sludge metagenome | isolation source: anaerobic digester from wastewater... | reverse complement strand
ATAACGCAGGGCACCCGTCATGAATTGGAAGCCAGCCTGAATATTTTCATTCATATACAAATTGTACTCCCTCTGTCAATTTGACGGCATACATGTTAAGCCACAAAATCAACACAAAGACAAATAACGTGCAAGAGCCACGATCTCGAAATCCTCTGGGAACCGGTTTGAAAGCAGCTTAAGTCTTTCAGCGGCCAAGCTGCTATTTCCTTCAACCAGCAGACCCTTCACCATGCTGATCATATAGCGCTTCCAGCCGCTCTCCAACAGGTCTGGCCGCCCTGTCTGTCTGGCGATATCACGCCATTTGGCAAGGAAGTACTGACGGTTGCGCAGCAGGATCTCTCCGACCGTCTCATCCTTCCCCATGTATGGTATACTTCGCAATGCTCTGATGGTGCCGCTCCAGTGGTGTTCATACGCTGTAGTCGGGACGACATAGTTTTTCAGGCCAGCCCGGCGAATCTGCATGCCGATATCCCACTCCTCGAAATAGCAGGGGGTATAGCACTCCTCGAACCTGATACCGTGCTCATTGAACTGTCGCCTATTGACCGCGAAGAAAAAACCTGAAACCGCATCGACCTCAAGGGGAGCACTGAAGCTGCTCCTGTCGAAATAGCAATAGTCATTGCAGCGGCTGAAATCCACAAAAGAGCCCTGCGGCCCGACACAGGCCGCTAGCGGCAGGGACTTCAGCCCCTGTTCAACCGCATCGACAGCAGCTCTCTCGATGTGGACATCGGCATTAACAATAAAAACCGTATCGGCCTCGGCCATACTCAGACCAATGTTCCATCCACGGGCAACCCCCACATTCTGCTTCATGATGGCATGGCGGGTAATGCGCGGATGTCCCTTCAACTCTTCGCCGACGGAGGCACCGTTAAAAACCGCTATAACCTCCCCTTCAATGTGTGTCAGATCGTCTAACAGGGTCAAAATATTGTATTCACTGGCTGGGGAATAATCCAGCACAGGTATGACAAAACTTCTTACGGGAACTGATGGCATATCAAGCCGAACGTCGTCTATAAAGGCAGAAACCCCAGCAAGGGATCGCGTCCTCAGCTCAGCCGCCGAAAATGTATTCGGCTTGCCTCCCAGCGCCACATCCAGCAGATCTCCAACCCTGTGGTTGTAGGTGTGGGCATTGTGAACAAGCCTCTGGCCGCGCCTTGCAATCCTTTCACAAAGTGCCTCATTTTCCAGGTAGAATCGGGCAGTATCTTCCAGATTGCCGGCATGGTAGCAGGCATAATCCTCACCATCCATGAACAGCTCGTCCTGTCCGCTGTTGCGGGCCATGTCCGACAAAAGAAGGGTGCCGATAGACATAACTTCAAAGATACGCATGTTCAGGTCGTTGCGGACAGCATTATTAAAAACCATGCGGGATGATGAAAACAACCGCGCCATGTCATCCCAAAAGCAGCGCTCGTATTTCAGCCCCACCACCATAGATAGCCTTTGAAGCAGTTGTTCCCGCATGCTGCCGCTGGAAACGCCTCCCACAAAACCGGCATCAAACTGCTTTTCAACCGGCCAGCGACGATGCACCTCCGGATCACAGCCCAAGGGCAGCCAGAACGTCTTCGGATTAACCTCTCTGAACGCTGGCAGATACTCGCGCTGGGCAATGAAGGCAAAATCAAACTCCCGACACCTTTCCAGATGCCTTTCCAGGTTGAGGTGACTGTCAATCAAGTAGCAGGCAGTCGGGCAGCCCAGAGACTGCAAGTTAAGTGGACAATGCCCGGGTACGGATTCAATCCACAGATAAATGTCGGGCTTTGGTTTATCGCTGTTGTGTCTTAATATTTCCGCCATATTAGGAGAAAAGTCGGTGACAATATCATGGCTGACCGGCGGCAGCTTCATATTCTGCAGATGCCATCGTTCAACCAACTCTTCAGGCATCGGAGGCCCCACCGTAATAGTCCGGCACATGCTTCTAAATGCACGTTCAAAATATACCGCTGTTGTAACAGGATAGCCAACATAGGAAAGCCACACGGTAATATCATTATTAATATTTGACACTATCAATATCTCCCTAACGGCATGTGAAATAATCCATGCCGACGAAAACCTGTTACTGAGTTTTGAATTAACCGCTTAGCTTCCTTCAACGTTGAGCATCACTAAAATGTCTAAGACTCTTTGGTAACACCTGAAAATCTGAATCAGTCAGCTTAATGCCATGCCAAATAAGGTGTGGCATCCCAACAACATGGATTGTACCGTCATAACCGTGAAAAATACGGCCATTCATTGGCGGAACATAAAGCGCATCCGGGCTATTATCAGGAATATTGAATCTCTGATAGTACTCATTACGTACAAAGAAAGCATTAAATTCGTTGGCGCACACAAGCTTGTAATCCTTTTTCTCTGCCAGCATAACCAAGGCAAGCAAAGAACATCCCTGATTAACCTCGAAAGATTTTTTCTGGACAAAAACCACATCATTCGGAATAGATGGATTAAATTCAATAACAACGACCTTAGGGAAAAAGTTTGTCATGCCTTCCCACACATAATAGTCATTTCCATCAATATCGATTGAAAGCAGATCAAAGTTTATTGGACAATTGTATTCACAAAGGATTTCATCAAGAGTCCCCTCACCCTTATTAAGGCGCACAAACCAGTTTATTAATACCGCGTACTTATTTGATTCGTATGTATTTTGCAAAGCGGCAAATTTTGCCTTGTTTGCTTCAATCAGATATCCAGACCATCCCATGGAGGAAATAAGGTTATAGGTATTCGAATAATGAATGCCATCCCACGCACCAAATTCCACACAGGTACTACCATGCTCAGAGATAATTTCGAAAATCTTGGCAATAATGCCATCGTCACCAGTCTGTGAAGTAACATTGTAACGATGCTGTAAAAGCCAGGCATTTTCAGGTTTTATAGATCGTGATGCGATGTATTTGATTTCGGAATTATTCATATGATGTCCTGATATTGCGGCTCCGGTTTTTTCTTGGACAGAAAAATGACTTATCAGAGGACTATATGTAAACGTTTACAAAACTCCATCAACTCCGGCTTTTTTTTTGCGTAAGTTAACACCTTTTCCATTTCTCGAGCATCTACAAGCGGCAAACCCATCATATCTGCTTCAAGCAACAAACCGGCAAACGCCTCACGCCAACTATCAAGCTCCTGCTCACTAACAACAGCATCACGTCTTTTTATCTCCTGAAACATCTCCCTGAACTCGTCAAGTTCGCAATTCAGCACCCTGTAAAGCAGTGCATGCGTGAATGCCATCAGATGTTTGTTGCTTCCGCTCAATTTGTAGCTTTTTCTAAACAAGTCTAAAGCAGTAATGGGATCAAAGCGCATTCCATTTTCATCTATCTCATCCCAGAAATACATTGCATTGTCAAAATACGAATCCGCGTCAGCATCGCTGAGTTTAAGTCCCGAGAAAAACAGATTCTGATATTTGTAAAACTCTGGCACCCGCCTGGCGGCATTACAGGGAACCACACCATGTTCATTACGATCTATGCGAAAACCATTTGCCCGCAAAAAACGTAAAAAAGCATCCTGACCAAAAATCATATCCGGGTAAAAACACCTTGGCCAATGATATGACCAACGAGTTGGTATGCTAATTAATAACAGGCCACCATCGCGCAACACACGCCTGATTTCTTCCAACGCCATCTGAGGATTGGAAAAATGTTCAAATACCTCTAATGCAACTACACAATCAAAGCTGCCATCTTGATATGGAAGATTCTCCCTGTTCAAATCACAAAGTTTAACACGCAATCCCATTCTTTGGCAGTTTCGTATGGCAGACTCGCTCACATCCGCACCAAAAACATTATTGGCATCAGCAAGCCTCGATATTATACCTCCCTCACCTCCTACACCGACCTCTAATATTTCTTTGCCTGATACATTGTTTAAGAAGGTACTGATAATCCAGTCAGCCAGCAAATGTGTTCTAGAGCTTACTGCGATACCCTCGCTCCAATAGTTGGAATAATACTCAACAGCATTGCTGCCCAGCTCTAACTCTGATTTCTTTTGGGTTGTTGTAATCAATGAATTGGCTCCTCCTGTCTCTCAACGCTTCCGCTCTAGCAGCTTAACCATTCAACAAAAACTCACTGTTAAGTGCCTGCTGACATGACAAGCCGGCGCTGGCACGATGCAAAAATGGAGCAGTATTCTTCCTGAGCAATTCCGGATTTCTGAAATAAATGGATGTGCAGTTTTTATACGGGAAAGAAGGGATCATCCCCCAGAAATCAATCCGGTAGAAGCCCGCCTCACAAAGGGTTTGTTGAGAACTGTTAAACTCGGGGTTGTCGGAATTGTCAAAAATGATAATGCCATTGGGGCGCAGACGCCCAATACTGTTGAGCGCGGCCTGGTTGCGGCAGGAACCATCGATAATGATGGCATCAAAGGAATGCTGCTGATAGGCCAAGATACATTCATGATACTCGGGGTTTTCCATGTAATAGAGCCGGACATTGGACGGGATCTGCTCCTTTACCTCTCTGTACCAGTCAAGGTTGTCTTCAATCGACACAATACTCTTGACCCGAGCACCCCACCAGCGTGTTGAATTACCGCTACCCCACTCAAAGACGCACCAATTTTCCATTGTCAAGTCGTCAAGGAAATCAATGGCCGGATAGGTATACCAGGGAATGGGCTCGTCAGCAAAATTCACCGGACGCCTTTTCTGCATGGAATTAAGCCAGCCTGATGTAGAAAGAGTGTTGGTGCCATTTACCAGCAAGGCATCAATATCGTTCCAGTGAGCTGAAAGCAGCAGAATTGCCGCCATGTTCACATGCACACCTTCCAGATCACGCTGTTCCCTGACAGCCTGTCTGATAAACTCCACGGCGCTCTCCATATCTCCCACATCCAGATACGCCTGAAGCTGTTTTCTCAACATTATCAAACCTCCACATATCCTACAAAACATGACAACTATTCGCTCATACTGCGATTCTTCACACAGTAAAACCCCCAGTAGGTATCCGGACCGGCCGGCACCTCAAAGGAGTAATCAACATCAGCGACAATTAAAAAACCACTTCTTTCTATCAGTGATTTCCAGCTCCCCTTGGTAAGGACACTGTAATGGTTGGGGTTGCGCTCATGATTACAGGCGGTCTCGGGAGCCGGCACTTCCAAATACAGAAAACCACCCGGGCGCAGCACCCGGTTGAATTCATGCAGGGTAAACAGCGGAAACACACTATGTTCTATCACATGCCGGGCCCAGAGCAGATCCTGGCTGTTGTCATCAACCGCCAGAAATGACTGGTCCATCTTCTCTACTCGGAACTCCTTGGCTCGGCAGGCAGCAATATCATCGTCACCCAAAGTCACACCCAGGTAATCCGTCCCGCAGTCACGGAAGAACTCCAGCGCCGGTCCCTGGCCGCACCCCACATCCAACACCTTCATACCAGGCTTCAACAAAAACAATTTACACAATAAATCTAGCGCCTTGGAAGTTATATCAGACTGAGTGAAACTGGGTTCCTGCGGATAAACATCTGATGCCAGGCTTTCCAGAAAACGCTCCAGCCTTGAAATATCACGCGGTATATCCACCATTCCTTCTCCTTGGTGCGGTAATGGAATACTGTCAAATCCAGCCATGTCAACATTGATCGCCTGTGTGTCGTCAGCAATAAACGGCCACGGAAAAAACGGCTTTAACAGCACAGGCAACGCTCTCTGCTTCTGAAGCAGGAGCCAATTAGCGGTAGCTCCACTGTAGCCATAGTACAGTTCCTTGAAACGCAACTGTTTCGGCAGAACATAGGCCTTGTGCTGAAACACCAGCCCCCTATTTCGTGTTTCTTCACAGTAGAAAGGATTGGCTGTCCCCAACTCCTGAGAGGTTCCACCTGGGCCCGGCCTGACCAATAGCGGAGGTTCATGAGCATCCCAGCGGCAACCGGGGGTATAGCGCCAGCTCCGCAGCCAGCCGGCGTTCAATCTGTGCTTTGATGCAGCGTCATCCTGCACCACAAGATCAGTACCGACAAAAAAATGGCAAAAATACCAAGCCGATGTCTTCTGAGGATTTTCAGCAAACAAGCGCTGCCCTTCTATCAGCTGTTCACAAGTCCAGAACTCGTCCGCATCAATCTGCCACAACAGACACTCTTCCTTGATTGATGGCAGCGGCGCATTGACCATCTCGCGCTTGCCGTCCCAAAACCTGCCCGGCTGTGGACGGTAGAGGGTGATATTTCCCGGATGCAACTCCGCCAGGCGGTCCAGATAGGCGGTAGTGCCGTCGTTGCTCAAACCGTTTTCATGCAGTGAATCAGCAATTTTACCACCGTAATGCAACGCCCAGGCCGTGTCGTGTTTCAGATCGGCCACTCCTTCGACTATATGCCAGTGCCAGCGGAACGGTAGTCGGCTCAATACATCAATATGGTAGCGGATAAACGGCTCGCCGTTCTGTACAATGGTCAGAAAATGAACTGGCAAATCGGGCATTTGCAAGTTACTCCATTCTCACATCAAAATAAATCGCCCGCGGGTTTTCAGCATAGTAGTCATTTACCCTGGTTATATCTTCCGAAGGGGAAACCACGTCATGCCATATACGGAGCGGGCCAAAGAACGAACGGTGCAATCTGGGACGAAAATTCCAGTTCAATGGCAGCACAAACGGATTAAAACCACTCATCTCAACCGCCCTTGCAAAAGCAGCCTGGTCATTGTGCTCCATGACCTTCTCAATACCGTTATCGACGTACTTAACCGAAGAATCTATTGTCCTGACAAGCCTTTCCCACATATAAAAAATCGGGCGGGCCTTGCTGGTGTAGAACAGAACGCCGGTATTGTACTCAATCATATCCTCCATCTGCCTGAGGCCTTCATAGCGCCTGGCCCAGGGGCATTCACAGATGGCACAGACTAGGCCGAACTGCTCCGCTTTTTCAAAACCGAAGTTCAGTCGCCCCATCACAACCGTATCTGCATCCAGATAGAGAGTATGTTCAAATGGGGAAATATTTGCCATGGCCGCCTTGACCAGGAACATTTCCGCAAGACCGCTTTCACCGGATACACGATGCACATGCACCGGCAACTCGGGATGGTACTGTTTTAGCGATGCGATCGAGCGTTCCAGCAAGCTGTCATGGGAATGCCCCCAGACCATGTACAGTACACCCCATTTTGTCTGCACTTTTGACATATAACTCCCCTTTGAATGGTCCACGTCCAACCTCTTCGTAATTAACTGGTAGCTATGGCAATCATTGCAGTTCTGCGAAGGTGACCAAATGAACATGTCCCTTTTCAGCAATAAACGGAACCTACAAATTTACAATTTCTTAATTCAGACAAAAAGAAGGTATCTTTTGAAACTTTATTCTCAAAACCACTGTTAACTTCACAATTAATCAACTTGACTGGTTATGCAGCTCTGCAGCAACACTACCAACGACAGTCACCCAATCACCAGGCAGCCTCTGCCTGAAAAGCCGAGCAGACGGATACCAGTCGGAATCGCTGCGACCATGCTGCCAGCGCCAGTCCGGATTCCACGGCAGCATGATCCAGACCGGCACACCCAGCCCGCCGGACAGATGGGCAACAGCCGAATCGACGGTTATGACAAGGTCAAGTGCGCTTACCAGTGCAGCAGAATCACTGAAGTCATGCAGATGACCCGCAGGATCGTAAAGACTGAACGGCATTAGATTCAAATTGCCGCAGCCGACCTGCAGACTGACAAAGGAGATGCCAGCCAGCTCTCCAAACGTCGCCAGCAGCTGTTCCGGTATGGAGCGGTTGGCATCGTTTTCATGTTCGGCCCGGCCGGCCCAGGCCAGCCCTACTTTCAGCCCTTTCAATTTAAGCAGGCGGTTTCGCCAGACAGCTACCTTGTCCGTTAGTGCATACAGGTATGGGGGCTGGGGAGGAGGCCAGCCGGCCGTACCCAACGGGAGTGGAATACTCATCATGGGGATCTGAAAGTCCGCCGGCGGCACCGTTTCGCCGCGGGCAAAAACAGCGCTAACCCCTGGATTAGTGGCCAGCAGCGGAGCGATTATGCGGTCCTGGGCCTCCACCAGTACAGTGGCACCAAGTCCGGAAAGAATCGCGGCATAACGGATGAACTGCAGCGAATCGCCGTATCCCTGTTCGGCATGTATCAGCAAGCGCTTTCCTGCCAGGCTCTCCCCCTGCCAGCGGGGAATGTCCGCATGATGACATTCCACCGGACGTGCCTTGCTAAAGCGCCATTCATGCTCCTGCCACCCCTCAGCCATGCGGCCCGCAGCCAGAAGGGCCAGAGAGAGATTAAAATGCACATCCCCGTCATTTGGCGCCAATTCAGCCAGCAACGTCAGCTCCCTGACAGCATATTCCAGCTCGCCACACCAGGTGGACAGCACAGCCAGGTTGGCCCTGGCCTGAAGGTAGTCCGGCTGAATCCGCAGGGCATTAGTGAAACAGTCACGCGCCTCGTTAAGCCTGTTAGAGCGCAGCAGCAGCATGCCCAGCGAATTGAGCGCAGGTACAAAGCCGGCGTCAAATTCAAGACATCTGCGAAAAAACTCTTCTGATCGTGCGCGTTCCCCCTGCAGCAGGAACAATTGCCCCAGATCATGCAGTGCCAGAACAAAGCCAGGAGAGAGTTCCACTGCTTTCTGCAGACAGGATTCGGCGGCATCAAACCGGCCGGATTCAAGAAAGAGACTGCCCAGCCCATGGTATGCTTCGGCCTGGGCCGGATTGCAGCGTATCGACTCCAAATACTGCAGCTCTGCCTGCTCACGATCTCCCCTTCTGCGCAGCAGATTGGCAAAATTATAGTGAAAACTGGCATTATCAGGCTTCAGACCACAGGCCTTTTCAAGATCGACGGTCGCCTGGTCCAGCTTGCCCATTGCTTCTCTGGCGCTGCCGAGGGCGTTAAGAATATCCGGATTGTCAGGCCGCATCTCAAGGCATTTCCCGAACAGTGCCTCCGCCTCCGCGTAAAGTCCGGCGGCATACACACGGCACCCCTCATCGTATATGTTCTGGAGAGACATCAGTAATCCCTTCTCTTCCAGCCTGCCGTCTCATGCATCACAAGAAAGGCCTCTTCCAGCTCCTTAGTCACACCGGCTCCATCCATCAGCGGTGACCGGGCCATTTTGCTGCGCAACTCTTCACGAAGATAATTCAGCCGATCAGGGTCACATGCAAGTTCAACCGCCTTTTCCAGATATTCCTCAGCGCTATGGGCCACCAAATCCGAACAGCCCGCCGCCTGAAGCAGCGACGCCCCCACACGGGAGACATGGGTCACACCGCAGAGGGTAATCACAGGGGTGCCCATCCAGATCGCCTCACAGGTAGTGGTCGTACCGTTGTAGGGAAACGTATCCAGGGCGATATCCACCCTGCCGTATTCCTGCAGATGCTCCAGCGGGGTAGAGGTCACCACCCGCATGAAAATGCGTTCGGCTGCAACCCCTTCAGACTCAAAACGGGCCAGCACCGCCTGCTTGACCGACCGGTCCCCCAGGGCCATGCTTTTCAGGTAGAGCCGGGAACCGGGGACACGGGCCATGATTTTGGCCCAAAGGCTTATCTGCTCTACCGTGACCTTGGCAAAATTGTTGAAGCTGCCGAAGGTTACATAACCGTTATCGATGAGCGGAGAAGCCACAACCGGCGGGAATTCCATGGGAGGCAGATAGGTGCTGAATATGCGGGGCAGCCGCCAGAGACGTTCGCTGAAGAGATGCTCGGTCATGCCGGGCGGATCGCAGACATTATCGGTGATGTAGTAATCCATTTCAGGCAGGCCGGTGGTGTTGGGATAGCCGATCCAGGAGACCTGGACCGGCGCTGAGCGCGAGGCGAAGACACCCAGACGGTTATCACCGGTGTGACCCGACAGATCAACAAGAATATCGATCCTGTCGCTGCGCACCTGTCGGGCAACCACATCCGGCGCACATCCGGCCAGATCGCACCAGCTGCAGGGGAGGGATTTCAGCCGTTCAGTAGTGGCGTCCCTGGTCGTGCCCAATGAATAGCAGAACACCTCAAAACGCCCGTAATCATGATGTTGCAGGATCGGCTCAAGAAAATAGGCTACCGAGTGGGTATAAAGATCACCGGACACGTAGCCGATACGCAGACGGGATGAGGCTGATCCAAAGAATACATCCGATGATTCGGGAACATTCCTGGAGTATAACCGGGCAAGCCTGAAATGTTCAGCGGCAATAAATTCCGGTGACAGCCCATGGCAATAATTAAGTGCGAACAGATAGTTACCCACTACCGTTGTGTTATCGGGCTCAACCTCGAGCGCCTTGCCATACCACTCCAGGGCTTCGGCATGCC
>ENA-UPXM01006904-UPXM01006904.1-activated-sludge-metagenome-genome-assembly--contig:-NODE-6904-length-10388-cov-16.347624_pt1 | contig 10388 bp, 8 predicted proteins | sample MGYA00238178_ERZ772708 | MGnify/ENA primary metagenome ERZ772708 (study PRJEB29002, sample SAMN05720212) | activated sludge metagenome | isolation source: anaerobic digester from wastewater... | reverse complement strand
ACATCTTTATAAGACCCGGCAGGAACAAAGGGAATAAAATTTGTATTTACATACAATGAGGGGTCAGGAAGAGAAATATAGCTATTTCCGGCCTTATATACATATCCATTATATGAAAAAAGATATTTAGTCATAACCATCTATTAAAAGAAATAATACTGAATAATAGTTAAATCTGCGTATGCACTATCTCTAGTAAATTGAATTCTTCCCTGCCTTGTAAATGTGGGAACATCCCAGGGCTCACAATATATAGTTACATTAGAACTTGTTGTATGAGAAGTAGGAGAGCAACTGAAAAAAATGCCATCCCCGTCATCAAGATACGTAACTGTCCATGATCCGCTAGAGGTAACAAAAATATTATTAGTATCAATAGGAGTTCCATCTACATAAAAATATAAAGTGTCTGGATTTAAGGAAATGCTATCAGGTATAGAACTGACTACCTGGATTTTATTTATAGATCCAATAGAAGCTACATTTACCCTTCCCAGAGATCCTAATTGTGATAAATTTACCTTTCCAAATGCTCCTAAATCTGCCATACTAATAATTTATTATTTAAGAACTACAAAATCCGGAGAAGGATTAAAAATAATTGAATCCGGAGAAATAGTCCTCCCTATTACTTGAACACAATCAGGAGCTGAAGATGGCATAGTGGTTGTTACTTCCCCACTTAATCCAACATAAACCGGCTGACCTATAGCAAAGTTCCAAGCAGTATTTCTAACTACCCCGTATATTAATAAATTATAATTTGTTCCGGCAGATAAAGAACTGCCCGTTGTATTAATTGCTACAGCAGGCATCATATTTGATGCATCGGCATCTGCTAAAGCAATTCTTCCGCCGGTATCGATATATCCGCAATAATAAGATGATATAGTATTGGCGGCTTTGAAATTAACGAATAATCCTTCTGCCCCGTTTCCAGACCCAAATCCTGTAGATGGTTCGGGCATTGTACGGTATCTGATAGAGGAATCATAATATGTAGAAGTATTTACATAAGATTCTATAGAAAGAGTAGAAATATCTACATCCCCTCCGGTAGGAGCATCTGCATAAGATAATTTTTTTGTGGTTGTATCAAAATATACAGTATAATTAGTAGAAGCGTTAGGCATTCCAGGATTAATAATATCGCTTGATACAGTAAGATCTGAGGATATAGAAACATCCGAAAGTATATTTACACGACCCGTAAAAGGCTCTAAAATAATATTTGTAGCTGCATTTAGATGTATATTATTTCCAACAATATCAACTGCATCAGAAACATATTTTATTTGGCCTGTTGTTCCGGACAAATAAATTGTTTTTCCTCCGACCATATAAATATTTGATCCTATGCTAACGTCTCCATTGACCGAAAAAAGACTCAAATCGTATGTTAAATTTGGTTCAGCAGCAATGGAGCCATCACCTAATGCAGTTATTAATTGATTATTAGATCCTACATTTCCAGACCCCCAGGCTACATTACCAGTTCCTCCTCCACCGCCACCAACGAATAATTCTTGCCATTGGTATATAGATCCATCGATATTAATGGAGCCATCGACCTGTATTCTATTTGTTTTAAAAGCCATTATGATACTTTATTTTATATATTTAATAGATATTGTTTTTTAGTCAAAATTTATTTTTATAGTTAACTATCTTTTATACAGCGAATTGACAGACCATAATTATAATAATAAGTATTTACAGTAACGCCTAATCCAGTATTAGATACATACCATCTATATGCAGATCCTGGCTCGCCTTCAGTCGCCATCCAATATAGTGTATAAGTTCTAAAGAGGTTATATGATCCAGTATACCATCCTGCACCAACAGCAGTAAATCCACTTTCATTACTTGCATTATTAGTTGCGTTCCAGTGGTCCGTTCCCGTCTCCTTCAATTTTCCTCCAGCTACAGAAGTTCCACCTAAATAAGTAAATAATGTATTCATTTCTGCCAATGTCGGAACATGATATCCCGAAGGCGCTATTCCTCTAGCATCATCAATAACATACCAGTTATATAAAGCTCCATAAGGATTCTTATTATTAATATCATTATTCGGCCACACATATCCTCCACTTGCGTCAAACATTTGATATTTAATTTCGTCTCCGTTATTATAATGTGTTGTTCTTAAATTCTCAAGTAGCCAAGTTTGTGTGCCTATAACCACTTCGGTATAAACATTTCCATCATAATCGGTAATTGCGGGAGGAGGCTCAGGCGTTATTTTTAATTTATTTGCATTACTATTTGCATTACCAAATAGATGCAATTTATTATTTGAATTTGAAGAAGGAGTAGAATCAAGAATACATCTTACTCCCAATCCATGCTTATAATCATATCCTGTAGGAAATATTATTCCATCTCCGTTATTATATACATATACGGCTATATCTAATGCTGTCCACCAAAAACCAATATCTTTATTATAACGAAATACTCCTAAATTACTTCTTTCTCCACTACCCAATGCTGTAAATCCATATTCATTGGTCGCATTGTTTGGTGAATTCCAATGAACAGTTCCTGTTTCTTTGAGCTTTAGGCCAGCAGACGGTTCACCTCCGATATAGCTTACTAAAGTTGCCCAATCGCTATATGACGGAACTTTCCAACCAACAGGAGCTAACTTTCCGGATAAAACTGCTCTATGATTATATAAAGCTCCATATACTTCATATGTATTTTTATCATTATTGTACCAGCAATATGCTCCTACATTATCTGCTTCGCTAGAAATCCATGATGCATCGGTAGTGAAATTTAAAATTGGAGTGCCATCATTATATTTGGTAGTTTTTAAATTTTCTACCATCCAAGTTTGTGTTCCAATAGTTACAGTTGTGTAGATATTCCCATCTTCATCTGTGAGAGAACCTATTGAACTTTTAGATGTTAATATTAATTTACTAATACCCATAATCTTAATTAAATTGCCCCTTATTTACCCATATTCCAGAAACTCTCTTTTCAACTTCTAATCCAGAAGCATCAACTCTTAATCTCCAGGATCCATCAGTCGTTGGATCTCCTAACGCAAAATATGTAGTTTCAACTACTACGGCGGTTTCTCTTAAAGTATTTCCAGAAGGATCTCCGTATATTTTAAGAGCGGTAGATCCATCAATTTTCATTGCATAGCTTTGTTCTCCAGAGGGAGAAGAAATCGGCATATCTACTAATAATAATTCACCGCCATCTTGTTCCATCTCGATATATGAAAGTTGAACATTATCGGAAGGATCTTTTAAATATACAGTAGTTGTATCTGTACTAACATCCCAAAGAGAATTAGCACTATGAAAATCATAGATAGCCTTTGCTGTCACCAAAATAGATGAAGCATCGGTTGTAATTGAACTTGAAGTATCTTGAATGGAAATTACTGGTTGAGTAGGTTGCGGGCCCAGTAACAGCCCAGTTTTAATGCGAAATTCTCCGGCCATTTCTTATATTATTTTTTCTTTCACTATCCAGAAAAAAATCTAATAGCTAATATGTTTCTCTATATATCATCACAAAAAAAGAGGGAAAATTCCCTCTTTATCTTCTTATAATAGATTTCTTGTTCCTGGAGACCCAGTAACTGTTCCATCAATACTTCCTATAGTATCTACCCATGCAGAATCCTGATTTCCATAAGGATATCCTATCCATTTATGAGAGCCTACAATTTCTAAATTCCATATAGAAACTCCTCCATTTCCGCCTGAATAGCTAAGTGTCCCGGCTGTATCAAACATAACCGTACCGGAATATAAGGTAGTTAAAGTATTATTATTTGCTTTTATTGAAGTTATAGAGCCAGCTCCTTTTATGATCTCGATGTTTGTATTTATTCCGATATAGTCATTAATATCATAAATTCTTACATAAACCCCGGGAGCATTTTTTACTTGTACTCGTAATACTGGATATGTTATACCTGTTGATGTTTGTTCAAATTCAGGAAGAATAGTATATGATGCATACAAAAAATCATTGGATGTGCCATCACTAAATCCCGTTTGCAATAAGCTCGAAGAAGAATCCAAATGCATGTCCCATTTTATGGTTTGAACCCCGGTTACAACCGGAATAGAAGCAAAATCTACGGATCCCCCACCGATAAAATATATTTGTCCAGGAATTTGAGCTCCCACAACATATTTGCTATCCGAAATTACTCTTTTTCCATTATAAATTAAGTATGACATAATAATATTTTATTTTATTCCTTATAAATTAAAAGTTCACATGAGCAATCACAAGCATTACCTGTTAATTTATTATAATTTTGAAATCTTAAACCAAAATTCATTGAAGCCCAAGATGTAATTTGAAATGCTGTTGTAAAAGTACCAAGTGCAGGATTTAAAGTAACTGTTGCTATATTTCCTGCTACATCGTTTATCAAATGAATTTCTGCTGTATTTGTTGGATAAACACCAGAATTAAGAGTTAAATTATATCTAATTCTAATAATATCCCCAACAACAAATGGAAGAAATTCAGTATTAGCTTCTCCTTTTGTTCCGTTAGCTTCAATTGCACTTAATACATTTTGGCCGGATGATATAAATGTGTCCCATGTGCTATTTGTCCAGCCTGCAAAAAGAGGTACTATAGGAGAAGATCCTATTACATATTTCCCTGTGGGCGCTATAATTCTTTGTCCATTATAAATCAGATATGACATATAAGAATTTTATTTTATATATCTAATAAAAAAGGACTGATTTAATAAACCAGTCCTTTAATATTATTCAGAGATTTCCATTATCCCATTATGACGAACTTGCAAGTTCCAGAAAGAGCTGCTTCAGTCCATTCAAGAGTTATATTTCCAGTAGCATCACAATCAACATCTACCCAAACCTGATCTGTTCCTTCGTAAACTGTTACGCTTAGAGGACCAGTTCCAAGACCGTGAGTTGCAGCAAGAATGCTCATTGAGGTAGAACCATCAGGGGTGAATGTTCCAGTGTATTTGTATACACCTGAAGCTGTGTCTCCAGAGATCGTAATTGTTGAAACATCTTCCGTAACAACCACACCTGCTCCAGCAACTAGTTTCTTGAGATAAGCTGTTGTTCCAGTCTCATATGCAAATATAGAAGCATCGCCAACTACATTTAGATTAGCTACTGCATCAAGTTTATTCGTTGAAAGATCAGTAATATCACTTGTATGCTGCTGAGTTAAGAGATCGAGTGCACCTACTGAGGATTCAAGATATCCTATATCAGTAGTATTAGTTTGAACTCTCGCACTTACATCAGCAATATCAGTAGTAATCTGAGCAATCTGAGATGTATGAGTCTGAGTTAGGGCATCAAGACCAGTAATAGATGAATCTACATATCCTAACTTCGTCCAAACAGCGAGTATAGAAGCATCGAAGAGGGTTCTTGATACAAAATCTGCCGCATCCTCAAATGCTAAGCTTCCAAGATCTCTTGATCCAACGGATGTACCGTCCCACATAAGAGCTGTTACTTCAGTAGGCATATTCGCTGCTACAGGAAGATCTAATCCAGTTCCTGAATTGAAAGTAAATCCACTAAAGGTATCAAATCTATGAAGAGTATCATTCCAGAAAGCAATTCCTTCCGCAACTGGATTATCCTCTCTTGTTGCTACTGCCTGAGTATCAGCTGGAAGACCGGATTCATTTTGTATACCGATTCTAAATGTATCATGAGTTTCTTCAAATCCGAAGAAGTAGTTAGTAGAAGAGCCTCTGTCGATAATAATACCGGCATATGTCTTAGTTACTCCATCTCCAGTTTCACCATAGTTAATAGTGATAATGTTATCAGAAACGTTTAGATCTACAGAATTAATATAAGTTACTGAGCCATCTACTGTAAGATCCCCAATAACTCTCATATCACCAGTTACCGATAGGTAATACTGATCTGTATCGATATTAGTATCGTGAGTTAATGTACCGCCAAGAGCTACGCTCGTATCGCTAGCAGTTAAACCGTTATTAGCAGTCTGAAGAGCGGATAGAGATGTATTTCTAAGATCTACTATAGAAGCATCCTGAGAGAGATTCCAGCTATTAAGAACTGTATAAACTGAAGTTTCTAAATTAGAAATATCTCCTTCAGCCGTCTCAACTCTAGAACTTACATCAGCAATATCAGTAGTAAGCTGAGCAATCTGAGATGTATGAGTCTGAGTTAGAGTATCAAGATTTTTAATTGACGAATCAATATTTAGAAGCGAAGCATCAAATAAAGTTCTTAGTACATAATCAGTTGTAGTAGCCCAAGCCATTGAACCAAGAGCTCTAGTTTTAATAGCCGTTCCTGCTGAATCCTGTACAAGAGCTAAAGGAGTATCGATAACTGCAGTTTCTAAACCTGCTAATGAAAGAGTATTAACAGAGCTAGCAGTGATTGTAGTAGGCTGAGATAATGTCCCGCCTAATCCGATTGAGCCATCTACGGAAGTCGTTAAACCGTTCCAAGCTACAACTGAAGCATTTTCTAGAGTCTGAACTCTGACAGATACGTCTTCTATATCAGATGTATGTTGCTGAGTTAATAGATCTAAGCCACCAACTGAACTTTCAAGATTATCAATAGCTGTCCAAACAGCTGCAAATGAAGCATCAATTACGTCAAATATATCGATAACATCGTTTAGGGATGCATCGATTCTAACTATGGAGGCTTCAATAGAAGTAATATCTAAATTAACATTTGTTGAAACCTCATCAATAAGGCCTTCAACAAATTGCTTTGTAACTAATGATCTGTCAACAAATGTGCTTTCATAATCTCCAGCATAAACAAGTCCCTGTTCGGATCCTGTATTATTATCAGTAACAAGGAATGCATCTGATTCCAAATTTAAAGTATCTCCAGAAATAGTTGTTCCAGCAACACTTAAGTTAACACCGCTGTTACTAACACCTAGAATTATATCGGAAGCAGCATCTATATTAAGGACACCTGCTTGTCCCCCAGGACCGTTAATATCTATATCTACATAATTGCCACTTCCAATTTCATCTGTACGGAAAAATATCCCGTTGTCTGCAATAGTGAACCAATTATAATCTGTAGTTTCTCCAGCAAAATCTCCATTCCCAATTTCAAATACATAAGTACTTGTATCGATTGAAGTATCCCTTGTTAAAGTTCCTCCTAATTGAATATCTCCAGCAACTTCGGTTAAACCGTTGCTAGCTGTAACACCTGCTACAATAGCTTCTGCAATAGCCTTACTTACTGCTCCAGATGTAGGAATAGCTGTATCAAGCTGTCCAAGACCATCTGTTGAAGTATCAATATCCGTAATTGTTGTACCATCTAGAGAAAATCCTGCAGCGGCTAAGGTCAAAAGACCTGTCATTGTATCGCCAGCAACACTTACCTTTCCGTCAAGTGCTGTATCAATTTCTCCAAGTGAAGCTTCTATATCTTCAACTCTTAGACTTACGTCATTAATATCGGTAGCGAATTGCTGTGTTAATAGATCAAGACCCGATATAGAAGAATCTATATCATCTAATCTATCGAAAACAAAGGTCGATAAATCACTAATCAATCCATCAACCTCTGTTTTTCCATAGTAATTAGTTGATGTCTCAAATGCCATTGTGCCGAGCTGTATGTTCTTAATTTGAACATCGGCACCTATTGAGTCAACAACTAACGCATAAGGTGTTCCTGTTGCAGCTGCTGGACTGGAAATGTGAGTTACGCCCTGAAGATAGACTGAGGAGTCAAATGTTACATTCTTAAGAAAAGATACACTTGAATCAACAATCATGTTTGGGTGAACGTACTTTGCCATAATTATTTACATTATTTTTATTTTATTTATCCTATTTTAAATCCCCAGTTTTGCCAGGAATTGTATCTTAAAATCCCATTATTACCACCCTATAAGATATTCCGTCAGGAATAGGAGAGGAAAAAGAGATATTATCACTCGTATCCCCAATTTCTATATCTGGGTAAATCATATCATTTTCATTATCATATATCGAGACTAAATGATTAATTGTATTTAAATTGTGCTCGACATTAAAATCCTTTGTCATATCATCTCCTGGCAATAATCCTGCATGAGATAGAAGAGGCTGAATAGTATCTGCGAATACAGATCCGTCTATAGCTCTTAGATATCCTGTAAGATTATCAATAACGAGACCACCGATAATAAGAGTTCCCGCACTTCCATCTGGATCCTTTATAATAAGATTAGAAGAGCCATCACTCTGAAGAATTACTCCAGAATTACTCATATCTAATTGCCAGGTAGAAGAATCCGTTCCATAAACACTCCCGCCACTACCTATAGGAAGCCATCCATTAGGTTGAGCTTTTTTATACCATTCCGTTATAGTATCCCCTGAAATATCAGTATTAAGATACCTTGTTCCATTTGGAGAGTAGTATAATAATTGCTCTCCTGGAGTTGAAGGCGACGTAATGAGATTTGGGTCCGCATTATACCCAAGCTGACTAAGGTCAGGCATGGTTGTAGTCGGCTTGAAGAGTATAACTCTTCGTTCCATTTCAAATTGTAGACTATCTAATGTCGCCATTTATAATATAAATTCTTTTATATTCCTTCCTGTATTGTAAATGAGCTAGGAACCGATGCCGAATCCGTAGCTGGTTTATCTAATATGTTTATCGTTGTGGGTTGAGCTAATAATGTTCCACTAGCCGACCAAACTTCTGCTTGAGGTCTTGATGTGTCATTAAATGTACTTCTTGATGTTAGAGTTTTTACAGTCCAAACTAAATCATCATTTGAGACTAATCCCGAAGATGATAGTTTTGTATAATCAGACACTGCAACATTTATATTTCCCTGCCATGCAAACGGATCTAAATTAACTGTTCTTACTACAAATCCTCCTAATGTGTATGTTGTCGCTCCTGACCACGTTGTTGTAACAATTCCAGCAAGGTTTGTAGCTGTAATTGCCTTCCAATCATATGTTGCTTTTGCATCGTCGTCATGTACTTGTAATGATCTTGTAAATGAGGTAGCATTTGGAGACCAGGTAAATTCAGTTTCTACCCATGTTCCTCCGGTATCTTTTGTTAAATCCGGTGCAGAAAGTAATCTCTGATTAGATCCTATTGTAATCGTGTGATTTACTGCTGCTGTTCCATCGTTTCCCCCAGAACGTAATCTCGGTGCTGGATTTGTTACGGTTAAAGTTGCTGGACTATTTGCAATTGAAATAACAGTATTTGCTATCGATGATGCATTATTTGCTGCTCTCGTTGCGGTAACCCTTAAATTTTGTGTAGATACGTTATAAGTTCCAGATAAGTATGTTACAGTTTTTGGACTTTCATATGTAGTTGGATTTGTTATAGTTAATTGTCCATTTGGACTTGAATATGAAATCGTATCATAATTAGAAGCGGTGTTCACAGCCGTAGCTGATTCAGGTGATTTAATAGCTAATTGAGTTCCTGGATATGTTATTGTACCCCAAGCAACACTTGGATATAAGTTATTTAACTTAACTAAATATGTGCCGTCAGTCGAACCATAATTTTCACTTAAATAACTAGCACTTGTTGATCCCGTTGATTTAACTACTTTAATGCTAAATCCAAGATCTTGAACAGTTGTTCCCCTATTAGCAATAGTTCCTGTAATTCTTACATTTGTTCCACTTACAACGAATGTGTTTGCTACAAATGCTCCGTAATCTTCTAAAATAACTCCTGTAATAGGAACATCAGTCATGATGCTTACGTCAAAAGTATCCCCTGCTTTAAGTTCTGTCTGCGAACCCGGATATCCTCCAATAAATACAGCACTTAATATTTCGGCTGGCTCATCTGCATCAACTATTGTACTCCAATGAGCTCCATCTTCATGAAGAACTGTAATACTTGCATCTGCAAAATCATATTGTATATTATAAGTTCCCGAGAATAGTGGTTTATCACCTTCTGCAGATATTGTTACAGGATCTCCATTTATAGTAATTACAGGTTTATAATTAGTATGACCTGGAAGAGCCAGTACATGAACTGTTAATGCACTAGTATCAGTTAAGCAATAATCTAATACAACACCATCAGAGGAATATGACTTATCCCCTACGTTTCCACCGCTTGTAGGGGTTATATTTGTAATCCATACACCGCCATCAATTGATTCTCCAGAAACTGAGCCAACACTAACGTCCAATTGCCCGTCAACCCAAACTAATCCATCACCGATGGAAGCCTCTTTAAGGTATGGTCCTGCAGATCTTAATTCATCAACTGAAGCATCTAACGAAACGAGATGATCAAAAGCAGTAACCAAGCTGCTATCAATTCTAACTATTGAAGCATCTAATCCTAAAGTAATTATACCATTAGATCCATCTTCAACTGTAA
>ENA-UPXM01006903-UPXM01006903.1-activated-sludge-metagenome-genome-assembly--contig:-NODE-6903-length-10389-cov-4.360074_pt1 | contig 10389 bp, 13 predicted proteins | sample MGYA00238178_ERZ772708 | MGnify/ENA primary metagenome ERZ772708 (study PRJEB29002, sample SAMN05720212) | activated sludge metagenome | isolation source: anaerobic digester from wastewater... | reverse complement strand
ATTATTATAATAATTCGAACTACCACTATTACTAGAATTACTTGCCCATCCATCACTCGTTATAAGATGTTGCACATATTTTACCACAAAAAAAAGTAGATATTACTATCATCTACTTTTCAGATGTTTTCTTCTGCATTAATTTAGAAAATTACTTTTATAAAAAATCATAAAATTTATTTTTAATAATGTTTTTTATCATCTTTTTAACTTTACCAGTTGTTTCTTTAGGTAACTTTTTAATATTAACCCATCTCAATTCAGAACATTTTTTAGGTTCACCAATTTGAGGATTCAACTTTTCCCCCTTAGTCTCAAAAATAAAGTTTAATCTTTCTCCATTATAATGATGAAGTAAATGAATCATTTTTAAATCTTTTCTTTTTAATTTAAGACATAACTCTTCTTCAGCTTCCCTTATCATCGCATCAAATAAGTCTTCTCCTTTTTCTAAATGACCTCCAGGAAGTTCAAAATATCCATCATCTGCCCCAGTATTTTGTCTTTTCATTAACAAAATATATGTTTCATTTTCAACTTGTTTTGTAATCATTAAATCTGCACAAACTACACTTTTAAATCTTTTTTCCATTACTAACTCCTTATAAATTTCCTTACCTTATTTTGAGTTTCTTCTATTCCATCACAGGATGTATTAATTCTTAATATAGGAATTAATGAATCTATTGCACTCATTTTTTCTTCATATTTTGTATTTAATTCATCATAATAATCTAACAGCATTTTATAATCTTCTATATCTTTTCTTCTTCTTTTTAATAAATCTTCTTTCAAAGCAGTTAAATAAATAATTTTTGTTTTACAATTTCCATATTCAGATACCAATCTTCTTAATGCTTCATCATTAATTCTAGAATATTTTCTTAGAACAGGTCCATATACAACTTCAGTTATAAACCCTCTATCTAATACAAGATTTCCTTTATCACTTTTTAATAAGCTCATAAATCCTTGTTCATTCTTTTCATCATATTTTAAATGATGAACTTCATATCCGATATTTTCCAATGCTGCAGAGACTGTCGTTTTACCAACACCATCAATTCCCTCAATAATAATCATTATATCACCTTACTAACATTTTGGGTTTAATATACTCAACTAATTCTTCAGGTTGTTCCATCAATTCTAATAATAAATCTTTCAATCCAGATAAATCACTATATCCATAATTTGATCCAATCATAGGTATACCAACTTGTTCACAAAAATGAAAATCATCAATTGTATCACCTATATATACAATATCTTCTTTTGAAATATTTTTATCTTCTAAAAGCATCGCAAAACGTTCCTTTTTAGATTTTGCAACTGCCTTACCATAAACTGTTATTTTATCAATTCCATTACTTTTTAAAATTTCTCTTATAAAACTATCTGGACAAGAAGAAATTATAATAATATCATAAGACGAAGCTTTCAATAATTCCTTCATCGCCGGAAACAATTTAATTTTACTTAAATGAGCCTCATAGTAAGCATTACATTCCAAATAATAATTTCTTATTCTATCAAAATCCATAAAATTACTTAAATGATTATTATCTATTACCATTAAATAATCTTGGGGACCTTCTATTATGGGTAAACCATATTTTTCTCTTACAGAATTATGCATTGCATATCCAACATTCATACTATTTCCAATAACACCATCAAAATCAAAAACAAATTTTTTATCTTTTATAGATTTCACTAATAAACTCCTGAGTAGACAAAGCATCATCTATTGTTACTTTTAATTTTTTATTTTTTTCAATGGCATCCTTAAAGTTTTTAAATTGTCTTATATGAGACAATCCATAGTAGTTTGCAGGATTATGTAAATTCTTTTTATAATTATTTTGTATTTCACATAGTTTATCTTTATATTGTTCTAAATATTTTTCATCAACATTTAATTCTAATATTTCTTCTGGAAAATCAATATTAAATTCAATATCACCTTTTGTACCAATAATTTTAATAGATGTTTTCCATTCTTCTATAGATGTATTAGTAGACACAATAGTTGCTAAAAAAGATTCATAATCTAAAATAGAAACACTAGTATCTTCTGTATCAATAATATTTTCAAAATCTAAATTACGATTCATTGAAGAAACTTTTTTTGGTAACCCAAATATATAATTAAGAGTATCAACCATATGAAATGATTGATTAATAATAGTAGAACCACCTTCTAAATCTATTGTTCCTCTCCAATAACTATCCTTATAATATGATAAATCCCTATGACATATTAGTGATGCATTAACCAATGTAATCTTCCCAAATATATTATCATCAACCATATTTTTAACAAGATTAACACAATCATCAAAACGATGTTGTGAAATAACAGTAACAATTTTTTTAGAATTTTTAGATTTTTCAAAAAAATCTTTTGCAATATCTAAATTAGAACTTAATGGCTTTTCAATTACAATATGTTTTTTATCTAAAAAATCTTTTGCAATATCAGTATGACTTCTATGATCAGTACAAACTGATATACTATCTATTTCGTCATCATCTATAAATTCATTATAATTATCCGTATATTTAGGAATATTATTTTTTTTAGCAAAAGCTTTTGCTTTTTCAATATCCTTATCACAACAAGCAATTATATTTATATTATTTTCTATTGCAGCATTATAATGATTTTGAGCAATTCTTCCACACCCAATAATTGCATGATTAATATTTTTTTTCATAAACTTTTCCTCTTCTTTTTATTTCAGTTCCATTTGATAACACATCTTCATCAATACAACCTTTACTTTCAATCAATTGATCAACACCCAAAACATAACAAGTTAAATCATAATCTTCTATTCTTTCAGCAAGACCTTCATCAACAGCAGTTCTTCCCATTTTCATTAACTCATCCGGCGTTATTTTTGTTATTTTTCTCGCATCTACATCTTTATTAGGATCTTTATCATAAATACCATTTACATTTGTAATGATAATTAACTTATTACAATAGAAATGATCACACAAATGAGCAGTTCGAACATCACTTTTTTGATAAAAATCATCTTTGAAAACATCCATAAATCCTCTTGCATCTAATACAGGAATTTTTCCGTTTCCTAATGCTGAGCAAACCTCTTCGTCATTTGCACAAACAACATAATTTGAATTTAAAGCAATTAAAACACTAGCATTAATAGATTGAATATTAGAAAAATCTCTTAAAGAATCATCAAAAGGGATTTCATCATCTAAATGACTAATAAAATCTTTATACATTTCTCCTAATAATCCAGAGCCAACCGTAACTGCAATTTTACCCTTATGATTTCTATATATTTCTTCTAACAATATTTTTGTTTTATCAAAGTCATATAACAAACTTCCACCTAATTTTATAATACAATCAATCATCTTCTATCAACCTTCGTAACACGTCTTCTAAAATCCAATTGCAAATTATGTTTTTGAGTACATGTTTTACAATAATCTGGTCTATTATTCTTAAAATTAATATATTCATCTGAATTTTTAACTTCATCTACACTTTGTCTCAAAATATTTCCAAGAAGTGGTGTATAATGATGTTCAGCTTCACAACAAGGTAATAAATCACCATTGGATTGTACCGCAAAAAATCTTCCATTTAAATCACAAGGGGCACTTCCAACTAATTTAGGTGAGAAAATACCTTCAGCAATAGAATCATAATCAGGATTCTTTGGAGATAATAAACTATCAATTTTTTGAACATCTTCATCAAGTAATGAATCATCCTCAAAGTCACAATTCTTCAATACTTCTATTATTCTAGGCTTAATTTCATTATTAAACTCTTCTAACTCTTCTTTTCTTAAAATAAATTTTTTTTCTGAATCATTTTCGATATTTGTAAGTTTAATACAATCTACTCCCAATGAAGAAAAATATTCAATTATTTCAGGTATTTCTCTATAATTATTTCTAGTAATAACAGTTCTTATTGCAACCGGAAAATCTCCTAAACTTTTTAAATATTTAATTGATTTAACAACACTATCAAAAGCCCCATTAAATCTTCTATTAGCATCATGTTTTTCAGGATGAATAGAATCAATTGAAAATACCAATAAATCCGGAAAATGCTCAATTAATTCAGTTAAAATTTCATTGCTATTTTTAAACAATGCACCAGATGCATTCAATACAACAAACACATTATTCTTATGTAGATAATCAATTAATTTCATTGCTGTATTCTTTTCAAGTAATGGTTCTCCTCCACTTACTACAACTACCTCTAACCCACTCTCTACCAATTTATCTGTAATTTGAACCCATGTTTCATATGGTAAAACTTTCTTATTTAAAATATGTTCAAACTTATATCTTGAATCACAGAAAGTACAATTACATGGACAATTTTCTGTTAATTTATATACAGCCTCTCTTATCATACTTACCTCCTCAAAATCTTTTGTAAAATTCGTTCTGTTTTTTCTTTGTATTCTTCCTTATTACCTTCATTATTATTTACAAATCCAAAATAGCGATACATTATACGAAATATAATACTAAGTAACAAATTATCCCTATTAATTTTTTGCCCCAACTCTTTCTCATATGCTAAAATAAGTTCATTTAATTTATCACCAGTTAAATCAAGATATAAAATATTTTGAAATAATTTTCCTAAATCATCTTCCAAATATCCAACTCTCAAATCAGTAAAATCTATAAATGAAGTTAAATGACCATCTTGTACAAATATATTTCTAAAATTAACATCTGCATGAATATATGAATATGCTTCCTCTTCAAAAACATTCTCCAATATATCATCAATAAATAAGCTTAAATTTTCATTTTCAAAGAATAATCGATTGTTATTATAAAAAGTATGAAAACGATTAATATCACTTTCTTTTTCATCATCAACAGGAATTTTTTTTAAAACCTTATGCATTCTTGCAAGTTCTATTACAATATCTTTTAAAATATCTATATTCATATCTTCCACATAAGGAATACCAGAGACTTCATAAGAAGCATAAAATATTTCATCATCATCTTCAAAGATTATATTTTTATTAAATTCAAAATACTCTGGAACCTTACAACCATTATTTTTTAGAATTTTTACTATTTCTATTTCTTTTTTTATTCTATCTTTCCATTCTTTTGGGAGAAATTTGAAATAAACTTTTTTACCATAAATAACTGTAGGTATTATACAACCATCGCAACCTTGTATTTTTTTACCAAATGAATCTACTGAAAATAATTTTAAAATTTTTTCTTGTTCTTTAGCTTTCATATTCATTTAATATAGTATTTAATATTTGATAATCTGATAACTTTCTATCATATTTCTTGAAAACATTTTTTATAAAATTTAAGAAATTTTTGTACTTTTCATTATCATTTAATGTTTGGAAATATCCTAATAGAAAAGCGCAATGTGCAGGTAAAATATAATCTACATCCATACCACCTTCAATTGTTCTTGTAAAATATCTATTTTCTAAGAAATCATATTCAGGAGTTTCTTTCCAAATCATAATTCTACCAGAACCATGACGATATTTTTGTTTACATACAGCTTCAATATCCTTAGAATCCTCATGATAAATACGTAATTTTTCATCAAATAGTACTTCAACATTATGTTCTAAACATCTATTTCCAAATACACGAGATTCAGCAGTAGCTTTTGACATATTTTCTGCAAATACTACATCACCCAATACTTTTGTAATATTACGATTCATTATTAGATTTCTACTATCTGTCATTCTTGTTTTGTTTTCACCATACAAATATGTACTAAACATAATTTCATATAGTCTCTGTTCTTGAGAACCCATATATACATTTTCATTTTGTTGAAATAACCATGGAATACCTTGTACTACTAATGCATTTGTTTTATCAAGAATATTTATACCTTCCAATATCCAATCATTCGATACAACACAATCACTATCAGTAAAGAAAATATATTCACCTTTTGTACTTTTTATACCTAAATTTCTAGCATATCCAGGACCAGTTCCATCAGAATCCACAATAAGAACATTAGGAAATAACTCATTTATTTTTTCCTTAAACCCTTCATCTGAATGATCATTTACGACTAACATTTCATAGTCAAATTCTTTCGTTTTTTTTGCAAATTCAATTGATTCATAGATGCTATTAATACATAATGTTAATTTATCAATTCTATTCTTGCATGGTACTATAATAGATATCATATTAATCCCTCCCTATTTTTTGATACCTTCTTAAAAGCATTTATAATTGCTTTTTGATCTTTTTTACTTATATCAATATATCCTGGTAAAACAATAATATCTTTAGGACTTTTCTTTGTTGATTTATTAATTACTTGACCGTCATACCTTTCATTAGTCCATATTTTTAATTGTTCACTTAAATCATAATTGTGAAATTGTTCTAAACTAAGACCACAATTTCTTAAAGCATCAACAATTTTATCAATAGAAATATTTTTCCAATAATCTTTATCTATAAAAACATGTAACTTCCAGTATGTTCTTGTACAATTCTTATGAGTTCCCAATGTATAAAATCCAGGAATCTTATTGATTTCTTCTGACAAATATTTATTAGTCATCTGATTCATTTCTAATTTTTTATTAAATCTCTTTATTTGTTCTAAACCTAATACTAAAGCTAAAGCATGAGGTCTATACTTATTACCAATACCATTACTAAATTTTCTTAATGGTGAATCAGCATCAAGAGCATTAGGTACCCTATTAGGATGACCAATAAACAACAATCTTTGATATAATTCTTTATCATTTGTAACTGCAACACCTAACTCACCAGCAGACATAAGTTTATTCTTACCCAATGAAAAACATGTTATATCTTCACATGAAAGCGATCCAACTTTTTTTCCATTATATTCAGCCCCATGAGCATGAGATGCATCAACTATAACTCTTAAATTATATTTTTCTTTAATTCTCTTTAGTTTCTCATAATCTACTAAATTTCCCCAACAATGAGTAACTATAATTCCAGATACATCTTTAGTAATATTCTTCTCTAAAGAATCTAAATCAATTGTTAAGTAATTATCTTCATAATCTACTAATATTACTTTTGAATTATTTTCTAATAAAGATAATATAGTTCCATGATAACTATAAATAGATGAGATGAACGTAGAATCTTTACTTGCGCCACAAGCATATGATGCAGCATGAAGAGCAGCAGTACCATTGCAATAAGCAACAGCATATTTTACACCAATATATTTAGCAAATTCCTGTTCAAATTCTGACATAACACCACCATCTATTAAAGATAAATCACCTGTCATTAAGTATTTATTAATTGCTTGTCTATCTTCTTTAGTAACATTTTTATATCTCTCCGTTATCACTAAACAATTCTCCTTTCATTAAATTTTACCAATTGTATAACCATCTCTTCATTCCAAATTAACTCTATCAACTACAAAAAAAAATGTAAAATGCTTATTTTTAATAATCTATATAACTTGAAATTATACGTATCAATCAAAATTATGTCGTTATTACTCAAAGTTATAACGGCATTATCATTTATTAATTGATTTTATAACAATACTTATATATAATATCAACTAAAGAGGTGGTTATATGGACAACATTAACTTAAACTTTCTTAAGATATTCTACGAAGTTGCTAATTGTAATAGTTTTTTAAAAGCATCAAATAAACTCTATATCACACAACCAGCAGTAAGTAGAAGTATTGCAAAACTAGAAGAAGAATTAGGAGTTGTATTATTCCATAGAGCAAATAATGGAGTATCACTTACTCCATATGGACAAACACTCTATAAATATATAAAAGAAACAAGTGACTTATTAGCAGCATGTGAAAGAATGCTTAAATCCATGAGTAATGAAGAAGAAACAAATATAGTTATCGGTGTCCAATCACATATAGTAATGAATTATCTAATGAAAAAAATAATATCCTTTAGAAAAAATCACCCAAATGTTAAAATGAAACTTATAGATTTACCAACAAGAGATTTATTAGAAGAATTAGCAAAAGGAAATCTCGACTTTGTAATAGACACATCCCCAATCAATAATATTTATAACAATATTGATATAACACCAATCATAAGTCTAGATACATGTTTTATTAAATCTAAAAAAATAAAAACAAAATTAGAAATTTAAACGATTTAAAAGATCAACCACTAGTATTACCAACATCAAGAAGTTCACTAAGAAAAAACCTAAATAATTGTTTTTTAGAAAAAAATATACAGTATGAACCATCAATTGAATTTGCAACAGAAGAATTAATAATAAATTCTGTTAAAAACAATGTTGGAATTGGATATGTTGTTAAATCAAATTCAAATTTATACGATATGAGCGAAATAGAAATAATAGAAATTGAAGAAGAACTACCTAAAACAGAAATAAACTTAATATGTAGAAACAAATATATGACAAATATAGCAAAAAAATTTATAGAATCAGAAATAATAAATTTAAGTAAAGAAAAAGGTGAAAAATAATGGAAGAAATGTTTGATGTATTAACAGAATTAGGAGAATTTACAGGAGAAACAGCAACAAGAGATGAATGTCATTCAAAAGGATTATGGCATAGAGGTGTATATGCTTTTATAATAGATAAAAATGATAATGTTTTATTACAAAAAAGAAGTGCAAATAAAAAATTATGGCCAAATAAATGGGATGTAACTATCGGAGGACATGTTAATGCTGGAGAATTTGGAAGACAAGCATTAATAAGAGAATGTAAAGAAGAATTTGGTATTGATATAACAGACGATGATATAAAATATATAGTTAGCACAACATCTGTATATAATAAAAATGGTTATATTAATAATCATTTTGATGAATGTTATTTAATTACAAAAGACGTAAATGTTGAAGATTTAAAATTACAAGAAGAAGAAGTATCTGATGCAAAATATTTTTCAAAAGAAGAAATCTTAAAAAGAATTGATAATAACTATGATGAATTAACTGAAAAAACAGTAGCATGGCCTATTTTCAAAAGAATATTAGAAAGTGATTTATTAAAACAAATAAACAATAAATAATTATGAAAATAAAAAAATATGGCTTAAATAATAAGAAAGTACAATTCTTAATTCAATCAGATGAAAAACTTGCAGTTTTAATAAAAAATATAAAAACATGTTCTATAACAATAGAAGAAGATGACTTTAAATGTCTAATAAAATATATTATAGGACAACAAATAAGTGATAAAACTCGTGAAGTAATATGGCAAAAACTAAATGAAAAATATGATAGAATTACTCCAGAAGTAATGTATAAAACAAATGATGATGAATTAAAAAGTTTAGGTATTTGTAGACAAAAGGTAAATTATATTAAAAATTTATCTTTTGCTATTTTAAATAAAGAAATAAATTTCAAAGAATTTAAAAAATTAACAAACGAAGAAATAATAAAAAAACTAGTAAAAATTAAAGGAATTGGAAACTGGACAGTAGAAATGTATTTAATATTCTCAATGTCTCGTGAAAATGTTCTATCAAAAGGTGACAACACTATACAAAGAGTATTAAAATGGATGTATAATCTTGAAGAGCTTCCTAGTAAAAAAGAAGTAGAACAATACTTTAATAAATGGTTAGACTACTCTACTATTGTTTCTGCATATTTTTGGGAAGCAATTGCTAAAAACATAATGATTAAAGACTTTAATGAATTAAAATAAAAAGAAAGGTGACTAAAATGATAAACAACAACTATTGGATGAAATATACCATTGATCTTGCAGAAAAATTAACAGATGAAACAATTCGGATAGCTGCAGTACTGGTTAATGATAATGAACTAGTTGCTTTTTCTTGTAACAAAAATGATAATAATACATCATGGGCTAAAGATTTAATTTTAAAACTAAGAGATAAAAATATAGAAAAAGTAGAAAACTTATTTCTAACAATAAATTCACTAAATAATGATAATGAGTTTGACTTAAACGATTTATTAAAAGAAATTGAAATAGAAACAATATATTTAGGATTACCTGATCCTAAACTAGATAAATATATAGATAATGATCCAATTATAAAAAATAAAAACACATATAGATACAGTGAAGATTTACAAGAAAAAATATATAAACAAAATATTAATTTTTATAAAGATAGTAAACAAAGTATAGAATATAATAAATATTATTATACTCATAGAGTAAGTCACTTCGTAAAAGAAAAACTAATTTCTTATGGTATAAAACTAGAAAGTGATGAAATATCAAAAAGAAAACGAGCAGACTTATTATCATCATATATTTCTAAAAAATATAAAATGACAAATAAAAAATCATACGAACTAATTACAAACATCATATCTGAAGCATTCGATTATAAATA
>ENA-UPXM01006900-UPXM01006900.1-activated-sludge-metagenome-genome-assembly--contig:-NODE-6900-length-10390-cov-18.670053_pt1 | contig 10390 bp, 9 predicted proteins | sample MGYA00238178_ERZ772708 | MGnify/ENA primary metagenome ERZ772708 (study PRJEB29002, sample SAMN05720212) | activated sludge metagenome | isolation source: anaerobic digester from wastewater... | reverse complement strand
CAAGTCCCGCCACCCCGTTATCCAGTTTTATTCCGACATAACTTAAGCCGATGCGTAAATCGGCAATCTGTCGATTCCTGGCAGCCGGTTCAGTTTTTTCAAAAAGACGACTAAGCGTGATACCTGTTTTTAGCATAGCAACGTTCCCCATTGTTAAATTATTTTACCGGAACAACGCTGGAATACGGGGTCGCTCCCTGACAATTCATGCACTTTCCGCCGTGTTTTAAAGGATAGGCCTCGCCACAAACAGGACAAACGCCCACCGGACCCATTTTTTTGCGGCGGACTTTTTCCGGTTCCACCTGAACCTTCTGAACGCTCAACAATTGATGCCCGGCTTCCTTGATTTGCGCAAAAAGCACCTCGGCGTCTTGCTGATCCTTTTTCTTCTTTTTCAAATACCAGTCGCGAACTTCCGGCCAGTTATTCAATTTTTCCGTATCCAGATAAACCCGCACACCCCTACCTGAATATTTTTCATAAAGCGTCACGGCAAACCGGCCAAAGTTGACGATACTAAGCCAGCCATTGCCGATGGTGCAGGGCGTGAGAATCTGCACGGCATCGGGCAGACAGACCGGTGTTTCGCAAACGGCATCAAAGAATTCTCCTTCCGGCAGATTCTTCATGGCCAGATCAACGATAAAACCGCCGATCAGCAGGCCGGGCGCCAGTGTTCCATGGAATGATTTAACCAGATGGATGTATTCTTCGTAGGAATAGGTACAGATGTTCATAAAATATTTTGCTCCTTAAATTATTTCCAAATCAAAGCGCTGTCTTTGTCGGTCCCGATTCATCGGGAGCGGCTTCTTCGATATATTTGTCATATCAACCAGAGGCTATAGTCCAACTCTTCCGGGGAGATATCTTGAATATTGATCATTAAGATTTCTCGCTTCGCTTCGAAATGACACAGTAGACATATTCATAAAAAGCTAATCTAGTATACTAATGTCAGCCTCGGTTCGCGCGCGGCGCGCAGGGCGACTTCCGACGACGGCTCGCGGGTCATCATCCGCTGCAGCCATTGATCGTCGATTTTGCCGTCCACCACCGGCAGAAGTTCATCGGCCAGATACAAGGCTTCTGTAATGTCATGCGTCACATAAATAATCGGGAAGGACATTTTGCCCTTCAGATTTTTCAGCTCTTCGCGCAGACCGCGGCGCGTAATGGCATCCAGCGCGGAAAACGGTTCATCCAGAAGCAGAATACGCGGATGCCTCGCCAGTGCCTGGCAGATTGCACAGCGCTGCCGTTCGCCGCCCGACACCATGTGCGGTTTGCGTTTTTTCAAATGGCCGATTCTGAAAATCCCGAAAAGATCTTCAACTTCTTTTTTATCCACCGCGGCAAACGCCGCATTGTCAAAGAGATTCAGATGCGGAAAAAGATTATAATCCTGGAAAACATAACCCAGGCGCCGCTTCTGCGGCGGGACATCGATGCGGCGCAGAGAATCAAACCAGACTTCATCGCCGAATACAACCTTTCCTTCTTTCGGTTTTTCCAGACCCGCCAGCATGCGAATGATGGTTGTTTTGCCGCCGCCGGACGGACCGATCATCACGACCATGTTTTTTTTCGCGCAGGAAAATGAAATGTCCACATCAAAATATTTTAATTTCTTTTTAAAAGAAACTTCAATACTCATGAACGCGCTCCTTCATTGAGCTTATTCACTAACAGCAAAAAGGCGTAACTGATGGGAATGAAACTCAGCGCGATCAATCCCGCGGCCTTGTAATTCATCATTTCCACGGCCTCGTAAATCGCAATCGAGGCAACCTTGGTTTCGCCGGGGATACTGCCGCCCACCATCAGCAAAACGCCGAATGCTCCGATGGAATGCAGAAAAACCAGAATGGCGGCGGCGGCAATGCCGCTGACCGAATTGGGAATAATCACCCGGAAAAACGTCGCCTTTTTGGATAAACCGAGAACATAGGCCGATTCCAGCAAACGGCGGTCTATCTTGGAAAAGGCGGCTTTCATCGGTTGCACGGCAAACGGGATACTGTAAATGATGGACGCCATCGTAATGCCGATAAACGTAAAAAGCAGCGATCCGCCTGTAAGCATCTGCCACATTTTGCCGACAAAACCTTTCGGTCCCATGAGGATGATCAGATAAAACCCGATCACCGTGGGAGGCAGCGCCATCGGCAGATAAATCAGTGCTTCCAGAAAGGATTTCCCGGAAAAACGATTGTACGCCAGAGCGTAAGCAACCGGCGCCGCGATAACCATCAAAACAACAGTCGTCACCAGCGCCAGTTTTAATGTCACATAAATTGCAAGATAATCCACTTACCGATAACCGTACTTAACTTTTATTTCCTGTGCCGCGGGAGATCGCAGATACTCCGCAAATTTCTCCGCCGCAGCGCGGTTTGTTGTTCTTTTCAGAATGCAGGCCGACTGAATAATTTCCGGCGCCTCATTCAGGACATAAAAACAGCCCTTCTTCCCTTCAGGACTGGCCGTAGCCGACAGGGCACAGAAACCGGCGTCAACCGACTCCGTTGATGCATACTGAAACGATTGTGCGATCGATTGCGCAACAACCAGTTTGCTCTGCACGTCGGTCCACATCCCGGCCTTTTCCAATGCTTTCTGCGCTGCGGTTCCGTAAGGCGCGGTCTGCGTATTGGCGATGGCCAGTTTTTTGATCTGTTCATTTTTCAGGGCATCCTGCCAGGTTTTTGCCTTACAGAATTCCTTATTGGCAGACCATAAAATCGCCTGCCCTCTGGCGTAAATAAAAGGATTATCCGCCAAGCCGTCTTTGTTGAGTTTGGCCGGTCTTTCTTCATCGGCCGATAACAACAGATCGTAGGGCGCGCCGTTGGTGATCTGGCTGTAAAGATTTCCGGATGAGGAAAAAGTGCCTTCAACTTTAATTTTGGTCTTGGCTTCGAAATCGGCCCCCATATCTTTAAAGGCTGAAATAAAGTTTGCCGCAACCGCAACGGAAATTTTTTCTTCCGCAAACGCTTGACCGGACAGCCCTGCAAAAAAAGCCACACCGATCACTGTCAATAAAATTTTTGTGATGACCTGTTTGAAATTTGATTTTTTCATGAATAAAAGATCCTCTCTTTCTGATGTAAATACGAGGGGACTCTATATTAAAAATAACATTATGTCAATAATAACATAATAAAAAATTTGTTTTTCGGGATGGCTTTTAACAGATCAATCGGATGTTGTTTCTCGGACAATAATCACTGCACAAAAAAAGTGTCCCGCTTTGAAAGCGGGACACTTTGATTCCCTATTTATTTCAGTTTCTCAATTTTCACCGCACAGGCTTTGTATTCCGCCGTCTGCGTGACGGGATCATAAACGGGATTGGTCAGCCAGTTCGCGCAAGCTTCGCGGAAATGGAAAGCCATCCAGACAAGCCCTTGCGGAACTTCTTCTGTTACCCTGGCTTTGACCTCAACCTTGCCGCGGCGGGACTTCACCAGAATCTTCTCGCCGTTTTTAATCCCCTTGGCCTCGGCATCGGCCGGAGAAATATCGGCTGTTTCCTCGCCCAGCAGATCGTTGATCCCCTCGGATCGTCCGGTCTGTGTCCGGGTATGATAATGATACAGGCGACGGCCGGTGGAAAGCACCATCGGGTATTCCTTATCGGGAACTTCCGCCGGCGGGATATAGTCGATGGCTTTGAGCATACCCAGACCGCGGGTGAACTTGCCGCCTTTGTGCAGAGTCGGGGTACCCGGATGATCGGCGGTAGGACACGGCCACTGGAGACCGTCACCTTCCAGACGGGCATACTTGATTCCCGCCATAGAGGGCGCCAGCACGGATACTTCGTTATCCCATATTTCCTGAGCGCTGTTGGATGCCCACTCGTGACCGAAACGTTTTGCAATTTCTTTGAATATCCACCAGTTGGGTTTGGCCTCTCCCGGGGGCACGCTGGCCGTACGCACGCGGTTGACGCGCCGCTCTGAACTGGCGAAGGTTCCGTCATTTTCGCTCCAGGCGGCAGCCGGCAGAATCACGTGAGCAAAGCGAGTGGTTTCCGTCGGGAAAATATCCTGGCAAACCAGAAATTCCGCGGATTGCAACTCTTGTTCAACATGTTTGATATCCGGTTCCGTATTGGCCAGATTCTCACCAAAGACATAGAAGCCTTTGACTTTTCCGGTGGTCAAATTTTTCATCATCGTCGGCATCATCATGCCGGGTTTATCCGGAAGCGATTTGACATTCCAGGCTTTTTCGAATTTCGCCCGGGCCTCCGCATTGGCTACCTGCTGATAGCCGGGGAAAACATTGGGAAGCGCGCCCATATCGCAGGCGCCCTGAACGTTGTTTTGACCGCGCTGCGGGTTGACACCGCCCAATTCCACGCCGACATTGCCTAAAAGCATCTGGAGATTGGCGCAGGACATAACGTTGTTGACGCCGCAGATGTGTTCGGTAATGCCCAGCGTGTACATCAGCATCGCCGGTTTGATGGAAGCCATCGTGCGGGCCAGTTCGCGAATCGTGTCCGCGGGAATACCGCTGATTTTGGCGGCTTTTTCCGGCGTGTACTCCATCACCTTTTTCTTCAATTCCTCAAATCCCTCCGTACAGGACTCCACATATTTTTTATCGTACAGATTTTCCGTGATGAGAACATTCATCAAAGCATTGATCAGCGCCACGTCGGAACCGACTTTCAGCGGAATGTGTACGTCGGCAAAATCAACCATATCCGTCCGCCGCGGATCAATCACAATCAACTTGGCGCCGGCCAGCACCGCGTCTTTCACAAAAGTCGAAGCGACCGGATGCGCCTCGGATATATTGGTGCCGACCAGAATAATCATTTTGGCTTTTGCGTAATCGGCAAAAGAATTTGTCATCGCGCCCGAACCGAAAGAAGTCGCCAGACCGGCGACGGTGGGAGCGTGTCAGGTACGTGCGCAGTGATCGATATTATTCGTACCGAAAACCGCGCGGAAAAGTTTCTGCATCTGATAAGAATCTTCGTTGATACTGCGGGCGCAACTGACGCCGGCAACGGCATCCGGCCCGTGTTTCTTGATGATCTCTTTGAATTTATTTGCCACCAAATCAAGCGCCTCATCCCACGACGCCTCGCGGAATTCGCCGTTCTTTTCTCGAATCAGCGGCGTTTTTAATCTTTCCCCGGAATAAATGAAATCGTAAGCAAAGCGGCCCTTCACACAAAGCCGTCCCTGATTGGGTTGCGCATCTTCGACGGCCGTGACCTTGACGATCTTTCCGTCTTTGACATGCAGCAACTGCTGACAACCGACGCCGCAGTACGGACAGGTGGTGCGGATTTTCTGAACTTCCCAGGGGCGTCCCAGACCTTTGGCCTTTTTCTCCGTCAGCGCGCCGACCGGACATACCTGGACGCACTGCCCGCAGAATACGCATTCGCTGTCGTCATGATTGTAAGGCAGATCGCCGCCGGTAACAATCTTGCTTTTTCTACCGCGATAGCCCTGCGAAATGGCGCGGTTTACGACAACCTCGTTACAGGCCTGTACGCAGCGTCCGCAGAGAATGCAGCGGCTGAAATCACGGACGATAAAAGGATTCTCATCTTCCGTGGGATACAGCTGTTCGCTTTCTTCAAAGCGCGGTGTGGTAATTTTATAGAAATATGCCAAATCCTGCAGACGGCAATTACCGTTTGCTTCACAGGTCATGCAGTTATGTTTGCCGCTGGTCAGCATGAACTCCACGACCATTTTTCTTGATTTATGAACCAGCTCGGTTTCAGTGAACACCTCCATATTCGGCGTTACCGGCGTGGAACAGGCCGCCACCAGCGACCGCGCGCCCTTGACTTCCACGCAACAAATACGGCATGCGCCGGTCGGAGTGGAGCCTTTCAAGTAGCACATCGTGGGAATTTCGACCCCGCCGTTTTTCGCTGCTTCTACAATCGTCTGCCCCTGTTCAAAGGGCGTCTCTTTTCCGTTCAATAAAAATGTTTCACTCATTATTCATCCACCTTTTTCAATAATAAATAATAAAAATGTCACCTCTGACATATGCCAATGATGGCATATGTCAGGAATGGTTCATACAACAGTGACCGCCGGTCTGTCAACACCGATTTTAAATTAATATATTCACATATAAAATCAATAAGATGGGTTATGTTTTTTTTAGCATTTTTGGCGTCATTTTTCACAAAAAAACGCCCCGATTTTTTTTCGAAATCAGGGCGCTTTTTATTACCTTATTTTTTTACAAATGATCTGTAAAAAGCATGGCCTAATTTATTTAATCCGACAAAACGTTCCCAGAATCCTTTTCCATGAAACAAGTCGATGAGCCCTTTCATACCATCGTACTGCAATTTTTCGAAGGGCTGCCACCAGAAGTTTCTGCGCACAAAAGGCATCGCGCTCAAGATATCGTCTACGATAACCTGAGGCTGAGTCATTTCAGCAAAACCGATATCCCCGTGCGTCCGGCCGATGCCGCTTTCTTTAAATCCTCCCCACGGTGTTTCGGCAAGACCGTGGCTCATCAGATGATCGTTGATCATGACGGCGCCCGCCATCACCCGGCGGCCGATCTGAACAGCTTTTTTCCTGTTTTTCGACCATACCGAGCAGGTCAGGCCGAGATTGGAATCATTGGCTAAGGCTATCGCTTGCTCCATGTTTTCAACGGGCATAACGCCGACAACCGGACCGAATGTTTCATCCTTCATGACCAGCATGGTATGGTCCACATCGGTCAGCACAGTGCAGGGGATAAAATTCCCCTTGCAGTTTTGAGGGCATTTGGATTGCGCGAATATTTTTGCTCCTTTGGCCAGAGCGTCGTCGATATGTTCCTGAACGGTCCGCATCTGTTTCCGGGTCGTCATGGCGCCGATATCCGTCATCAGACAATTGCCGTCGCCGACACGAAGCCCCTCCACCCTTTCCTTCAATACCGCCAGAAATTCATGGTAGATTTTTCTATCCACGTAGATTCGTTCCACACCGCCGCACGACTGTCCCGCGTTTTGCATGCCCGCCCAGACGGCGCCGCACGCAGCGCGGTACAGATCCGCATCCTCGCAAACGATCATCGCATCGTTCCCACCCAGCTCCAGCACCAGGGGCGTCAGGTTTTCGGAGGCTTTCTTCATTAAATATTTTCCGATGGGAACCGAACCGGTAAAAAACAGTTTATCCACGCCGGCATCAAGTAACGCGTCTCCTGCCTTGTTGCCGGGCATGTTAATGTAAGTGAAAACATGTTCAGGAAGACCGGCATAGTCGATGCACTCCTTAAGCGCATGGCCGACCATCTGCGTTTCCGATGCAGCCTTTAAAATCACCGTGTTTCCGGCGAGCAATCCCATGACCACTTCGGAAAAAGGAATGGCGAACGGGTAATTCCAGGGCGAAATAATACCGACGACACCGTACGGCACCCGCACAATGCGGCTGCGCTTGTTCATCAGCATGATATTGCCCGCCTTGAGTTTCCGGTCCGCTAAAAATTCAGCGGCATTTTTGCAGTAATATGATGTCGCCAGGGTTGCGGGTCCCACCTCGGCAAACATGGCATCAAAAATGGTTTTGCCGTTATCCTGCGAAATGATTTCTGCCAGCTTTGCCGAATTTTTCTGAATGTACTGTGCAAATTTTTTCACATAGGCGATCTTCTTTTTCAAAGGCACAGCCTGCCACGCGGGTTGCGCACGGCGGGCATTTATTACAGCATTTTTTACATCGTCCAGGGTATGGATGGGGTAGATGGCGATCACTTCGCACGATGCGGGATTGGTGCAAACCGTTACATCGTTTTTGACACCCTGGTCTTTTGCAGCCGATGCTTGATGTTCTGCCGTTCCTGAAACCTGTGCATTCATAATCTTCCTCCCTTCTTATTGATCATCGAAATACATGCCGGTTATATGATCCGTTAAAAAGCCGCCTTTAATATTTCCAGGGCATCCTCATAACTTGCCTCGACAGGACAAAACGCTATAGCGCCGTCGTTGATGGCCGCATTTGCTATCGCTTCCAGTTTATCTTTTGTTACCCCAGCCTGGCTCAGAGTCAACGGCAGGCTGCAGATCTTGTTCAGACTGTCGTTCATGTCGCGTATCGCGGCCACGGTGTTTTTCTCCCTTTCATTTACCGGAATCTTTGCATAATCTTCCGGTTCCATGAAAAACCGCAGCAGCTTGCCGATACGCGCGGCGATATCCGGCGATTTTTTAATATAAAACTCCAGACCGTGAGGAAGAAGAATCGCGTTGGCGACGCCGTGAGGCACATGACACAGCCCGCCGGTTGCATGCGCGAGCGCGTGAACGATGCCCACCATCGAATTGGAGAACGATATACCGGCGAGTAACGATGCGTTGGCCATCGCCAGCCGGACATCCCTGTCTTTGCCGTTTTTCGCCGCGTCGATGATATTGGCCTTGATGAGTTCAATGGCGGAAAAAGCGAAAGCATCGCTGACCGGGTTTTTCTGCGGACCGATGTAGGCCTCCACCGCGTGAGTCAGGGCGTCCATTGCCGTTGCGGCAGTAATTTTCGGCGGCATGCTCATGGTCATCACGGGATCGAGAATAGCCACCTTCGGCAAAATCAGGGGAGATGTAAATTGCATTTTGACATTCCGGGCGGGATTGGCGATGACCGCCGCCATCGTCACCTCGGAACCGGTTCCCGCCGTGGTGGGTACGACGATAAAAGGTTTCATCGGCTTGGTCAGACGGTTGTTTCCGGTAAATTTCATCAGATCGTCCGCCTCTTCTGAAATCACGATATTCACTCCCTTGGCGGTGTCGATCACGGAACCGCCGCCGACGGCGATGATCGCATCGCATTCCTGCTGCCGGTATATTCCGGCAATCTCGTTTACCGCCACAATGGAAGAATCAACGGGCGTGTCATCATACAACGCGCCAATCGCAACCTGCGTTCCGCCGAAACTGTTCACCACGTGATCGATCAATCCCGCCTGGCTTACGCCTTTATCGGTAATGATGATGGGCTTTCTGGCCCCGAGCATATCGAGCTCCGAGGCGATGTTGTCCAGGGCTTTGTACCCTGAAATTATTTTTACGGAATTAAAAAATTCGTAGTATTTCGGGCATTCTTCTTTCTTTTGCATATTCACAATATCCCTCCTCAAGTGATTGTCTTTTAAGCGAATAATCCTATTGTTGCATTGGCATATGCTTTGGCGCGGTTGACCATCGTCTTCATAGTTAACCGCGGGACTGTTTTAATGTAAAACCGCAGGAGAAAATTCGGAAACAACAGCGTCTGGGCTATGTTCAGAACCCGGATCATCGTCATCATATAAGCCAGATTTCCTCTGACAAACTGACGGTTATGATAAACCGCGTCGGGCGTGCTGATTCTGCCGGTCATCATCAGATAGGCAAATTCGATATTCTTGAGCACCAGTTCCAGATCGGCATGATAAGCTTCTTTTTCGCCAACATACCTGACCGTGTGCCCGTTTTTCAAAATCATCATCGACGGACCGTTGACGACGTTAAAGCAAAATGAAAATTGATCCGGCAACGTATCCATTTCCCTTTTTGCTTGCGGCACATTTTTATATGCCGTCTCAATTCCCATTCCTAAAAAATAAAGACACAACCTGGTAATCTGTGTCTTTAACCATTTTTCAGGCGGCACAATCTTACACATTCTTTTACTCCTCATAACGTCCCCCCTTTTTTATTTCTTTAATGTTTTGTGAGTTTAATGAATGGAAAAAATGATTGAGCAATCTCGGGAAATGAAAATTAGAGAAGCGATATGAAAAACATATCAAAAACATTCAGGGCCCCTCATTTCCTTACGAAATTGAAGATTTTAATGTTTAATATCTTTTATAGGGAATGGAAACTTACACGCACATTGTCGATTGTCGACAATCGACATATAGCAGAATCATGGTCTTGTCAACCCTTTTGTTTTCATATCATTAAGAATTTATTGTTTATTTTATGATATTTTATTTGAAGATGGGTTCTCTTATATCATTATTAACATAATGATATTCGTGATTTATTCATATCGGAAATAAATTTTTTGTGATAATGATAATAATATATACAAACTAACAGCTTATTCTGGAAACGACTCAAGGCTATCCATGATGGTGCAAAAAGATAAGTTATCAAAAATATTAAACAAACAAAATCAATTACCCTATCAAATCGCAGAATATCTTGCCGAAAAGATCATTCACATGCAAATCAAACCGGGGGAACGCATTTTGGAGGCAAAGATCGCCCAGGAACTTGGTGTCAGCCGCAGCCCCGTCCGGGAAGCACTACACATTCTCAATGAAAAATTTCTGGTGGAATTACTGCCGCGCCGCGGCGCTGTCGTAGCGGGCTTTTCCATAAAATTCATTG
>ENA-UPXM01006886-UPXM01006886.1-activated-sludge-metagenome-genome-assembly--contig:-NODE-6886-length-10404-cov-5.126196_pt1 | contig 10404 bp, 10 predicted proteins | sample MGYA00238178_ERZ772708 | MGnify/ENA primary metagenome ERZ772708 (study PRJEB29002, sample SAMN05720212) | activated sludge metagenome | isolation source: anaerobic digester from wastewater... | reverse complement strand
TTAACATTATGAACAATTACGAAACTGTTTTCATTTTAACTCCCGTTCTATCTGATGCTCAGGTGGAGGAAGCAGTAAAAAAGTTTGAAGATTTGCTTAAAGCAAACAATTGCGAAATCGTTGCCAAAGAAAATTGGGGACTTAAGAAATTAGCTTATCCTATTCAATTAAAAAAGAATGGATTCTACACTTTGATCGAATTCAAAGGTGAAGGAACTGTAGTTGCAGATTTAGAAACTGCTTACAAACGTGACGAAAGAGTAATTCGTTACCTGACTACAAAACTTGACAAACATGCGATCGAGTATGCAGTTACAAGAAGAACGAAAGTAAAAACTGCGAAAGTTTAATTTTAACCCTCAAAAAAAAGAAAAGTTATGGCAATAGATGATATGGCAAAACAAGCCTCTGCAGGAGGTGAATCTGAAGTTAGATTTCTAACTCCACTTGATATCAATACAAAAACTGATAAAAAATATTGTAGATTTAAAAAATACGGAATCAAACACGTAGATTATAAAGATGCAAACTTCCTTCTTCAGTTCGTAAACGAGCAAGGTAAAATTTTACCAAGAAGATACACTGGAACTTCTTTGAAATACCAAAGAAAAGTTTCTGCAGCTATTAAAAGAGCAAGACATTTGGCAATGATGCCTTATGTAGCAGATCTTTTAAAATAAAAACTGCTCTTAGCAATATGCTTTATGCAAACTGCATATCGCCAAAAAAGTTGCTGAATAATAATTTAATTCTAACGATTTTTAGATAAAATGGCGAAAGAATAGACTTCAAACCATTATCTAAACTTAAAAACGGACAACAACAATGGACATTATACTAAAAACAGACGTAGAAAACTTAGGACTTGAGTTCGATACCGTAAATGTAAAACCTGGTTATGCTAGAAACTATCTTTTACCAAAAGGATTAGGACTTCTTGCTACACCAAAAAACAAAGCTGCTCTTGCAGAAACTTTGGAGGCTCGTAAAGAAGAAGAAGCTAAACTAATTGCTGCTGCAAATGCAATCGTTGAGCAGTTGAAGAAAACAAATATTACCATCGCTACCAAAGTAGGTGCTGGTGATAAACTTTTCGGATCAATCAACAATGCTAATCTTTCTGAAGAACTTTCTAAATCAGGTGTTCAGGTTGACAAAAAATACATCAAAATTCCTGGGAACACGATCAAAAGAACTGGTAAAGTTACAGCGATCATCAGACTTCACAGAAATGTAGAACATAATTTCGAATTCGACATTGTTTCTGACGCTCCACCGGTTGTAGCTGCTCCAAAAGCAACTCCAGCTCCGAAAAAAGTAGAAGAAACTCCTGCTGAAGAAGCATAAGCTCATTTGAAATAAAAAAAAATCCGATAATTCATTTTATCGGATTTTTTTTGGTTATGTAATTTCAGGATGATTCAATTAAATTCAAATGAAACAAAAATTTTGATCTGGACAGGAATGATCGCGTTCCTTAATAGCATTACAAGAGGTCCATTTTCGTCCGCAATTATCGTTTTGCAGATGACCGACAATCATTCTTTGATCTTTAGCATAATACTTTCAGGAATGGTTTTCTCCTTCTTATCTTCAATGGAAAGCACGGTCTCTATATGATTCTCTTAAAATTCCTATCTAGAAGAATTGCAATATGAAGAAGAAAATGCCAATGAGAATAAGATCAAAAAAAAAACCAGCGCACCACGACAATCAAAGGGATATAAATAAAAATCCCCTGAAAATTCTGGATCTTTCAGGGGAGATAAATAGTTTCGGAAAATTAATATTTAATCGCATGCTCTTTTACATTTCCTAGAATATCTGGAAAATAAAGATCTGAAAGATGTTCAAATTCATCACCTCTCATAAACATACTTGCTTCTACTTCATCGTACGAACTTTTTCCGGCTGCACCGATCAACTCATTACAAGTATGCAGCGTATTTTTATGGAAGTGGTACACTCGTTCGCTTTTATCGGTCACGTCTAAGCCTTTAATCAACATTTTATCCTGTGTTGCAACTCCAGTTGGGCAATTATTGGTATTGCATCGTAAAGCCTGAATACAACCCAATGCAAACATAAATCCTCTCGCATTGTTGCACATATCTGCACCCATCGCAATCGCTCTCAATATATCCAGAGAAGTCAAGACTTTCCCACTTGCAATAACCTTTACTTTATCGCGAACATTATACATATTTAAAATTCTGTTTACAAAAATCAAAGCAGGTTCTAGAGGCATTCCTACCCCATCAGAAAATTCGGGAGGCGCTGCTCCTGTACCACCTTCTGCCCCATCAATGGTGATGAAGTCCGGATAAATTTTCATCACATTCATCTGAACACAAATATCTTCAAACTCTTTGGTATCACCAATACACAATTTAAATCCAACAGGTTTTCCACCCGATAGTTCTCTTAGCTGCTGCACGAACCTTAATAATCCCGATGCATCAGAAAATGAGGAATGCGATGGTGGTGAAATAATGGTTATTCCCGGTTGCACGTGCCGAATTTTAGCAATCTCAACCGTATTTTTAGCACCAGGTAAAACCCCACCATGACCCGGTTTTGCGCCTTGAGAGATTTTTATCTCTATCATTTTAACACTCGGAAGTGCGGCATTTTTTGCAAAAATCTCCGGCGAAAACTTACCTTCTTCATCTCGACACCCAAAATATCCAGTGCCAATTTGCCAACACAAATCGCCCCCTTCTAAGTGATAAGGTGAAATTCCACCTTCTCCGGTATTGTGATAGAAATTTCCTTTTTTTGCGCCTTTGTTTAATGACATCTGAGCACGATCACTAAGAGAGCCAAAACTCATTGCAGAAATATTAAACAATGAGGCGTGGTATTTTTGTGTACACTGGTCACCTCCCACCCAAACTCTTGGTAATTCTTCCTTTGGTGATTTTGCGTAAATGGAATGTTTAATCCCTTCATATTTTCTGTGATTGATCTCGAGCTGAGTACCAAATGGAACCGTATCGCTTATATTTTTTGCACGTCGGTAAACTGCCGATCGCTGATTTCTAGGGAAAGGTTTACCATCAGTTTCCCTTTCTATAAAATACTGCTGCATCTCCGGCGAAATTCCTTCAAAAAAATACCGAAAATAACCAATAACAGGAAAATTTCTAAGAATTGCATGTTTGGATTGTGTTACATTATAAATTCCTAAACCATAGATTGCGGTCAATAAAATCGGAATCCAGTAGTGGGCTTTTATAAGCAATGAAATCGCCCAAACCACTACTAAAATTATAATACCCCAACGAATGAATTTGTCTCTCATTACAGATTTTTTTTAGATTAGGTTCAAATTTAGGAATAATAAACCGACTAAAAAAACAGCTGTTATCATTGCTGAAAGTCCTAGTATTGGGTTATCATTTTCACTTTTATTTCCGTTTTTTTTTCTAAACTCAAGAAATGGAATTGGTAATATCTGGTAAAATTGTATGAAGTTTTTTTAATAGTAATCTAATTTTGAAGTATTTTTACCAATTAAAATTGATCTGCTTACATTTTTATTAAAAGACCTAATTTTTAATTGGCTTAATATTTGAAAACAGATGATTAGAAAATTTTATAACAATTTATCATGAAAAGAAATACCTTTTTAATCGCCGCAGTAACCGCAGTAACTCTTGCACCAGTCACTCAATCTTGCGTTGCTTTAGCTACATCCAGTGTGGGTTTAGCGGTTTTAAAATCAATTTTATTGGGTGGAATTACGAAGGGACTGAATATTTTCAGCAATAAAGACAGTTTCCTCGCAAATCAGCTCATTGATGCTGCAATGCCACAACAGTTAAAAGAAGTAAACAGCACTTTACAAAAAATAGGATTAAGTAATTTGGTTCAAAAAGAGAAAGATTATATCGCACAAGCTGCACAATTCACTGTAGACATTTCAAGACCGATTTTAGTGAATGCGGTTAATAACCTTACCACAGAAGATGCCGCAAGAATTGCTCAAGGTGGAACTGGTGTTGCAACCCAAATTCTAAAAGAAAAAACTTCCCAACAATTAATGGCTGCAATTGCACCTAAAGTTGATGCTAAGCTAAATGAATTTGGAATTGTGAAAACTTTAAACACCGCACTTGGTAGTTCAAATATTTTAGGCAATCTCTTTGGCGGGCAAAATTCATCCAATGCTTTAACTGGTAGTTTCAGCAGATTTGCTTCTGAACAAATGGTGAATGGATTATTTAGTATCATTCAGAACCACGAACAGCAAAACTCTAGTGCCATTATGAATTCTCTTACTGGAATCAAATAATTGGCTTAAATTTAATTATATTTGAATTCCGAGTACATCGGAATTTTTTTTTCATAAAAAATTTATACAAAAATGGATCATTTAGATAGTGAAAACGGAGCGAAAAATCCTGAAGAATTCTACGCCTCTTTGAAAGAAAAATTGGAAGGCACCCATGATTTTCCAGAAGATTATCTCTATAAATTTATCATCACCAACGACGAAGCAAAAATAACCGAAATTTATCGTGCTTTCGATGATGTGAAATTCACATTGACTACACGCGACAGTAAAAATGGAAAATATACTTCTATCAGTATCAATGCTTTTGTTTTAGATGCAGATCAAGTCATTAAAATTTATCAAATAGTTGGTAAAATTCCAGGAGTAATAATGCTTTAGATAAAAAATAATATGAATATCTTAATTACGGGTGGAACAGGATTAATTGGTAAAATTTTGGTGGAAAAACTGAAATTAAAAGGCCATGAAGTTAGAGTTTTAACGCGCAAAAAAACAGCTGATCCTCTTGAATTTTATTGGAATCTAAAAGACCAATTTATCAACGAATCCGCCTTTAAAAATTTAGATGCAATCATCCATTTAGCGGGCGCTTCGATAAGCGAAAGATGGACAGATTCTTATAAAAAAGAACTTTTTTCCAGTAGAATCGATACTGCAAATCTTTTAAAAAAATATTGCATCGCGAATAATGTTCATTTAAAATCATTCATGTCCGCATCTGGAATAAATTACTACGGAACCTTTACTTCAGACGAAATCTTAGATGAAAACTCCGGAATTGTACAGCCCGATTTCTTAGCAAATCTTTGCAAAGATTGGGAAAATGCAGCGTATAATTTCGCAGATCTTTCTGACAGGATTGTGTGTTTGCGCACTGCCGTTGTTCTGGCGAAAAATTCAGGAGCTTTTCCGCTGCTCAAAAAAACAGTTGACTTTAATATCGGATCAGGAGTCGGAACCGGAAATCAATGGATGAACTGGATTCATATCGATGATTTAGTTGATCTCTATATTTTTGCCTTAGAAAATTCAAAAATCCAGGGAAATTTTAACGCTGTTGCCGATGATTTACCAAGTAATCAATTGTTTATGAAAAAACTTGCCAAAGTTTGTCGTAAATTTTTCCTTCCTATTAATGTTCCTGCTTTTGTTTTAAAACTAGCTTTTGGAGAAATGAGTTCCATTATATTAGAAGGAACACGCGCCTCTAACAAAAAAATCAAATCGCAGGGATTTGATTTTAAGCATCGTAATCTTGAGGAAGCTTTTACCACTCTGGTTTAAAAACTTCGAATGGATTACGCTAATTATCAATAAAAAATTTTACGTTTTCAATCGGTCGACCAAGCATGGCAACTTCGCCTTTGATGAGTATTGGTCTTTGAATTAAAGAGGGATTTTCAACCAAAACATCAATCCATTCTTCTTCAGAAAGGTTTTTATGAGCAAATTTCTCTTTAAACAAAGGTTCATTTTTACGAATCAGTTCGTCTGCAGACATGTGAAGTTTTTTTAAAACCGTTTTCATTTCCAAAACCGTCAAAGGATTTTCTACAAAATCGATAATTTCAAAAGCTACATTATTTTCATCTAAATGTTCCAAAATAGCTCTGGATTTAGAGCATGCATTGTTGTGAAGTACTTTTATCATAGCATTTTGATTAATAGTGAATCAATAAAAAATGAAGAAAAGAACCAATTGTTTCTTTAAAACAATCCGTGCAGTTCAGTCTCAATGCGCTCCAAAATCAAACCGAAATCTTCTGGTCTTTCTACAAAATCCAAGTCATCTACTTCGATGATGAGAAGTTTTCCTTCTTGGTAGGTAGAAATCCACTTTTCGTATTTTTGATTTAATTTAGAAAGATATTCAATACTGATGGTTGCTTCGTATTCTCTACCTCTCTTATAAATTTTCTTAACCAAATTCGGAACGTCAGACTTTAAATAAATTAGCAAATCCGGTGCCGAAACAAAGCTTTTCATCAAATTAAAAACGGAAGAATAATTATTGAAATCACGATCCGTCAACAGATTCATATCATTGAGATTTTCTGCAAAAATATGCGCATCTTCATAGATGGTTCGATCCTGAATGATATTTTTTCCACTCTCGCGAATCTCCTTTACTTGTTGAAAACGACTTCCTAGAAAATAAATCTGAAGCGCAAAACTCCACTTACTCATATCGGCATAAAAATCTTCTAAATACGGATTATGATCTACATCTTCAAATTGCGCATCCCAACCGTAATGTTTTGATAACATAGTAGTTAAAGTAGTTTTCCCGGCGCCAATATTTCCTGTTACAGCAATGTGCATTTCTTAAATTTAATTGATGATTATATTAAAAAAGTCCCTAATTTTCTTTAAAATTGAATTCGTTTCCCTCTGATTTATTTGGAGAATTACGGGTGGTAAAGATAAAGTTTGTTGTCTTTGATCACAAAATAAGCGGCGGAGTTTTTATCCACAATTTGCGCATCCATGGAAGAAAAAATAGTCTTCAAAGTCAGGTGATCCCATTTTTGAACCGTATTTTTACCTATGATCAAAATATTCTGATTTTCCCTTCGAAGCTTTCTTCCATCTTCAATCGGTGTTTCAAATATTTTTTCTGCCTTAAAATTATAAACCGAAAACCAATTTCTCCCCAAAAAATAAGCCTTACTTTCGAACACTAAAAAGTCGGTTAATTCTTCAAAATTAATATTAAAGGGAAAAGAATTCACGATTTGGTCTTCCCTAAAATTATATTGTACGAGTCGTTTCATACTTTCATCGAGCAACCAAATCTGCTGTAAATCTTCGGCGTAAACATTCCTAATAAATCCAAATTTCTGTCGAAAATTGACGGTTTGAATTTCATTTAAATTTTGGTCAAAGAATTTTAATTCCTGCGCATTCTCGGAGAACGAGGGAATATTCAACGGATTCTGAACAGACTGAATTTTAAAGGGCAAAGTCAACATCAATTTTCCCTTCTGAATTCCCAGTGAATCGTACTTTGTAAAACTGAAATCTTTGTTTTTATAGAGATAAATATTGCCGTAATCGTCGCTCAATAAATCCCGGACATCTTTCAACATCAACGAATCGAACGCAAGATTTTTCTGTGCAGAAAAAGAGCAGAAAAAAGAAAAAAACAAAAGCTGCAGAAGTTTCATTAGTGTTGATATTTTGATGAAGAACTATTGATTCCTAAATGTACAACTGCATGGAAAGTACAACAAATTGAATTTGAATCTCGAAAAGCAAAATGCAATAACCGTTTTCTTCCTTTTGATAGTGGCAATTTTCCTTTTGCCCGATCATCATTTCATTTCTACATCCGTTCCCGATTGATCAGTTGTTTGCTTCGTAAATAATCTCTTACTTAATTACGACTTCGTAAATTTTCGACCAGTTTTTTCCCGTAATCAACATATTTTCCCCTTTGAAGGCGATTCCATTCAAAACATCATCATTTCCGGTGGTATTTTTCTTGGCAATATCGGTAAAATCAAATTTACCCACGACTTCTCCGTTTGCGGGATTAATTTTTAACACAATTGGTTTTTGCCACACATTTGCATAGATAAATCCGTTGTGAAATTCGAGTTCATTAAGCTGATCATAAGCTTCTGTATTTCCTGCAACGGCGATATAACGCACCATTTTAGACGGGTCAGTTGCATTCAAAAAATAAATATTTTTAGTTCCGTCCGATGCAATCAGGTTTTTACCATCGTACGTCAAACCCCAACCTTCACCCATGACATTGGGATAAGGAAATTCACTCAATAATTGTAAAGAATTTTTATCGTATATAAATCCTTTTTTATCCATCCATGTTAGCTGAAAAACTTTATCGCCAACAATTGTAGAACCTTCCGAAAATATTTTTTCAGCTTGGTTGGTCGATGCAATTGGTGTGGTACTTCCTAACGCATATTTCAAAATCCTGGAAGAACCTTCCTGTCCGTCTGATTCGTAAATAATGTTCCCTTCGAGCTGAAAACCTTGAACAAAATTTTTCGGATCGTGCGGATATTCTTTGACAATTTCATACTTCAGCAACGCTTCGGGATTTTTCGCAAAAACGTTTATTGTTGCATCTTGATTAAGTGTTTCACCGCCTTTTTTCTTGATGATAAAAGTAACGGCATTATCGCCCAACGTAAAAAATTTTGGATCAACAACCAAACTCGATGTTTCTTTATCCCCAAAACTGATGGAAATACTTTCGGCGTTTGTGGTAACTTCGTTCGGCAAATTCAGGGCATCACCAAAGTGATAACCTTTAGATTCCATCGAAATATTATAATCATTTAACGTATTAAGAATCTCCTTGTCTTTATTACATGAAATTAAAAAAGCAAAGGCGAGAATTGGAATTATTGTTCTAAGTTTCATTCAAATAATTTTGCCAAAAATACTGATTTTTAATGACACGAATAGCGGGAAATCGATGTTCTTAAAATTTAGAAAGAGAAATAATAATTATATTTGCTTTACTTACCTTATTACTATGAAAAATTTCGGATTCCTACTCATGCTCATTTCGGGGCTTTTGCCTGCGCAAAACTTCACTAAACAAGATTCATTGAAAGGTTCAGACACTTCATTCAGGAATTTTTGGGATGTCAAAAAATATGAAATTTCGGTTGAACCTCACTTTGAAGAAAAATCAGTTTCTGGCACGAATAAAATCATTTTTGAAATTACAAAAGATATTACTAATCCCACATTTCAGATTGATTTGCAGCAACCGATGAATTACAAAATCACCAATTCTGAGGAGAAATGGTGGAGTTCGAGAAGAGATGGCGATTTTATTTTCATTGAAACCAAAAAAAATTATAAAAAAGGAGAAACCCATTCTTTCACCATTCAGTTTTTCGGAAATCCTACGATCGCAAAAAACGCACCTTGGGACGGAGGTTGGGTTTTCACAAAAGATAAAAACAATAATCCTTGGATTTCTGTTGCCCAAGAAGGAATTGGTGCGTCGGTTTGGCTTCCTACCAAAGATATTTGGAGCGATGAACCCGATCATGGAATCGTGATGAAAATTATCACGCCAAAAGACTTGGTCGGTGTTGGAAACGGACGATTAATTTCTCAAATATCCGAAAATGATAAAAATATTTATACGTGGGAAATCAAAAACCCCATTAACAACTACTCTATCATTCCCAATGTCGGCAAATATGTGAATTTTAAAGATTCCTACAATGGCGAAAAAGGAAAACTCGATTTGGATTATTGGGTCTTAGATTACAATTTGGAAAAGGCAAAAAAGCAATTCACGCAGGTGAAACCAATGTTGAAAGCCTTGGAACATTGGTTCGGACCTTATCCTTTCTATGAAGATTCTTATAAACTGGTTGAAAGTCCGTATTTGGGAATGGAGCATCAAAGTTCTGTTGCGTACGGAAATCGTTTTGAAAACGGATATTTAGGTCGCGATTTATCAGGAACAGGAGTTGGATTGAACTGGGATTTTATTATCATTCATGAAAGTGGGCACGAATGGTTTGCCAATAATATTACTGCGAAAGACCAAGCCGATATGTGGATTCACGAGAGTTTCACAAACTACTCAGAAACCCTTTTTGTAGAAGATTATATGGATAAGATGTCCGCCGAAAAATATGTAAAAGGCATACGAAAAAACATTCAAAATGATCGACCGATTATCGGAAATTATGGAGTGAGAAACGAAGGAAGCAGCGACATGTACTACAAAGGTGCAAATATGATTCACACCATTCGTCAGGTGATCAATAATGACGAAAAATTCAGACAAATACTAAGAGGTTTAGGAAAGGATTTCTACCATCAAACCGTTTCTACAAAACAGGTTGAAGATTATATTTCAAAAAAATCGGGAATTGATTTTTCCACAGTTTTTACCCAATATCTAAGAACCACAAAAATCCCAACTTTAGAATATTCCCAAAAAGGAAACATCTTAAAATACCGTTTTACAAATACTATTGAACACTTAAAATTACCGCTTAGAATTAACGGAAACCAGAAAATATCACCGAAAAACTCTTGGCAATCCATAAAATTACGTTCTGCGGAACCAGTACTTTTAGATGAAAATTACTACATCT
>ENA-UPXM01006880-UPXM01006880.1-activated-sludge-metagenome-genome-assembly--contig:-NODE-6880-length-10408-cov-5.372646_pt1 | contig 10408 bp, 11 predicted proteins | sample MGYA00238178_ERZ772708 | MGnify/ENA primary metagenome ERZ772708 (study PRJEB29002, sample SAMN05720212) | activated sludge metagenome | isolation source: anaerobic digester from wastewater... | reverse complement strand
AGGATATCATCACAAAGCCGGCGAAAATCATGCAGAAATCAATGCAATAAACTCCGTAAAAAATAAAGATTTATTAAAGGAGTCGACCATTTATGTATCGCTTGAACCTTGCGCTCATTATGGAAAAACGGGACCATGTGCGAATAAAATTGTTGAAATAGGTTTCAGAAAAGTAGTCATCGGAACTTTGGATTCCCACGAGAAAGTAAACGGAAAAGGGAAAGAGATTTTAGAAAATGCAGGAATAGAAGTCGTTTCGGGAATTCTGGAAAAAGAATGTCAGGAGTTAAATAAGAGATTTTTTACTTTTCATCAGCAAAAAAGACCCTACATCATTTTAAAATGGGCACAGTCGAATGACGGTTTTCTAGATAAAGACTTCAAACCTACATCCATTAGCAATTCGTTATCAAAACAATTTGTTCATACCCTGCGAAGTGAGGAACATGCGATTTTGATCGGAACAAAAACGGCTTTAACAGATAATGCAAGCTTAACAACCCGCGAAATTGTGGGGAGAAATCCCGTAAGAATTCTCATTGATTTTGATTTGAAAGTTCCGCACGACTTTAAAATTTTCAGCAATGAAGCGCCGACTTTGGTTTTTAATTCTTTAAAAAACAGCGAAGAAGGACATGTAAAATTCATTAAAATAGAAAAAGAAAATTTCTTAGACCAGTTCATGCAGAAACTCTTTGAAGAACAGATACAGTCGGTGATTATTGAAGGTGGAAGTTTTACCTTAACGGAATTTATAAAAGCAGGAATTTGGGATGAAGCGGTAATCATTAAGAATGAAAATTTGAATCTAATCCACGGAACAAAGGCTCCGGAATTTGAATTTGAATTGGAAAAAGAAATGCAATTGAGAGATAACCTTCTTTATTTTTACCGAAACAATCAAAAATAATTTGACGAGTATTTTTCAATTCTTTTCATAAAAATTTCGAAGCAAAAAACCGATTGATGCAGTTCTCCTTTAAAACCATAAAATCACCGCTTGAAAATATCCTTTTGAAAGAAAAAGGCAGCAAATTCATTGGTTTTGCTTTTCCGGTGAATAATGAAGCAGAAATAAAAGCGGCATTAGAAAAAGTACGAACCGAACATCCAAAAGCCACGCATCATTGTTACGCCTTTCGTCTCGGAATTGAGGGTGAAAATTACCGTGCAAATGACGACGGAGAACCAAGTGGAAGTGCAGGATTACCTATTTACAATCAGCTCTTGGCAAATGAACTCACCCATATTCTTCTGATCGTTGTAAGATATTATGGCGGTACTAAACTGGGCGTTTCAGGATTGGTAAAAACCTACAAAGAATCTGCAAAACTGACGCTGGAAGAAAGCGAAATCATCACAAAAGATCTCGAAAGCGAGGTAGAAATTGAATTTGATTTCAACAAACAAAACCAAATCTTCACGCTACTCAACAAATTCGACGGTAAAATATTGAATTTCTTCTCAGAAGAGCAATGCAAGATCATCGCCAAAATTAATACTTCCCAAAAAGAAAACATCTCAGAACAATTGTCTGAGATGCAAAATATTTCGTTTAAATTCCTTTAAAAAGGTTTCCCTTTTCCTTAATTCCTATTAATCTCTTCTTCCCATCAATAAAGACGCCCAGTAAAGAAGTTGTGCCAAAGAACCGATCGCAGCAACAACATACGTTCTTGCAGCCCAAGTAAGCGAATCTTTTACGCCCACAAATTCTTCCGCAGTTACGGTTCCTGTATCTTTCAACCAAGTCATCGCTCGTTTACTCGCGTCGTATTCTACCGGCAAAGTGACAAATGCGAACAACGTCGTAAAAGCAAACATTGCAACACCAATGGCAAGAACCGTGGTATTTCCGTTCGGATTTTCGATCGTTCTTGTCGCTGTCATCAGTACAATTCCGGCAATTAAAACAAACTGCATAAGATTGGAACTGATGTTCACCATCGGTACTAATTTCGAACGCAACTGAAGCATCGAATATCCCACTGCATGCTGTACTGCGTGACCACATTCGTGAGCTGCAACAGCTGCAGCGGCTGCATTTCTCTGCATATAAACGCCTTCTGAAAGATTGACTGTTTTATCCGCGGGATTATAATGATCCGTCAATTGACCCGGAACTGAAATGACTTGTACATCATTAATACCATTGTCCCGTAACATTTTTTCTGCTACCTCTTTTCCCGACATCCCATTGCGAAGATGAACTTGAGAATAATAAGCAAATTTAGATTTAAGTTTTGAAGAAACCAGCCAACTGATCAACATCGAAACGCCTATAATCAAATAATATCCTGTCATTTTTTCCTTAATTTATGTATTTTAAAATTGCCTTCTTAGCTGTAAAAAACGTGCCAAAGTTTTTATATTTGTTTTAAAGATTTATATTTGTTTTCAAATACTCATACATGTCTACAGTCTCTTTAATTGAAGTAAAAACAGCACGCGATCTGAAAAATTTCATCGAATTTCCGATGCAACTTTACAAACATAATAAAAATTACGTTCCCTCTTTAATTAATGATGAAAAAAATGTTTGGAATCCAAAAGAAAATCCTGCTTTAGCCTATTCAGATGCGAAACAGTTCCTTGCGTACAAAGACGAAAAAATCGTCGGGAGAGTTGCTGCTATACTCAATCACAAAGAAGAAAAAGAACTGGGAATAAGTAAAGTTCGCTTCGGTTGGCTCGATTTTATTAATGATTTCGAAGTTTCGGAAGCATTGATCAATGCAGTCATCACCTTCGCGAAAGAAAAAAATATCAAAAAAATTGAAGGTCCGATGGGATTTACAAATCTCGACAAAGCCGGAATGTTGATCATGGGTTTCGATAAATTGGCGACCATGATCGGGTTGTATAATTTTGAATATTATTCCGAACATTTAGAAAAATTGGGTTTGGTCAAAGAAAAAGAATGGGTAGAATATGAAATGGATTTCCCCACGGTTTTATCGGAGAAAGTGAAAAAATTCAGTGACTTGGTTGCCCAAAAATACAAACTGAAAGTACTCGATTTTAAAAACAAAAAAGAAATCATCCCCTACATCGAACCGATGTTTAAACTGTTGGATCAAACCTATAACACCTTATCTACTTACACTCCGATCACCGATGAACAGATAAAAACCTATAAGGAAAAGTACTTTCCGTTTATTGATAAAAATTATATCATTTGTGTGGAAGACGAAAACCACAACCTCGTTTCGTTTGCCGTTACCATGCCGTCTTACTCTAAAGCTTTGCAAAAATCGAAAGGCAAATTATTTCCATTCGGATGGTGGCATTTTTTGCAGGCTGGAAAGAAAAACGACCGCGCAAATTTTTATTTAATCGGCATTCATCCGGAATATCAAAGACGTGGTGTTACTGCGATTATTTTTAAAGAAATCTTTGTGAGATTCAACAAAATGGGGATTAAGTTCGCGGAGACGAACCCGGAATTAGAAGAAAACAAAGGCGTACAAGCACTTTGGCAAGATTACAACCCAACCAATCACAAACGGCGAAGAACCTATTCCAAAGAACTTTAACCTCAAAATTAGAAGCCTTCAAAATTTCAAACCTTTTTACCGCATGAAAAAGCAACTCACGATCTACATTGTCATCATTTTAGCCTTTGTGGCGTACAATCAGTTCTTTCAGGTTCAAGACGAACGAGTGAACAGCATCATCAATATCCTTTTTGCCAGTTTCCTCTTTTTATATATAGGTTTCGTTGCTTATACGGTATTAAAAAGGTTGAAAGATACGGGCAAAAAGTAATTGTTTTTAATAGTTCTAAATTAAACAAATAGCCAATTTCAATTATATTTAGGAAGTATATATTTTCGCTTTACATCTTTATTCGTTAAATTTGCAGATTGAGAAAATAATGTAGCAATGAATTTACCTGAAAATTATATCCCGATTATCATCCAAGCTTTGGTTGCCATTGGTTTTGTAGCGATTTCTTTGTTAGGTGCCCATTTTTTGGGACCAAAACAACAAGACAGTACCGTCAATAAAAATAAATCGTTTGAATGCGGTATAGAAAGCGAAGGTGACGCAAGAACTCCGTTTTCTATCCGATATTTCTTGACGGCTGTATTATTTGTTCTTTTCGATATTGAAATTGTATTCTTTTATCCATACGCCGTTAACTTTCGGGAATTCGGCTTAGAAGGATTTCTCGCAGTTGCAACCTTTGTCGGCATTTTCTTTTTAGGATTTATTTATGTTCTAAAACGTGGCGCTCTCGACTGGGATAAGTAAAATTGAATCTTATCATATCAATGAAATTGATTTAAAGTTTCTTTAAAAAATTAAATTAAAATGTCAGAAAATACACCAAAAATAAATACAAACGCTCCTGCTCCTCCAGGATTTGAAGGAGAAGGTTTCTTTGCCACCAATTTGAATAATTTGATTGGAATGGCGCGCTCACTTTCCTTGTGGCCACTTCCTTTTGCAACCTCTTGTTGTGGAATTGAATTTATGGCGACCATGGGTCCAAACTACGATTTGGCCCGATTCGGTGGGGAAAGAATGAGTTTCTCTCCAAGACAAGCCGATGTTTTGATGGTTTGCGGAACCATTTCTAAAAAATTAGGACCCATTTTAAAGGAAGTTTATACCCAAATGGCTGAACCAAAATGGGTAATCGCAGTTGGCGCATGTGCATCAAGTGGGGGAATTTTCGATTCTTATTCTGTTCTTCAAGGAATTGACCGCGTAATTCCTGTAGATGTGTACGTTCCAGGATGTCCACCAAGACCAGAACAAATTTTAGAAGGATTTATGCAGGTTCAAGCTTTGGCAGAAAGTGAAAGTTTAAGAAGAAGAGATCTTCCTCAGTATAAAGAATTATTGGAATCTTTTAACATCAATTAATTTATGGAGTTTACCAATAATTTCATCTTAGAAGCTATTACAAGAGAGTTTCCCGAAACAGTAATTTCAAGTTCAGAACCGTACGGAATGTTGACTTTAGAAATAAAGAAACAAGACCTTAAAAAAGTCGTTCATCATATGAAAGACAGCAGTTTAGGTTTTAATTTCCTTACAGATATCTGCGGAATCCATCATCCTGAAACCCCAGAAAAAGAATTAGGAGTTATTTACCATTTGCATAATTTGGTTGAAAATCTTCGGGTGCGACTCAAAGTTTTCATGCCTTTTGAAAATGCAGAAGTAGATTCACTTGTTGAATTATTCGCAGGTGCAAATTGGATGGAAAGAGAAACTTTCGATTTCTACGGCATTAAATTTAAAGGACACCCCGATTTAAGAGTAATCTTAAACGATCCAGGTCTTGGTTACCATCCGATGTTGAAACAATATCCTTTGGAAGATGGCACCAGAACGGATAAAGATGATGTAATGTTCGGAAGATAAAATGACCCTAAGCAATAAGCTTAAAGCCTAAAGCATTAAAATTTATGAAAGACAACGCACTCTCCAATATATTAACGCAATACGAAACAAAGGAACAGATTGATGGGCAATTATACACCCTCAATTTAGGTCCAACTCACCCTGCAACCCACGGAATCTTTCAAAATATTCTGACGATGGATGGAGAGAAAATTCTCCATTCAGAACAAACGGTAGGTTATATTCACCGTGCTTTTGAAAAAATATCTGAAAGAAGAAATTTTACACAGATCACGACTTTAACCGACCGAATGAACTACTGCTCCTCGCCAATCAATAATATTGGATGGCATATGACGGTAGAAAAACTTCTAGGAGTTGAAGTTCCAAAACGCGTACAATATATGCGTGTTATTATGATGGAATTAGCAAGAATTGCAGATCACTTGGTTTGTAATGCGGTTACCGGAGTTGATACCGGTGCTTTAACCGGATTTACCTATATGTTCCAGGATCGTGAGAAAATCTACGACATGTACGAGCAAGTTTGCGGCGCACGATTAACAACCAACATGGGAAGAATTGGTGGTTTCGAAAGAGATTTCACCCCGAAATTTCATGAATTGGTTCGTGATTTTCTAAAAACTTTTCCAGCGAGATTCAAAGAATTTGGAGATTTGTTAGAAAGAAACAGAATTTTCATGGATCGTACCATTGGTGCAGGTTCTATTTCAGCAGAGCGCGCTTTGAGTTATGGTTTTACAGGACCAAATTTACGTGCAGCTGGAGTGGATTATGATGTTCGGGTTGCGAGTCCCTACTCTTCTTACGAAGATTTTGATTTCAATATTCCTGTAGGAACTTCGGGCGATACTTACGACCGTTTTATGGTTCGTCAAAGTGAAATTTGGGAGAGTTTAAAAATCATTCAGCAAGCGATGGATCGTCTTCCAGATGGACCTTTCCACGCAGATGTTCCCGAATTCTATCTGCCGGAAAAAGCAGATGTTTATACCAAAATGGAAGCATTAATTTACCATTTCAAAATTGTGATGGGCGAAACAGAAGTTCCAAAAGGCGAAGTTTATCACGCGGTAGAAGGTGGAAACGGAGAATTAGGATTTTACTTGGTAAGTGATGGCGGAAGATCACCTTACAGATTACACTTCAGAAGACCTTGCTTTATTTATTACCAAGCGTACCCGGAAATGATTACAGGTTCTGTAATTTCAGATGCTGTTGTAACATTGAGTAGTTTGAACGTCATCGCAGGAGAATTAGACGCGTAAAATTTAGAAAAAAGATAAAAGAAGGAAGATTAAAGACTTTCTTCGTAAAGATAAAATGAATATAGAATAATGAATTGAGAGTCTTTACTCTTTTCTCTTTGTTCTTTAATCTTAAAAAAAAATGAGCGAAACAATAACTTTCAAGCCTGAAACCTTAGCGCAGGTTCATCAAATAATCGGTCGATATCCACAAGATAAAAAGAAATCAGCTTTGATTCCTATCCTTCATTTGGCACAAAAGGATTTTGATGGTTGGTTGGCTGTTCCTGTGATGGATTATGTTGCAGAAATTCTAGATATTAAGCCGATTGAAGTGTACGAAGTTGCAACTTTCTACACCATGTTCAACATGAAACCGGTAGGTAAATATGTTCTAGAAGTTTGCCAAACCGGTCCTTGCATGTTGAATGGAAGTCATGACATCATCAATCATATCAAAAAAACCCTCAACATTAAAAACGGGGAAACTTCTGCCGACGGACTTTTTACATTGAAAAATGCAGAATGTCTTGGCGCATGCGGTTATGCACCGATGATGCAGTTGGGAAAATTTTATCACGAAAATTTAACTAAAGAAAAAGTAGACGAGATCCTGGAACTATGCAGACAGGGACAAATTGCTTTGGATTAAAAAATTATGGAAAACCAACATCTTACCTATTTTAAAGTAGAAAACTTCAAGAAATTTAATTCTCTTGAAGTGAAAGATATTGGGCAATTTAATTTGATTGTTGGGGATAATAATGTGGGTAAGACAGTTTTTTTAGAATCATTGTTGATGACAGAAAAAAACATTGACAGAAGTATTGAAAATTTACACCATACATTATGTAGAAGATTGCTTCATATTCATCCTTATAATATTAGGTCAGAAAACCCTAGATTACCGGAAGAAAATTATTTCGATTTTTTAAAGAATGATAAAAATATAGAATCAATTTCTTTTAATTGGAACAATTATAAAATTGCTTTTAAAGATATTCAAATAAGTAAATTAGTTGAACAGGATTTTAAAAAAGAGTTGAAGCATAATTATAATATAGGTCGTCCAAATTTATGGGTTAAAATATATTTGAATGATTTGTATGAAGAACTTCAATTTATGTATCTAGATGATTTTAAAACAAAATTTGACCACGGTTATCTACCTATAATTAATAAAAATGCTGGATATGGTAAAGATTTAAATGATTTATTTAAAGAAATAGAGTTTGAAAATCTTGTTTTAATTAAAGAATCACTCAAAAATTTATTTTTTGAAGATTTTGAAGATTTATTTAAACGATATTTTTTTAACCGAGAATTATTAGCAATTAAGTTAAAACGATTTAATGATTTTGTCCCTATAACTTATTTCGGTGATGGGTTTATTGAATTTTTAAGATATGCTATTGAAATTATCAAATCAAAAAATTCAAAATTAATGATTGATGAGATTGCAAATGGTATTCATTATTCAAGATTGAAAGATTTTTGGCTTAATATTATGAAAATTTGCAAAGAATTAAATGTTCAACTCTTCGCAACAACCCATTCAAAAGAATGCGAAATAGCTTTTGCAGAAGCTTTAAAGGAAATAAAAGAAGAAAAAAACGGAAGATTAATCTCATTACAAGAAGAAAAAAAAGGTATAAAATCGTACGTTTATCAAATAGAAAATTTAGACCTTGATTATGAATACAGAGGCTAAATTATTTATTATTGTAGAAGGAATTAATGATATTGTATTCATTAAGGATTTTTTAGAAATTCATTTTAACTATTTAAGCACTGAAAAATTAAAAAGTGACACTATTCTTCTAGAAGTAAATGATATTGTAATCTTTAGCACAAAGGGAAAAGATATAAATGAAACTAAAAAACAAAACTTGGTTCAGGAAATAAATAAAAGAAATCCTGAAAACATAATCTTTATTTTTGATGCTGATGATAATTATAAAGATGCAAAAGATAATATTAAAGAAATATGTAAATATGATGAAAGCTTAAAAAATTCAAAATATTTTTTATTTCCAGACGACGAAAATATTGGAGAATTGGAACACTTTTTAGAAAAAATTGCAATTAAGAAAGACATTTTTGAATGTTGGGAACAATTTGAAATATGTATCAATACAAAAGGAAATAATTTTACAATTCCTGCGAAAAAATCAAAAATACATACATATTTAGAAGTTTTGAACCCAAACACAAAGAAAGGAAAAGATAATTGCAAAGAACCAAATAGAGATTATACAGATAAAACAAAATGGAATTTGAATGATAAAAATATTTTTGTAGTAAACAAGTTATTTTCATTCTTAAATCAATTTATAAAAAACAAACAATGAGTAAAAAACTTTTACTTAAAGACGCACATATAGAAGGAATTAGATACTTCGATGTTTATCGCAAACAAGGCGGTTACGACGCTGTAGAAAAAGCCCTGAAAATGACTCCCGATGCAATTACCGAAGAAGTGAAAACTTCTGGTCTTCGTGGTCGTGGTGGCGCAGGTTTCCCAACTGGATTAAAATGGAGCTTTTTGGCAAAACCAGAAGGTGTTCCGAGATATTTGGTCGTAAATGCCGATGAATCTGAACCGGGAACTTTCAAAGACCGTTATTTAATGGAATTTATTCCACACCTTTTGATTGAAGGAATGATTGTTTCTTCTTTCGCTTTGGGTGCACATACTTCTTACATCTTCATCCGAGGGGAATATTCTTGGATTCCAGATATTTTGGAAGAAGCCATCGAAGAAGCTAAAAAAGCAGGATTCTTAGGAAAAAACATTTTAGGTACCGGATACGATTTAGAAATCTACGTTCATCGTGGCGCAGGAGCTTATATCTGTGGGGAAGAAACTGCACTCTTAGAATCTCTAGAAGGAAAAAGAGGAAACCCACGTTTGAAACCACCATTTCCGGCGGTTAAAGGACTTTGGGAATCTCCAACGGTTGTTAATAATGTTGAAACCATTGCAGCAGTTGTTCCGATCATCAATATTACTGGTGCAGAATATGCGAAAATCGGAGTGGGAAGATCTACAGGAACGAAATTAATTTCAGCTTGTGGAAACATCAACAAACCCGGAGTTTACGAAATCGACATGACCATTTCTGTTGAAGAATTTATTTATTCTGAAGAATATTGTGGTGGAATTCCAAATGGTAAAAAACTCAAAGCTTGTATTCCAGGTGGAAGTTCTGTACCAATTGTTCCTGCCAATTTATTACTGAAAACCATTAATGGTGAACCGAGAATCATGAATTATGAATCATTGGCAGATGGTGGTTTTGCTACCGGAACTATGATGGGTTCAGGTGGATTTATCGTTTTAGATGAAGACCAGTCGGTGGTGAAACATACCCTAAGTTTAGCCCATTTCTACATGCACGAAAGTTGCGGACAATGTACCCCATGTCGTGAAGGAACCGGTTGGATGTGGAGAATTTTGACTAAAATTGCAAACGGCACAGGAACAATGGCAGATATCGATTTGCTTTGGGATGTTCAAAGAAAAATTGAAGGAAATACGATTTGTCCGCTTGGTGACGCCGCAGCTTGGCCGGTTGCAGCAGCAATTCGTCATTTCCGTGATGAGTTTGAATGGTATATCGACAATCCAGAAGCACAAACCAGAAATTATGGATTGGCAAATTACGCAGATCCAATTCCTGTCGCTGCAAAAGCAGAATAAAAAAAGAAGTTTATTAAGAAGTTGTAAAGAACAAAACGTTCTTTTAGAAATGAAGAAAGTAATAATTTTATCGACCTTA
>ENA-UPXM01006874-UPXM01006874.1-activated-sludge-metagenome-genome-assembly--contig:-NODE-6874-length-10418-cov-4.763196_pt1 | contig 10418 bp, 5 predicted proteins | sample MGYA00238178_ERZ772708 | MGnify/ENA primary metagenome ERZ772708 (study PRJEB29002, sample SAMN05720212) | activated sludge metagenome | isolation source: anaerobic digester from wastewater... | reverse complement strand
AATGGCACTCCTGTTGCAGGGAAACTTGATATTTATGATGAATATGAAGGGGGAAATGACCTTAGCGTAAAAGAAGTTGTTGAAGGTAACGGTTATTCACAATGGTATAACGAAACCGTTGCATTTCTTGCTGAAGCGGGCAACAGCGACATCAATGTTCTGATGTGGTCATGGTGTAATCCTGACGGACACAACCATCAAAAATATATAGATGACATGGAAAAACTGATAACGGATTATCCAGACATCACATTCGTTTTTATGACAGGACACCCCAACGGTGACGGTGAAAGTGAGACCGCAAACAGTGCATATCAGGCACATAAACTTATCCGTAAACACTGCGAGGATAATGACAGATTCCTCATTGATTACTGGGACATAGAAACCCACGGAATGGAAGGAATATATTACCCCAACGCAAATGATAACGGAGTTTCAGGCAGTACAGAATTCTATAAAGCGTGGCAGACATCACACCCCGGCGAATTTTTTGAAAACAGCTGTGCCCACACCGATGAAGATCAGGAACTCACCTGCAACAGAAAAGCTTATGCCGCATGGTGGATCTGGGCAAGGATCGCCGAAGAGAAATAGAGTTTTTACAACTTTTTTCTGATAATTCCGTTTAAGAAAAAGTGGCTAATGATATTGAGAGGAAAATGAAAAAGATTATTGTTACCATAACAAGTTCAATGCTTTTAATAATATTCTTTTCATGCAACAGTCCATCGCACGATCTGAATGACAAAGACACCGACCTGGTTTCAGATCATGACAACATTGCCGATGCTGATGAAATTTCTGAAATTGAAGCTGATGATTCCAATGAATCTGACGAAAATATTGATGACTCTGACAATGAATTCAGTGGCTTGTCTTTTAAAACAAGACCTCATGGAATAACAAGATGGGATGAAAAATTCAGTTATTTTATCAGATGTGAATCTGGGAAGAAAACCGAAACTCTCATTTCAGTCACTGAAGATGATACATGTAAAGGAACAATTAATTCAGACACTTATGTTTTTACACCGATTAATGAGAAAATCCCTTCAGGCAGATGCGTTATAGCGGTTGAATGTTCAGACGGTGAGAACAGAATTACGCAGAAAACTCATATTCAGATCCCCAATCCGTTTCAATTTGCTGAGTCTTTTGATGAACCATTGATTTTTAATCCGATCTGGTCAAAAGATGAATATGCAGTTTTTTTTCGGGACAACGAGCTTTTCTCTTTTAATATTGAATCGGACAAGATTGAGTTGCTGGGCAGTTCTTTAGGTGACTTTTCAGGTCATTTTTTTCCTGTTGATAATTTTCTTTATTATCTTTCTCAAGATGGCATGATTTTCAAAACAGATGGTACAATTCAAAATACTACAAAAATTGAGATTTCAAATGAATCGGAAGATAACCTCAATTTTAAAGTAATTAGGCATGTGTTCAAGAATGATAATATTTTACTTCAAACTTATGATGAGCAAATGCAGACAGGTTTCATTTATTATTATGATTCGGTTTCAAAAGAAATAATTCCAGTTGAATTGCCTGAATCTTGGTGGATGGGGACAACTTGCTCAGAAAAAGAGTGTGTCGCTTATGATTTTATAAGTGAAAAAATGTTTGGAATCACCATTCCGGCTTTATCAGCAAGTGAAATATGTCCAGATGAAATTAAGAACCATGACGGGACGATCGTTTTTGCCGATAATAAAATATTTTATAAATATGAAAAAACTTTAAATTCGATAGATATTCAAACCTGTGAAAAAACAACTTGGTCAGATTGTGAAAATCCGGAAAATGTTTCAATTAATAGAATTCCGGGAGAAGAGGTTTTTTATACAGTAGGCAATTGTGAAACTTCAACGGTTTTGCGAATATTCTTTCCTGATGGAACGGATAAATCCACATCTTTAAATACCGGAGTTACAGATATTCATACAAACGAAGGAGTCGTTTTTTTCTTTAAATACTATGATGAAAATATTTCAAAACCTCAAAAATGCCTGAGAGTCCTCAATACTGCAGATGATTCAATTCTTATTCCGGATAAGATATGTAATCCTGATGAACAAATTGTTTTCAGTGGATTTTTCAATGATTCTGCGGTTTTCAATTTATTTGGAGCAGAGTTGAATGTCAGCACTTTCCTAGTTAAAAGCAACGCATCAATTGAAAGTGTCGCCCCCGCTTTTTTGATAAAAAATGTGCAGGGCTATTTTAAAAATGCAATATCCTTAAATGGAAAAGATTTTTTCACGGTGTCAACCGGTCGTTATTGGCAAATGTTTGAGACTGACGGCACTAAATCAGGAACAAAAATGAGAAATATGATTACAAATGTCTGGAATTTGAAATTGATATCAGCATCAGAAAACGAAGTTATATTTGATATAGCCGATGACAAGACCCATTTTATTAACAGCTTTGATATTACTACAGGAAAGAAAAAAACAATAACATCCAAAGAAAACTGCAAGTTTGGAAATTTTCCTTTTCCCGGAACATATGATTATAAACTCCGTTTCGGAAACTTTGCTTTTTTCGGAGTTTCAGACACATGTGGAGTGTATTCACTTTGGACAACTGACGGGACTTCGAAAGGCACAATAGATCACGATATTAAAATCACACATTATACGCAGGGTATCGGATATCAAATATATGATCCGGAACTGAAAGCTCATTCTGATTCTTTTGGCGGGCACTATCTCGGGAAATATTATTTTAACAGCTTGCATGAAAAAGCGATTGATACTGGTGTGTCAGGATACATTCTTGGCTTTATTGAAGACTTTTTAATTGTTTGTAGCACTAAAAGTGAACATGTTTTTGAAATAACAGCACTCAAAAAAGGAAAAATTGTAAGCAGTTTCGTATATGAAAGCAAAGGACAGGTGTCTGATGTGTCAATGTCAGGCAGCAACATTCAACTGCTTGAAACTATAGGTGATAATGAAACATCAGTAGCCAATGTTCTTTTTTTCCCAGATGGTGATCTTTCAAAAAAACCTCTCTTTGCCGAGTTATTTGACAGCGGCTATTCATCAGTAAAAAAAATTGCAAGTAATGAAACTTTTACGATTTATTCCGCTAAAATAAAAGGTGCTTCGAGTGTTGCGCTGAAAAGTGTATATTTGGCCAAGAGCGGTCTGATCATAGTTTCAGAGCCGCTATATTACTACAATAAAGATTCAGAATTCAATTGCTTTTCAATAATTGGAAAGGATCTTATATGTGATTATGACGGAGTTCTTTTTTCCATTCCTGTTGATAAAAAGATTTTCGCCGGAATAAGACTTCTTGAAAAAGAAGGGGATTTAAGATATTTAGGCACTTCTTTTTCAGGTGAAGCTGTTATTAAGGTTTCATCTGACAGCTCTCTGGTTGTTACGGGAGGGAAAAAAGAAAATACAAAAATTACAAAAATTCCACCGTATTCGAGGATTTCTTTTTGGAATGACTGGATACTCGAATATGAAAAAGCTTTTATAGTTGAAGATGAAAAGAACCTGCTAAATCATGTCGAAATAAAAAATAAAGAATTGAATAATCAAGTCCGTTACAAATCAGAAAGGGCAATTTATTTATTTGAAGACCCGGGACTTTACATTTATAACCTTCCCAAGACCGAACTATTCTTTTAAAACCATATCAATGCACATGACTGCGGCAAGAATCAGTTTTCTGATATCTGAATCGGGTGGAACATTTTCGCTGATGGTGAGCATATAGTTATCTGCTGTTGTGAACATTTCTTTTGCAAAGCCGGCCCATTCTTTTGAAACGTGGGCATATTCGTTATTTCCGTCAATAAATTTGAAATCCCAGCTTGTCCATTTTCCTCTGAGCTGACACACCTGCCTTTCGCTATTGTCAAGAACATTAAATTTTCCGCCGATGCTGAACAGTTTCTGTTTGAACCCACCGATTTTATTGTCGTTTTCATCAAAAACCGAAACATCTGAAAGAAAAACTGAAATCCCGCGGGATACTCTCACAACCTGTTTCCCGTCAGGAGTTCTGATCGTAATGTCAAACGGAGTCATCCTTTTATAATCGGTGAAACGGAACATCTTGGTGAACATCCCGAGTGTTTCCTCGCGGCATTCCATGATCACTTCCTGAGTTTCAGGGTCCAGAATGTCATAGTTGTTTGCCGCCTTGAACATCCCCACATGCTCTTTCACGAAAAAACTGTTTCTGTTGATAACGCTCATTGACACCTCTTTAAAAAAATTAAGCACTTGCCTCAACAAGAATAGATAAAAATAGCAGTTTTACAAGAAAACGAACTTTGTTTGTCCAAAAAATACTCTTTTTCTACAGCTGCAATATAATCAGTATGTACATTTCATCTGAGGTGAAACAATGCTCCGGATCAGAAAAATTCATGACCCCCTTTTCCCGCTTGAGAAAAGAGCTGTCGAGCAGGTTCAGAAACTTCTTTTTGAAAGATTCACTGATCTTGAGAAAGAAAAGATCGATGCACTACCGTATCAGCTCAACAACCCTGTGAAATACAGGTTTAAAACCATTCTTTTTGTTGCTGATGATGTTTCCGGAAATGTTAAGGGTTTTGCGGTGTTGATGACCGATAAAACGCTGAATTTCTGTTTCCTTGATTTCATTGCGACAGATGTAACCGCTCCAAGCGGACTTGGAAGTGCAATTTATGAAAGGGTCAGAGAAGAGGCACTCAAACTTGAAAGCCGTGGAATATTTTTTGAATGTCTTCCCGATGATCCGGTACTTTGCAAAGATTGTTCGAAATTGAAGGAAAATGCGTCCCGGCTTAGATTTTATGAGAGATTCGGAGCGTTTCCCATAGCAGACACTAAATATGAAACACCTTTGAGCGAAGAAGATGATTCCCCCCCTTATCTGATGTTTGACGGACTTATAAAAGGAAAAACTCTCGGAAAAAGGATGGCAAAAAAAATAGTCAGAGCGATACTTAAAAGAAAATACGGGGATCTCTGTTCACAAGAGTATATTTCACTTGTTGTAAATTCCTTTAAAGATGATCCGGTAAAGCTTCGCCCCCCCAGATACATTAAAAAGCCGAAACCTGCTGTTTTGATTGAGAATGTTTCCAAAATAGCTCTTTTAATAAATGACAGACACGACATTCATCACATAAGGGAAAGAGGTTATGTTGAAAGCCCTGTGAGGATAAGATCGATCCTGTCAGAGTTAGAAAAAACTACTCTTTTTGAGAAATTCCAGATCGAAGAATTTCCGGAACATTTCATAAAAGATGTCCATGACAGCCGGCTGATAAATTTTCTGAAAAAAGTGTGCATGGAAATTGGAAATGAGAAGTCAGTCTATCCTTATGTTTTTCCAGTAAGAAACGCTGATAAACCACCTGAGGAGCTCGATGTAAGTGCCGGTTATTTCTGCATTGACACATTTACTCCGCTGAATAAAAATGCATGGCTTGCAGCAAGGAACGGTGTCAACTGTGCTCTTACTGCGGCAAGAATCGTGCTGAACGGTCAAAAATGTGCATATGCACTTCTTCGGCCTCCGGGACACCATGCTGAATCAAAAGTGTTCGGCGGATTCTGTTATCTCAACAACGGTGCAATTGCGGCAAACTATCTGAGCGGATTTGGAAAAGTTGCAATTCTTGACATTGACTATCATCACGGGAACGGACAGCAGGAGATATTTTACAAAAGAAATGATGTGCTGACTGTTTCTATCCATGGACACCCGTCATTTTCATATCCCTACTTTTCGGGATTTGCCAATGAAAAAGGGGAGGGGGCCGGAACAGGATTCAATTTTAATTACCCTCTGGAAAAGAATATTTACGGAGACAGATATCTGGCAACACTTACCAGCGCATTGATAAAGATCAAAAATTTTAAACCCTCATATTTTGTTCTACTTCTTGGTTTTGACACAGCAAAAGGAGATCCCACCGGTTCATGGCAGCTTAATGCGTCAGATTTCTTTAATAACGGAAAAATGATCGGGTCTCTTAAACTTCCGACCGTAGTTATTCAGGAAGGTGGTTACAAAAATAGAAGTCTCGGCATAAACGCAAGAAATTTTTTTGAAGGTTTTATTAAGGAATCAGGGGATTTATAATTTCTGGTACTCATAAGCTCCGACATCGGCAATGCCGTTTGAGATCCTTTCGTTTCCGTCAAGATCCTCAGAAAAACTTACTGCCATTCCGCCTGTCTCAAACGGTGCGTTCGTCCCTTTGTCAATGCATGGTGAAGAGTTTTTGAGTGAGAAATCTAAATACAGCATATCTGTGAACAATGGATCAGTTTCAAAATTTCCGCCGGCATCGACACCGAGAGAATCGTCCCATACTGTATCAAAGAAACTGTTCTGTATGTCACTGTTGGTAATAACAGGATCTGAAGAATTGTTGAATATTTCATTTCCCTCGTTTTCAGACGAATTAAAATAAAAAATACAGTTGGTGATCATTGGATTAGAATTTATCTGGTTATACATCCCTCCGCCGTATCCGAACTGACCGGTCGCAGAATTATTCACAAAAGTATTGGCTATGAAATGTCCCGATGAACCGGTGTTTGCCACAGCTCCTCCGTTGTAAGCCGTATTTTGGTAAAATAGAGAGCTGACCACGATCGGAGTACCTGTGTTTGTCAACATTGCTCCACCGTCACTTATGCCGGTTGCTGAATTGTTTTTGAAAATGCAGTTGACGATCTTCGGGCTTGCATCGCTGAAATTCTCAATTGCTCCGCCGCCGACACTTGCAGTATTGTTCTCAAAGATCGAGTCACTGAAGTAAGGGCTGCTCTGAGAGTTTGAAACCGCTCCTCCGTTATGTGCCTCATTGCCTGAGAAAATTCCTCCGGTAACCGTTACTCCTGAATCAACGGTATTATTCATTGCTCCGCCTGCAATAAGAGCATAATTTCCTTTGAAAATGCAATTTCTTATCGTGGGATTTGCGGTGCTTCTGTTGTTTATGCCGCCACCCTGATTCGGGTAAAGATCGACCCCCGGAGAAAGAGAATAATCGGCATTGCCGCCCGTTATCGTGAAACCGTCAAGCACAGTATCTTCATAAATATTGATGTTAAGCATGACATTGTATGCATCACCGCTGCTCAGTCCTGCAATTTCATCAATGTCGCCACTGAGTATTGTTTCATTCTCTGCCGGATCTCTTTGATCCTTTTCTGTTTCACCGGCTGTAAAACCACCCAGAACAGCAACCTTGTCTTTCAACGAGAAATGGAAGAACCGCTCATATCCTTCATCGCCGGGATTGGAAACGGGAGTAATTTCTCTCACCACCCTGTCCGGTTTGTAAGTTCCTTTTGCAACCCATATCTCATAACCCTCTTCAGCCAGATCTATTGCATCCTGAAGTTTTACGAAAGCATCTTTCCATGACAGTCCGGTATTTGCACCGGTTGCGTTTAAATTGACATAAAACCTGAGAGGAACGAAAGTGTCCTCATCGGAAATATCTTCGTCTGAATCTGTTAAACCTTCATCGGACAGATCATCAGATTCCTCTTCGTCTATTAAAGGATCCGATTCGTCCTGAACAGTTTCGGAATCAACAGTATCTTCATCGAAAACAAGCAAATCTTCATCAGAAATATCATCGGAAACCGGTTTTTTCTCCTTTTTGCATGAAACGGAAAAGATCAAAGCGATGAGCAGCAGTAAAAGCATCTTTTTGTTCATGAAACTCTCCAAGAATCAGTTTCTCAACGATTTTTCCTTTTATTAAAGCTGTATGCCAGCATCGAGATAATTGTTATAAATCCGAAAGTTGAAAGAATAACCCATATTCTCCATGGGTGATACGCTTCCCAGAGAATACGGTTCGCCTCATACTGGTCGACACCCATAATCTGCTGAAAATATGGAAAAAAGTTAAAAGTTTCGATATTCATTTTTTCAATGGTTTCAGGAAGGAGTTTGTCAGGATTTGATCCCTTGTATTTTTCAACGATATCTTTCAGTGTATCAAAAGGAACTCTTTTTACCTCAAGCAGATACTGTCTTGTGATAATAAGTTTGTTTGCAAAAGCGTCGTAAAGAGGACCGGAAACCATATTTCCAACTATCCAGCCGAGCGCAAAAGGGATGTTTGCAAGACCCATGTAAAGCGCTTTTTTATCAGCCGGTGCGTTTACTCCGATATATTCACTGAATTTCGGTGAACAGGTCATCTCCCCGAAACTGAAGAAAACAATACAGATCGCTGTGATGGTTCCTGCCATAAAAAGTCCAGCAGTGAGAAATGCAAAAGTTGTAACGAAAATTCCTGCGGTTATTGCAACAAGACGGGGAAATTTCCCGGTAATGATGCTCCAGGGGACCATGAAAAGAATAATGCACAGAGCATTGATGTTGATTATCTGTTCGGCCTTCACACTTCCATGGTCTGTGAGAAAAGCAGGAAGAAGTTTTGCGAGATCTCTGCTGTCAATCCACTGGTCAATGAAATTCGGCAGAAGATCCCACAACTGCATGAACATAAGCCAGAACCCGCTGAAGATCATGAGAAATATCATGAAATCCTTGTCTTTTAAAGCGGTCAAGGTGTTTTGCAAGGCCTGTTTTGCTGATCTTCCTGTCTTTGCCGCCGGCTCCTTATAAAAGAAAATGGTCGGAATAAAATTCACTGCAGTTGCAACAGCCGCAGCATAAAAAACAAAATGCCAGGTATACCCGTCAGTATTATTTCCCCTTAAAGCGCTTGCCATCAAAGGAGCTATGAATCCGCCGATATTTACTATCCAGTAGAAGATGCCGAATCCGAGAGAACTGTTTTCCTCATTTACTGAAGAAGCTATGGTTCCCTGTACCGGCGGCTTGAATATAGCTGTTCCCGTTCCGACGGTGATTCCCGCAATCATCATTGTCCAGAACCCCGTGGCGTTCGCCATGAGAATGTATCCGAAAATGTTAAGGGAAAAAGCTGTATAGAGACTTCTTTTATAGCCGAAATTGTCGGTGAAAGAACCGCTGAACATGGGTATCAAGCTCTGACAGGCCGCCCAGACACTGAAAATAAGACCTTTTTCAGTAAAAGTAAGACCAAGCCCGTGCTGGTCCGCGGTTGCAACCATCCAGAGTGGAAGAACAGCTCTCACAGAAAAAAATGCAAGACGCTCAAATACCTCCATCACATTTACGATCCAGTAGTTTTTCTGAAAACCTTTTACCTGAGAGAAAAAACTCATTTAATGCCCCTGTATTAATGTTAAATTACATCCATTATCCTCTGCCGGAACAGTATCGTTCTGTTCATTATCTGTTCCGTTTGTGTCGGTCATGTCCGAATTATCTGAATCAGGAAGATCAAACGAATGATCATTGGATTCGCTATCGTTTACAGCATCAGGTATTTCAAGGTCGGACCGGTCACACTTATAATCAAAAGAAGTGTTTTCCAGCACATCATTTACACCATTCCTGTCTATATCCATCACCAGATCAGTATCTCCGGAGACAATGTGTCTGACAAAATAGAGAGCAGGAGTAATATTTTCCTTGACTGTGTCTATGATCTGATCTTCCGGAAGCATGAAAAAATAGTCGCTGCCCATGTGCGGTCTCAATTCAAAAGTGAAAGAAGGTTTCCCGTCGTGAGTGTTCATGAACCATTCTGTCATTTCTCCGAAAGTGAAATAAAGGGATGAATTCTGCATGACAATATAGACACTTCCGCATTCTGAAAAGGCGAGATAAGCCATTTTTTCAGCAAGATCCTTGTAATATTCATGTTTTGCAGCGGGCTCTTCGGTTGAACCCGGAGGATACATTATGATCTGACCGTAAGAATGGTATGTTATCAGGCCGTCAAGAGATTTTATTCCGTCTGCTAAGGGTTCTTCGAAATCATTTAAAATAAGATTTTTCACGGCCAGAGTTTCCGGCTCACTGAAAGGTCCTTCACCGTGCACATAATCAATTTTTATCCATGATGAATCATAGTTTCTGTTCAGGTCGACACCGATGGATTCATCAGGGTGAACCCTCCTGTTATGTCGCCACATTCTCGCTTCTTCCCATGAAAAAAGATACCCGTCAGGGTTGAGCATCGGGACAAACCAGATGACCGAATTTTGGAGAATATCAGACACGAAAGGGTTGGAATCCATATACTCTACAAGAAATTCAAGTATCCCCATGGTAACTTCGGAAGTTATCCATTCCCTTGCGTGATGAAGGCCTACAAAGAGGACCTCAGGAAGATCTTCGTCAGTCTGTCCGCTCTTTGAGATTCTCACAGCCCTGATCTTCCGCCCTTCAACAGATTGTCCGATGTCAAAAACCATTGCGTTTCCACCGGATTTCTCAACAGCATAGTCAATTCTTTTATTTATCCCATCAAGATTGGAGTAAGATGTCGTAATTATTATAGATCCTAGCAATTCTTTTATTTC
>ENA-UPXM01006861-UPXM01006861.1-activated-sludge-metagenome-genome-assembly--contig:-NODE-6861-length-10435-cov-3.749422_pt1 | contig 10435 bp, 10 predicted proteins | sample MGYA00238178_ERZ772708 | MGnify/ENA primary metagenome ERZ772708 (study PRJEB29002, sample SAMN05720212) | activated sludge metagenome | isolation source: anaerobic digester from wastewater... | reverse complement strand
ATTCGCTTAAAGTATGGCCTTGAGCATATCGGTCTCCATTCAAGAAATCTCTAGCATACCAATCGGTGATTCTCATAACAACAACATCGTAATCCGCTTGTAGTGAGAAGACATCATCCAAAATGCACATTGGAAGAGATCTATAATGATTAGGCAATCCAAGAGAATCAAAATCAAATGTTTGTTCACAATATTCCGCAAATGTGCGAATTTCAGCTTCTGTCATTTTAACACCTATCCCTTTATAGCATTAATAATATTTAATAATTGATCATAAGAGTCTATCTTATCGTAATAAACATTATCTGTAGACATTTTAGAAAATAACTTTTTAGCACATTCTATTTTTATAGATTCAACTCTTCTTAATTGCATAGAATCCATAGATCCTTTTGTCTCAGCAATAAAATAAATATGACTTTGTCCATTTTCCTCGAAAGCAATAGCCCAGTCAGGAGAGTATTTTCCAACTGGTGTTGGAATATAAAATGCTTTTGGTAATTTAGCATACACTATTACTTCATTTGCACTTTCTAATCTTTCTGCAAATTTTTTCTCTATTGATTCATCTGAAGTACCATCTGTAAAAACGTAATCTCTGATATGCTTCTTTGCTTTTAGAGCTTTCGCAAAATCAGCAGAACTTTTTGATTCTGCAAAAATGTTAGAATCAAACGATCCCTCAATTTGATTATATGAAATATGATCTATTATCAATGATGCTTTTTCGTCATTAATAATTTGTGATACTTTTCTAATAAACTCCTCTGGATTGACTTTAAACATGTCAAATTTTTCAGGTTTAATTCCTGTTAAAATTTTAGCAATTGATAATCTCGTCAAACTAGTTAGAGAATTAATTTTCCCTAGCAAATCATATCTAATATCTGAATCATCAGTGTCGTTTAAAACTTCAGTACTGGTAGTTGCTGTTTTAAATGAATCTTTTTGTTTAACTTCAGTTTCAGTAATATTGCTTTTTTGCTCGGATGTTGTAAGCGTATAAAGAAGTTTAGAAACAAATAATGTGTTATTGATGGTTTTAATAGAATGATCAATTAATTCATCAGAATCAAAGTCAACATAATAAGAATACTTATGATTGATTAAGTTCCATAATTTTTGAAACTCCATTTTTTCAAAATTTTTATTTAACTTGTTCTCGACTATCTTTGTTGAATTACCATTTTCAAACATGTTCTTTAAAATAGACGAATCATAAATAGAATTTACATATTTAATAACGCCATCTTGTAAATGCTCCATTCCTTCAGGCATTTTAGCAACATTTCCATTTTTAACAGCATCTTTGAAAGATTGACTAGGTTTGTCATTTTCATCTAAATAATCATTTTTAATTAAATATTTATATATTAAATTGGCTTGAGATTTAGTTATTTTAACTATTGAACCGTCAGAAAGTTTAACTTTTTTATCTTCAAAGAACTCTGGAGTAGCAAACATTGGCCTTTCAAATAAATTGTCACCAATTTCTGATTGTAATCCACTTACAAAAGAATCATATGAATCGTTAGCTATTACTGTAAGCTTATTAACAACATGAATATTATTATCAAGAACAGATGAGTCCATACGATCCCCAGATTGATTAACACAAAGTCTAAGGCCTCTTCCAACTTCTTGATGCTTTTGAGTTTCTGACTGTGTATGTCTCAAAGTACAAATTTGAAAGACGTTAGGATTATCCCAACCTTCTCTTAAAGCAGAGTGTGAGAAAATGAATCTTGTTTTTTCACCTAATGAAAGCAATGTCTCTTTATCTTTAAGAATTAAATCATAGGCATTTTCATCATCTGATAAATCCGAACCTCTCTTTGTCTCGGAATCGATTTTGCGACCTTTTTTATCAATTGAAAAATATCCTTTATGTGTTTCGCTTGGAGATATATTTTTTAAATAATCTGCATAGATATTGTCATTGTTTAAGATATATTCATCTACAACTTTTTTATATTCTTTTTCAAAAATGTCGCCATAAAAACCATTTACTTCATTTCCAGATTCATCATATTGTCTATATTTAGCAACCTCATCAATAAAGAATAACGATAACACTTTGATTCCAAGTTCAAAAAGCTTAGCTTCTTTTTCAATATGCGATTTAATTGTTTCTCTTATTTGTATTCTTCTTACATCATTTTCATTAGCATCGCCATATGCTTCACCAATTTTTAATGTAATGCCATTAACAAAAGTTATAGAATTTTCGGCTGGATTAATTTCATTAATAATAAATCCGTTTTTATATTGTTCTAACTCATTAGATTCATCATATAAATTTTTTCCTTCAACTAATAACCTAGTTTCCTTATTTATGGATTTTGTTTTGTAGTTAATTTCAAATTCTAATTTTGCCATCGGAGGCTTATTTGAAGATATTTGAATATTCTCTAGAAAAACATAGCCATTAACTCCTCTTAAATTTTTAAGAGTAAATCCTTTAACTTCTATTTTTTTAACTAGTTTTTGGTTATAAGCGTCCAAAGCATCAAGGACATATACTAGATTGTGTTTGTTCTTATGAGTAGCAGAATAATTGATAATAAATAATGGATTAAATTCAGCTAATGATTTTTGAGTGGCTTCACCGCCCATTTTTTGAGGTTCATCCAAAATAAGAATAGGTCTGTTTTTAGAAATTACATCGATTGGCCTTCTGCTTTGAAACTCATCTAATTCCTCATATATTTTTCTTCCATCTGCACTTCTTGTATTAAATGCTTGGATATTAATGATCATTACTTGAATAGAATCAGAACTACTAAAATGTTCAATTTCATCTAAATTTTTTGAATTATATATAAAATATCTGGCCTTTTTCCCATACTGATCCATGAAATGATCTTCTGTACTTTCAAAGCTCTTTTTAACTCCCTCTCTAATAGGGACCGTTGGAACTACAATAATAAATTTTGAAAAACCGAATTTTCTATTCAATTCAAAAATTGTCTTTGTGTACACGTAAGTCTTTCCGGTTCCGGTTTCCATTTCAACGTCAAGAGATAATCTATCAATTTGTTTGATTAACTCTTTTGATTCTTCGATATTGTTAAGAGATTGAACTTCATTAATATTTTTTAATAAATCAATATCACTAATCTTTAATTTAGGATTAGCAAAGCCACTATCAAAATCACTGCCATCATCAAATAAGTCAAAGCTGTGTCTTTGAAAGTCTAATTTATATTTATCACGAGAAGCATTCTCTTGGCCCTTAAATACGTTTAATATTGCATCAACCGCATCGGTTTGGAATGCTTGAATTTTGTATTTTAATTTCATAGCATTACCACCTATAGAACTTTAATAATTGTTGAATTTGAATGAGTTTTAAATATTTGTTCTGTATTAATTGAGATAGCATCATTTTTAAATGATGTATCTTTAAAAATAGCAAATTCAGGTTTTTCTTTTGCTATAGCTTCTATTATTGAAGTTGTTAAATCCGATTCTAAACAGGCAATAATTTTATTATCACCAACAATATAAATATCTTTATTTTCAATTGTTTTTTTAATAATTGAGGAGTCTAAAACAACACCTAGATTTAACATACATTGGAAGATAATATCAAAGTCTGTTCTGTCCTCTTTTACATTAGAGACTGTATCAAATAAGCTGACTTGTTTAAGTGTTGATGGATTATAAAAACTTTCTTTCATATTTGAACTATCTAATGTTAAAACTCTAAATCCTGTATCAAGGTCGTTAAATGATTCCTCATTTTTAACTAATTCACCACATCTTCTAATTCTTTCTTTAGCTACTTCAGCTATTGTATGTGGAACTCCCAATGAATCACAAATCTCGATTGCATTAAGTATTGTTTGTTTTTCAGTATCACTAACAATTTTTAAGTTATCATCAAGGTTTTCAGGCAATTGAACCATTATAAACTTTCTATCATTTGATTTGTCGTGAGCATTTAATCTCATAACAGCATCTGCGGTAGTTGCTGAGCCTGCAAAAAAGTCCATAACATATTCAGCATCAACAGTAGAAACCAAATCATAAACAGTATGGATGCTTTTTGGAAAGTCAAATACATCCTTGCCATTAAATAATTTATTTAAATAGCCTGTACCATATTGAACATTAGAATGAATATCGTCATGCCAAACAGATCTTGGAGTGGAGTAATCTTCAAGAGGATACTTAATTTGTCTTCCTATGTATTTATAAGTTTTGTGCTCAATTACTGCTCTATCAAATTTACGTTGCCATACCTTTTCTTCACCGTTAGATGCGATAGGCCAAATAACCTTATATCCTAAATCTTCATATTTCTTTTGTAATTGTTTCATATAAGCGTCATCAAATCCGGAAGATGGATTGTAAATCTTTTGATATTCTTCTTTTGTTATTACAAAAACATCTTCGCCTTTGACCAACATAGGATAAAAACGATATGGACGCTCAAATTTTCTAGAATTGGAACCTCCTCTTATGAAGTTCCAATATTCAATTTCACCGCTACCACGTTTTCTAATTTTTAGTTCAGGCATTCTGCTTATATTTTTAGCATACACAAGATGATATTCATGAATAGGATCGATATTTTTCTTTCCTCTTCCTTGAGGATTACTTCTAGTAACAATCGTTCCTACATAGTTGCCCTCATAAAATACTTCATCGCACATTTTTTTCAAATTTGCATATTCATTATCATCAATTGCCAGTACAATGATTCCCTCATCATTCAATAAGTCTCTAGCAATTCTTAAAGCAGGATAAATCATGTTTAACCATTTAGTGTGAAATCTGCCCTCTGATTTTCTGTTAACATTAACAATATTTCCATCTTCGTCAACATCGTTATTCATTAAAGTAAAGTTTTCTTTATCGATGCTAAAATCATTTTTATATAAAATATTTCTTCCGGTGTTATATGGAGGATCAATATAAATAACACCTATTTTTTTAAGGTAAGTTTCTCTAAGTACTTTAAGAACGTCAAAATTATTTCCTTCAATGTATAAATTTTTAGTGTTCCAGAAATCTTTTGAAGAATTGACATTAGGTCTTAATGTATTAGTGGTAAAGGAATTAGCTAAAAGAACAGCCTCTTTTTTCCCAGGCCATGTCATTACATATCTTTCTTTTTTGCTTTCGTCTGTCTCTGTGCAAAGTTCAGCTTTTAAAGATTCAAAATCTACAATTAATGTTTTCTTCCCATCCACCAAATCTTCCTTAACACATTGAGGGAATAATTCCTTAATTTTATCGATATTTTCCTGAATCATATCATTGCTTTTCATTGTCATTTTTTCCATTATAAGATTCTCCTCATTCTAAAACTGTGTTATTTCTTCAGTATCTAAATTTAGTATTCTAATTGCATCAATAGCACTTATTTTTTGTCCATTGATTTCAAATTCGCTCATATCATCAGTGTAATTAATATTATATGCGCCTAAAAATTTATAAACGCATCCAGACTTCGGATTTAATACTTGGAATTCAGATTCGTTATAACTGTAGAAATCATCAATAATTCTTTGTACTGTATCGTCATTAAAACAGTCACTTTCAGATAAAAGCACAAAATAACCAGTCACATAGTTAACAAAAATCCAATCTATTTTAGAGTTTGAAACACCATTCCTTACTAACACAGGCATCAATTGTGATGCACGATTAAAAGTGTGCTCAACCTCTGTCTTATGATAAGGAGGATTTCCTTTTCCGTCCCACATATATTTTAATGAAAAATGTAAAACGGAATCATACCATGTTTCACCATAATCGTTAAGCAAATGAGAGTTAGGATTTTTTATAAATTCATCAAAAGTAACCCATTTTGATTGGTCTAGATAAATTTTATCCGTTCCATCAAAATTAAGTGCTGTAACTTTATGACAACCTAAAAATAGATCATCACCAGACAATATCTCATTAATCATTTTATATATGACCGCTTGAGCTGGTCCGGTTCTTGCTGTTGGAATATTTTTTTCTTCGACAACAAAAAATTTGTTGTCATCTCTATTAATAATAAAATCAATATCTTGTGTAATTAAACCACTAAAGGCATCTTTTAAATTAGTTCTCATCCATTGAGAAAATAATGTTGGTTGTGACATTCTTATTCCTCCTTGATACCAGCTTCTTCAAAAAGCTTTTTTAATTTTCTTCTAATTTTCATTGTTGGTTCAAAAGTTCCTTTTTCCCACCTGTTTACAGAAGCATAAGATACACCAAGCTTCTCAGCTAGTTCAACTTGTGTTAAAAGAACTTTATCTCTATATTCTTTAATCTTCTCTGGATAATTCATGTAATCACCTCAAACAAAATATACTGACATTATTGTATCACTTTTTTACAATATTTACCATATAGTAAATAAAAAAATAGCGATGTTCTACTTAGAGAACACCGCCCATTTCTTTTGAAGTTTACAAATGTATTGTCCTACACACTGTTGAGTAACTCCCATTGTTACTGCAACTCGGCCCTGAGAATAAAGTTTGAAATAACTTAAATGAAAAACTTTTAATTCTTTTTCAGTAAGTTTAGCTTCAAAGTTATGGAGTATTTTTTCAGATTCCTCCACTTCTGCTATCTTATGTTCAAGAGTCCAAATACGATCTAAAAGAATATCCATCCTATTAGGTTGAACATTTGAGGGAGTTCCTATTCTTTCGTAGTTAGGCCCAGGAACTGAATAATAGAACTGGTAGTTAGCCCATTCGAGTTTTTCTTGTAAAGCTTCAAGCTTATATTTATTTCCTCTTACGTGTCTAACGAAGTCCTCTAAGGATTTCATCCATTCTTTCTTTCCAATGTTGCATTCGTTCATCGTATCCCTCCATATGAGCCATACTATTGCTAAAGGCCACTTTAAAATAATTAAACTTATCATCGATATGATCTTTGTTTCTGTTTACATAGTCTCTGCAGTAAGTGAAGCATCTATGAAACAAATCAAAGTCTCTTCCGTATTCTCTATAAATAGCATCAAAAAGTTCATTGAACTTAGGAATATCTGAATCGTAAATAGTCAAAAATTCATCTTCAATTAAACAAGATGTACAGTAATGAAGATAGCCTGGATATTTCCCTTTATCATATTTATCCTTTTTATCTATCTCTTTTTTATTCTTATTCTTTTTCTTATTCTTATTCTGTTCATTATCGTCAACATTAACCATAGTTTCTGTATACAATAACTCATCGCAAGTTTCGTTTTTGTTATCATTTACACCACTCAACTCTTTTTTTGGTTTACCAATAACACGCACATCGATTTTAGCTTCATCTTCATCATTTAATAGCCAATACTTATGTTCGCGTTCTTTTCTTCTTATGGTTGAAGTGTAATATTGCTTTTGAATTCCGCGAGAAGTGAAAACACCATCTTCCATTAGTTTTTTATCTAAAAGATCACAGTCCGCCATCTTATCAATAAACTTAATTATGTCCTGATAAGTTAAACCATGGTTACCATAGAAACTTCTGAGAATAGATTTAGCTATTCTTTCTTTGGTTGTTTTTTCTATGTAATAGCCCTGCTTATAAATAATAGATATAAGGTGAACGTAAGCTAATTCAGCGATTAAGCCACAATCAAAAACTAGATCTACTATTTTGTCATCTTCCCAGAAATCTATATCAAAGTAGAAAAAGGCTATTCCTTCTTTAATAGGTCTACCCATTTCGTGCCTCCTTTCTTTAATTCACAAACAAGCAGAACTTAGTACAAAGTACTAAATTCCACTCATTTGCATTTCAATATCAAATCACTAGCATTATTTGACATTAGATTTATGCTTCCATTTTTTAGTACTTGCATACCTTTCAACTTCAGCTTTTTCAACAACATATGCCTTACTAGGAATTTGATATCCTTTTAATTTCTTTTCTTTAATTGCTTTAATAAGTACTTGTCTAGATATTCCATAGATCTCTTCAATTTGATCTACGCTTAATGTTTCTGGTGCAGTTGGTTTAGTTTCATCCATTATTTGCCTCCAGCGAACTTGTCTAGGAGCTTCCTGATTTGATTAATTCCTAATTTATAACAGAACACTCTTTTATGAATGACAGTTCCTGCAGACTTATCTTGGTAAGAATGCGTATCAACTCTAAACCATCCCTTATCGACATATTCTTGAAGTGGCATATTCTCAGAATCGAGAACTCCACTATTTCTTAATACCGACAAGACCTCGGTAATTCCTATACCATGAATATTTAAAATAGCTGGAACATCATATAAATCTTTTAATGCTTTTGAATCTAAAGCTCTCTTAACATAGACTTTTACTTCTTGAGTTTCCTTTTGATCCTTTTCTAAGATTGCTATTCTAGCTGAAAACTCATTATAAGAATCTAAGAATGCTAGAGCAGTTTCGTTGTTACTAACAATTGATTTGACATCATATCTTCCAAACTTTCTAATTGTTGGAATTACATCTTCGGTTAACCAATCAGTAAATAAGTCAGCTTCTTCTTTATTAGATCTTAAAATTAATCTATAAAGATTAGGTTCAGTAATATAAAGATAGTTGTTATACTTCTTTCCATCATAAAGACAGATTCTAACAACGCCAGATTCTTTTAATCTGCTTTTAACATCTGATGGATTTTTAATATCTAAAATATTGCATGCATCTTTTAAGCAGAATACAGGACGGCCAAATTCATCAATGGCAGTCTTTAAAACACCGAGAGTATTACTCTCAAATTTAGTTATAACTTGATTATTATTTTCCATAATTTCCTTTCATTTAGATCAGAACTTTTTATTCCACGATTAAAAGAAAGAGATCTATTTTGTATCATCTTTTTCAATAGCATCATCAACTATAAATTCGACATTATTTGTTTCTCTTTTAATAGCATGGGCATAGATAGTTGTTGTTTCTATAGACTTATGTCTAAGAACCATCTGTACCTCTTCAAACTTAGCACCATTTAAAAGGGCTATAGTTGCGCAGGTATGTCTTAATGAGTGAGCTGTATATCTTTTATCATCTATACCAATGCATCTTAAAAGATGCTTTACCGCAATAGAAACAGAATATGGTTTCATTGTGCCATCATTGCATCTAGGTCCAGCATTAACAAATAAGCTCCTACATTTACTATTTCTTTTTGATAAATATTCCTGAATCAACGCATATACTGAATCTGGTAATTTTACTTTTTCATCAGGATCATCATGCCCTTTTCCTGTTATACACAAATAATTAATTCCATTTAATGTAACAAGATCATCTACGTTTGCTCTTGAAACTTCAATTGTTCTTAGACCAGTTTTAACAATTAAACTAACTATTACATAGTCTCTTAAACATTGAATGTTTTTATCTTTTCTTTCTTTAGCAAATTTCAAAAGTTTTCTAACTTCTTCAATACTAAGTGGTTCTCTCTTGAAAGTGGGCTCAACTTTTCCACCCTTAAGGCCACTACCAATATTAGGATAATAATCACATTGTTCTGTCCATTTATAAAATTGTCTTAATATAACTGTATATTTCTGGACTGTTGCTCCATGACAACCATTATTTGCTAAGTATTTTTTATACTGAACTAAATCGGCTTCAATTGGTTTTACTATGTTCTTTTTCTTTAGATAGTCCGAGTATCTATTTAACATTCCTCCATAAGATATTCTGGTTGCATCAGAGCAATCTAAACTATTAATGAATTCTTCTATCATTATCTTTATCGATTTTGGGTGAGCTAACATTTCTTTTCTTGTTTTATACATGGAGATTTACCACCTTTCTTTTGGCTTTAATTTTTCATACTCATTTAAGTATTCAATTTCCTTATTAATTAATTCACCAACATCAACTTCAAACGCATCAGCTAGTGCTTTTAGTTTCTTTGCATTCATTAAATTTCCTAACTTACCATTCTCAATTTGGTTATATGTGCAATGATCCCAGCCGACTAGTTTTGCTACTTTCAATTGACTAAGTCCTTTCTTCTCTCTGTACTTATATAAGTACATGCGAATTAAAACATTAGCATTTGGTTGCTTTAATCTAGGCATTTAACTTACCTCCTTTCACTTTATTACTACGTCGTGGAGTTGTAGATTTGATTAAATTGTAATAGGAAAAGTAAGAATATATAATTTACGCGGAACAACAATTTTATTTTTTCTTACAATTCCGCGACATATAGGCTACACAAATAAGATTTTTTTGTTATAATCTAAATGAAACTTACTAAAGGAGTGATTTATTATGTTTGAAAAAGACTTCAATCTAATGGTTGGAAGAAACCTAAAAAGGATCAGAAAAGAAAGAAATCTAAGTGTTTATAAATTGGCTAAAGAACTGAATCGAAGCGTTGATGCTTTCTATGCTTATGAGGAAGGAACTAGAACAGTTCCTTTTCAAATAATCATGGAATTATCTAAGTTTTATAACGTCTCAATTGATGAGCTTATTAAAAATAA
>ENA-UPXM01006858-UPXM01006858.1-activated-sludge-metagenome-genome-assembly--contig:-NODE-6858-length-10439-cov-12.282357_pt1 | contig 10439 bp, 6 predicted proteins | sample MGYA00238178_ERZ772708 | MGnify/ENA primary metagenome ERZ772708 (study PRJEB29002, sample SAMN05720212) | activated sludge metagenome | isolation source: anaerobic digester from wastewater... | reverse complement strand
GGATAAGACTTCTTGACAAAAATTTTGAAGAAGTTAAAACTGTTTGGCATTACACACTAAATGAACAATATAACCAAGCGCTTCCTGCTGATGCATTTTTAGAAAACGAAAAAATTTTATGGATAGCCGACAAACTAAATGGTTTGGTTAGGACACCTGAACCTTGGGATTATAAATCATACACAATTAACGGACCTGCAACTGAAAAAGTTTATGACTTTGCTGCTTCAGAATCTAAAATTATTGGCATTAATGGTGGAATGACTGCCGCATGGGGACCAAAATGGACACACGGAGTATTTTATGAATTTAAAGATGAATATTGGACTTCATCTTCAAGCAATCCCAACAATGGTTTAGCAGGAGTATTCGACTTAACTACAGTTACAGTAAATCCTAATGACCATAGTAATATATTTTTTGGTTCCTGGATAAATGGTCTAATAGAATACAGAAATAATACATTTTATAAAATTCATAATGACGAAAATAGTAGCTTACGACAAGCATTTGGGAATAGCGGATATATAAGAATCGGTGGAGCAGATTTTGATAGTGAAGGAAATCTTTGGGTAACAAATTCTCTAGCAACTCCTCAAATTCATGTTTTAGATAAAACTGGAAAATGGACAGGAATAAATTATAGCTCTACTATTAAAGACAGAAATATTGGCAATATTTTAATAACAAAAGATAATATAAAATGGGTTATTATTGGTAAATCTGGCGGGCTATTAGTTTTTGACGACAATGGAACACCCGATGTTAGAAGCGATGACAAAGTTAGACAGCTGAACATTCTAAATGAAAATGGAGAAATTATTAGTAACGATGTTTATTCCTTAGCCGAAGATAAAAACGGATATATTTGGGTAGGAACAGGTAAAGGCGTTGCTGTTTACTATAACCCAAAAGATGTTTTTAATTCTGATAAATTTACAGCAAGACAAATAAAAATTCCTAGAAATGACGGAACTGACAATGCAGATATTTTATTAGGAAATGATGTTGTTACAACAATAAATGTTGATGGCTCTAACAAAAAATGGTTTGGAACTCAATCTGGAGGGGTATATTACACAAGTGCTGACGGACTAGAAAAAATTTTACATTTCAATACAGAAAATTCACCTCTTATTTCAAATAATATTATTTGCACTGAAATAATTCCAAATACTGGAGAAGTATTTTTTGGAACTTCTAGTGGAATTATTTCATACAGAAATACAGCTACCGAAGGCGACGATGAATTCGATAAAGTTTACACTTTTCCAAATCCAGTAAGACCAGATTATAGAGGACCTATCACAATCACAGGATTAGTTGCTGGTTCTTATGTGAAAATTACTGACATTTCTGGAAATTTAGTATTCGAAACACGATCCGAAGGTGGACAAGCTATTTGGTATGGAGAAGACCACAGAGGAAACAGAGTGAGTACAGGCGTGTATTTAGTTTTTTCATCAAACGAAACAGGCTCTAAAAAAAATGTTACAAAAATTCTTTTTATAGGTGGAAATGAATAAAAATGCAAAAAACAGAAGCCATAGTTCTCAATAAAATTAAATACAGCGATAACTCTTTTATTGTAAATTTCATAAGCGAAGATTTAGGAAGATTTGCGGCTATGGTAAGAATTGCCAAATCTTCCAAATCTAATATAAAACAAGCGTCTTTTTTTCCCTTAAATATTATTGAAACCGAAATAAAACTTAAAACCAATAGCGAAATTCAAACTCTTAACTATTGTAACAATGTAGAAAACCTTCAAAATATTTTACTAGATATTAATAAATTAACAATAGCTCAATTTATTGCAGAAATTATTCTCAAAACTATAAAAGAAAAAGAAACAAATTCAAAAACATACAATTACATCAAAAATTTCACACTAAAATTAAATTCTATTTCTGCAGAAACCAATAATATACATTTACTATTTTTAAGAGATTTTGCTGCATTATCAGGATTTGAAATGTACAATAATTATTGTAAAAAAACACCATTCTTTAACATTAAAGAAGGCTTGTTTTCACCTGTATTTACAAGTAGCACAGAGTCGTTAGACTTATACGAAAGTCAAATCCTTTGCAATTTATTATCTGCCAAAAACACTAACGAGCTAATAAAACTTAATCCCAACAGCAAAAGGCTTTTAATAGAAAAAATTTTATTGTTTTACGAACATCATATCCCTAATTTTGGCAAAACTAAAAGCCTAAAAATTTTACAAGAAGTTTTTAATGATTAAAATCTATAAAAAAATATTTTTTTACATTAACGAAAAAGTTGTATTTTAGTGTTTTTATTTTTGGGAATTATATAAAATGAAATCTTTTTTTAAAATCTTAAGTTTAATTTTTATAATAGTTTACTCTAGCTCTGTATTTTCCCAAAACTCTCATGCAAGCTGGATAAATTACAATCAACAATATTTTAAAATTCAACTTGCCCAAGATGGACTACACCGTATTTCTTACACAAGTTTGTTACAAGCTGGAATACCTGTTGACAATATTGACCCAAGATGGATACAAATATTTTTTCATGGCGAGGAACAATATATTTACATTCATGGCGAAGGAACATCTGGAATTTTTGACCCAAATGGATATATAGAATTTTACGGACAAAAAAATAAATCAGAATTAGACCTCGAATTTTATGACGATCCCAACAATTGCGTTAATCCAGACTACAGTATGCATAATGACACTTCAGCATATTTTTTAACTTGGAATTTTTCTACAAATAATCGTAGATTCACAAATGTTTCTAACGCTAATTTCGAAAATTACACAGCTTATGCTCAAGATTATTGCTACAGAAACATTAGAAATAATTACACCTCAAAGTTTTACTGGGGTTCTACACAAAATGTTTTTTCTAAAGGCGAAGGCTGGTTCGACAATGCTGTTATAAACGAAGAAACTCCTAGAACCAAAAGCATAAGTATTCCAAATTTTTATTCGGGAAATGCAAATACTTATTTTGAAATTGCCGTAGCAGGAGTGCCAGCAAGTTCGGTTGTTTCTATCGTTCATCATCACCTAAAAGTTGAATTTCTAAACGAAACAAGAATAGACGAAACCTACACAGGATATGAGTTTGTTAGAAAAAACATTGTGCTAAGCTCATCTATGCTTACAAATACTATTAATTTTAAATTTACTGCAAATGACGAAACACAACCCGACATCGCCGACAGAAATGCCGTATCTTACATAAACATAAAATATCCACATACTTGGGATTTTGAAAACAAAAATTATTTTGAATTTTATTTACCTAAAAATAATGCCTCCGAAAAAGATTATTTAGAAATTACAAACTTCAATACTTCATCGCCTATAATTTTATACGACCTAACAAATAAAGAAAGAATTAGCCTTGTAAATAGTGAAGGCATTTTAAAAACACTTGTAAACAACAATAATTCAGAAAGATTTTTAGTCTTAACAAATACTGATGGTGTAAAGTCTGTAAACAAAATTTCAAAAATTGGAAATAACAATAAATTTATTGATTACGAAACACAATATAAAAATGCAAATTATATAATAATCACTCATTCCTCATTATGGACACAAGCTCAACAATACGCAAACTACAGAACTTCAACAGGATATGATGTAGCTTTAATTGATATAGACCAATTATACAATCAATATGCTTGGGGAGTAGAAAAACATCCTGCCGCAATTAGAAATTTTCTTAAAACTTTGTTTAATTATTCCGAAATGGAAAGATATGTGTTTTTGCTTGGAAAATCAATACACACACGACTAACTCGCAATTCACCCAACATTTATAAAGAATGTCTAGTACCATCAGCAGGAAATCCTGCTAGCGACAATATTTTTACTATAAACTTTAAAGATAACAACTACTATCCAATATATCCTATAGGAAGACTCTCAGCTTACAATCAAGAAGCTATTGCTGAATATTTAAAAAAAGTAATGCAATACGAAACTGCTCTATCCGAAGAATGGATGAAAACCATATTACATTTTGGAGGTGGTTTAAATGCAACTGAACAAGCAAATTTTGCATCATATTTGAATAATTACAAAAATATTATCGAAGACACGCTATATGGTGGAAGAGTAAGTACTTTTTTAAAAAATTCTTCAGAACCAATACAAATAACTCAATCAGACTCTATTACAAATTTAATAAATAATGGTGCTAGTATTCTAACATTTTTTGGACATGCTCACGCTGGCGGTTTTGACCAAAATATTGACCTACCTCAAAATTATAACAACACAGGAAAATACCCATTTATTTTTGCAAACTCTTGCTTTGCTGGCGACATACATCTTAGATATCAAGGCAGTATTAGCGAAGTATGGATAAAAGAAAAACAAAAAGGTGCAATAGCGTTTCTTGCTTCAATAGGTGACGGTATTGCTTCATATTTGAATATTTATGCTACAGAATTATATAAAAATATTGCTTATAAAAATTACAACAAACCTATTGGAGTGCAAATTAAAAATACAATTAAAAACATTATTCAAGCCTATCCACAAAACACATATGTTGAAGTTACATGCCACGAAACCGCCCTACACGGCGACCCTGCCTTAGTAATAAACTCTCACAAAAAACCAGATTTAACAATTTCAGAAGACCTAATAAAATTCATTCCTCAAGAAATTACAACTGTTGCCGATAGTTTTCAAATAAGAATTGTTATTAAAAACATTGGCAGAGCCACTGCCGACACATTTTTACTTTCTATAAATAGAACTTTGCCAAATGGAAGTATTAGTGAGTATAACATTCCAGTATATGGTTGCAATTACAAAGATACTGTATATTTCAATTTGCCTGTTGATAGATTAAATGGACCTGGACTAAACAAACTTCATCTTTTTGTTGATGCTGGAAATGAAATTGATGAATTAAATGAAAATAATAATCAAGCAAATATTGATTTTCTAATAAAATCTGCTGATTTATTTCCTATTTATCCATACAAATATTCTATTATTCCTTCAAAAAATGCAAGCCTAATTGCTTCAACAGGCGACCCTTTTTTAAATCCAAGAAATTATATCTTCCAAATAGATAGTACAGACTTGTTTAACAGTCCAATTCTTCAAACAAAAATAACCAACTCTACAGGAGGAATTGTAAAATGGGATTTGCCTTTCGACCTTGTAGAAAATAGAGTTTACTTTTGGCGAATTGCTTACGAACACACCAATCCTGATAGTATTTTCTGGAAAGAATCGTCTTTCGTATATATACAAGGCGAAGAAGGATGGTCGCAAGCTCATTTTTTCCAATATAAAGAAAATGATTTCACGTTTTTAAATTATGATCGCCCTGCACGAAAATTTAATTATGTAAATTATCCAAAAAAACTACATTGCCACAATCAAGGAAATTATGGCGAAAATAATTATACTATTGTTAGATGGACACTCGACAACTCCTATAACAATGGATTAGGTGCTAATGGAAATTGTGGTACAACTGCTGCAATGTTAGTAGTTGTAATCGACCCTGAAACAATCCTAGCATGGTCCTCTGACTATCAAAATTTTGGACATAGAAATTACCCAAAATGCTTTTCAAGCCCACAAGAAAATTATTATTTTTCTTTTAGCACTAACCAAGTTAGCTTAGATTCTATGAATAACATGATAAGAAATCATGTGCCAGACGGACATTATTTACTTATATATTCATGGGGAAATGGAAATTTTTCTAATTGGTCGCCTCAACTAAAACAAACATTTTATGATTTAGGATCTTTACAAATCGACAATGTGCCAAACGGACATCCATACATATTTTTTACAAAAAAAGGCACTGTCTCGTCAACTATAGAAACTTATGGAACTTCACCCACTGATAAAATTGATTTATACGTGGACTTATACAGAGATTTTGATAACGGAAGCATGAAAAGCGTAAAAATTGGTCCAGCAGCAGAATGGAAATCTTTGAATTGGGATTATTTTACTCTCGAAAGTCCTAATCAAGACTCTATAAATATAAAAGTGTTTGGAATTGATAATTTTGGTAACGAAACTCAAGTAATGTCGCCAATTGGCACTAATAATTTAGAAATTTTCCAACTTCAAGATTCTATAAATTATCAAACTTTTCCAAACTTAAAATTAGAATTTTACAGTAAAGACAAAACAAACAAAACTTCGGCTCAACTTAATAAATGGCAATTAAAATTTAAAGGTGTTCCAGAAACTGCAATAGACCCAAAATCAGGATTTTACTTCTGTTGTGATACAATTCAAGAAGGAGATGATTTTTATTTTTCTATTGCAACAAAAAACATTAGCGATTTAGACATGGATTCGCTTGATGTATTTTATTGGGTCAAAAACTCTGATAATGAGACAGTTCTAACAAAAAGAAAAAGACTTAGACCCCACCCTGCTGGAGATATTTTAAAAGATACTATTAGTTTTTCAAGCATGGGAATGAAAGGAATATACTCAATTTGGGTAGAATTTAATCCTATAAATCCACAAACAGGAATTTATTACCAAGCAGAACAACATCATTTTAACAATATTGCAAATAAATATTTCTATGTGCAAAGCGATATTACAAATCCACTTTTAGATGTAAGTTTCGATGGTAGATATATTATGAATGGAGAAATTATTTCGGCAAAACCTGAAATATTGATAAAACTCAAAGATGAAAATAAATATTTGGCACTAAACGACACTTCGTTATTTAGAATTTACCTAAGCGATTTAACAACAGGAACTGAAAAACGAGTTTATTTTGGCTTACAAGAAAATCCTGAAGAAACTATTGAATGGACACCAGCAGCTTTGCCAGATAATTCTTGCAAAATATTGTACAAACCAATTTTCAAAAAAGATGGAATGTATAGGCTTAAAGTTCAAGCTGTTGACGTATCGGGGAACGAGTCTGGAGAAAATGATTATAGTATAGATTTTGAAATAATAAACAAAGCAACAATAAGTCGCTTGCTAAATTATCCAAATCCATTTTCTACTTCAACACGTTTTGTGTTCGAACTTACAGGTAGCGAAATTCCAGACGAATTAAGAATTGATATTTTTACAGTTACAGGCACGCTTGTAAAAACAATATTTTTAGACGAATTTGGAAGCATTCGTATCGGGAAAAACATTAGCGAATACGCTTGGGACGGAAAAGATATGTATGGCGACCAGCTTGCAAATGGAGTTTACTTTTATCAAGTAAGCATTAAAATAAATGGAAAAGAAATTGAGTTAAGAGAAACAGAAGCCGACAAATATTTTAAGAAAGAAATTGGGAAAATGTATTTGTTGAGATAAATAATTTAAGAACAAAAAACAATGAATTTTATAGACCTACGAGTAGCCAAACCATTATTAAACGCATTAGAAGACTTAGAATATGTTTACCCCACTCCTATTCAGCAAAAATGTTTTAGACGAATTACCTCTGGAGCTGATGTTGTAGGAATAGCAAAAACAGGAACTGGAAAAACTTTAGCTTATCTTTTGCCTATTTTAAGTCAATTAGAATATTCTAATCAAAAAAATCCAAGAGTTATTATTCTTGTTCCCACTCGAGAATTGGTTGTGCAAGTTTGCGAAGAAGCCGAAAAAATCTCTAAATATAAAAGCGTAAGAATAAAAGGAGTGTTTGGTGGAGTAAATATAAATACACAAAAAGATTATGTTTTCGACGATGGTGCAGATATTTTAGTTGGAACACCTGGCAGACTTTACGACATTGCCGTTACTGGAGTTATTAGATTTAGCAATGTAAAAAAAATTGTAATTGACGAAGTTGACGAAATGCTATCATTAGGCTTTAGACCACAAATAGAGCAAATTTTCGAAATGCTTCCAAACAAACGCCAACATTTAATGTTTTCATCAAGTTTAAGCGAAAATGTAGAAGAATTTATAAAATCATACTTTAACTCACCAGAAAAAATAGAAGTTGATGTAGAATCAACGCCTGTAGAAAAAATTAAACAAACATTTTTCCCTGTTCAAAATTTTAATACAAAAATTGAATTTTTAAAAGTGCTACTTTCTCAAAAAGATGAGTTTATAAAAAATTTGATTTTTGTAGCAGATAAACGACAAGCAGATTTAGTGTTTGACAAGCTAAGTAGCGAATTTGAAGATTTAGGAATAATACATTCTAACAAATCACAAAATTATCGTTTTAATACTATTAAAAATTTTGAAAAAAGAAAAATACGTTCTCTTATAGCTACAGATGTTGTTGCTCGCGGATTAGATTTTTCAGATATAAGTCATGTTATTAATTTTTCTGTTCCTGAAAATGCTTCTGACTATATTCATAGAATTGGAAGAACTGCAAGAGCAGGCAAAACGGGAACTTCAATTTTAATGTATGCTCCTTACGAAGAAAAATATTTTGAAGAAATTAAAAAAATTGCAGGCGAAAACACCAAAGAAGAAAGTTTTCCTCAAGGAATTCCAAAAATAGATAGCCTATTGGAGTTCGAAAAACCAGCTTTTACACATAAACAAATTACAAAAGCTCCAGACATTTCTAAAGGAGGCGGTGCTTTCCACGAAAAAAGGAATATTAATACTAAGCAAAAAAGGAAGAGAAGAAAGTAATCTTAAGGTTTTAAATAATATATGGGGTGATATAGACTTCATAAACATATATATATTACTTATTTATTCTTAAACTACCATATAAATTTTAACGCAATTTTCAAGCATTGATGTACTTTTGTTAAAGCATATTGTTTTACGAGACATTCGTTTTAGATGTGTTCTCAAACTTAAATTTTTGCGTTCTATCTTGTTTATACAATATTCAAAAACTTTGTGAATAGCTTTTGGAATTAGTGATGAATAAATATTTAGCTTGTCGGTATAAACTTTTTGGGGTTTTAATTTTAGAACAGAATCTGTAATTTTTTTTAAGTTTTCTTTTGTACGTCTGCCAACACAAAAATCTACCACTGTTCCACTTGCTTTATTTATAGCATAAATTATCCAACATTCATTTTTCTTGTTCCCACAATATGTTCTTACTTCATCTATTTCATAAGATTGTCCTGTCTCGCTTAATTCAGGCATTTTTAATTGTAAAGCTATTCGTTCAATTAGCCTTTGCACACTTGATTTAGAGATTCCCAATAATCTTGATATTGAACTTATTCCACAACCTTCGTTATTTAGACGCTGCACCAAAATATATTTCTCTACTGGAATAATAGCTTTAGTGTATTCCTTTTGTTGATAACGACCACAATCTTTACAGCGATATCTTTGAACTCCTTTTCTTTTACCTTTTTTTATACAAATGCCATTACAAAATCTACACTCCATCTCTTGCTACAACTTAATTTTAAACACATTTAGGTGCCATATGGTACACTACGATTTTAAGTTTATAGTTTTTACAACCCATACAGACTCTAAAAATAATTTTTCGACCACAAATATAATAAATATTTTAACATTTTCACTTTGCACAAACATTGACAATCAATACTTTACAAATTTACAATTTACAAAAGCTCCATATGGTACACTACCATAATTAGGCACAAAATATAAGTTTAAGTTACTTGCTATTATTTAACGAATCTAATAAAGTAGTATATTCAACAATGTATATTGCATGATTTAGTAATAAATAACCTGTAATTAAATTTTCATATTTTTTAGGTTGTCTTTTCCAAACCCTATAAAATGATTCATAAGAACTATATTTTCCACCATTCTTTACTGGTTCATATGTTATACTTTCATAAATTAATTCAAATTTTTTTGTCCCTTTAATATCAGGAAAGTTAATGCCTAACTCTGAAGTGAAAATTACATCTAAATTTTTGTATTTATAATAGAATAATTTACCTAAAAACAAATTTTCTCTATCTAACAACACACTATTTTTTTTAATCATTCTACATAAAATATTATATCCAGACTGAGTTCCATAATCTTTTGAGACAAATTTCTCATGTTTTTTTTCTCTTTCGGCTTCAGGTAAATACCAACCAATCTGATCTTCAATCTCAATAATAAGCAAATGATTTTTTATTAAAAGAAAGCAATTACTGCGTTTAAATTTTTTTAAATTATTTTCTATTATAATTTCAAAAGGATAATCTATGGTTTCTAAAACATTGACATTAATTTCGATTGTATCAATAGATTTTACTTCATTATATCTAATTTCCTGCCCCAAAGTATGTTTGCTTTGGACAAATAATATAAATGTGAAAATTAATAAAGTTCTAATATTAATCATTAGTATTTCTTTTTTATATAATTCCATTCTGGTGTTTTACCAGAATTTGGATCTGGTATTGACGTATATCTATCGTATCCATAAATAGTCCTTTTTGAAACATCATATACTTCTCTTTGATAATTATCTTAGCCCCCTAATTCATCGGACAAAATTATAGTTTAAAAAATATAATT
>ENA-UPXM01006857-UPXM01006857.1-activated-sludge-metagenome-genome-assembly--contig:-NODE-6857-length-10440-cov-4.607029_pt1 | contig 10440 bp, 10 predicted proteins | sample MGYA00238178_ERZ772708 | MGnify/ENA primary metagenome ERZ772708 (study PRJEB29002, sample SAMN05720212) | activated sludge metagenome | isolation source: anaerobic digester from wastewater... | reverse complement strand
AATGTCTTCGAAGTTGATCAAAAGCCTATCGGAGTGAAACACGATGCCTTTTAAGTAAAACAAAGGAGCAAAGGAGTTGTTCAGAAAGGGAACTATCCGAATCAATAAACCCGCTATTACGCAAAAGCACTGACTGCAATAGTTTTGTCTTTAAGCTCCGTTACAAAAGAAACAAAGGTGTCGATGTCCTTTTTCGTGGTCGCTAATCCGACAGAAACTCTTATTGCGCCTCTCATTTTTTGCAAAGAATTAATCATATCGAAATAATTTCCATTATTGTGGTTACTGAAATAATTGGTTAATTCATCAATGGTAAGGCAGTTATTTGTTTCATCGAGTCCAGGATTGCAGAAACAACCAGAGCGGACCGATATTTTTTTTGAATTGGCTAGTTCTTCAATTTTTTCAAATTGAATTTTAGATCCATCTGGATTATTAAAAGTCATGATCATGGTCCCTCCGCAATTCTTTCGATCTGATGGTCCAAAAATATTCACTTGACAGATGCCATTCGAATGCTCCAACAATTTCAGGTTGTGGTAAAGGTATGCCATAAGAGAATTTACCCTTTCATTGATCCTTTGCATTCCAATTTCTCGAATATAATCTAAACCTATTTTGATGGCAGGAATTCCTAAATAGTTTACCGTGCCATTTTCAAAGCGTTCATGGTTTTCGGCCAAATAAAAATAAGGGGTTTTAGCGGAAACCAAATTCACCGTTCCGCCTGCAAACCAACGTTTTTTAAGCTTTTCAAAAGACGATTTTTTTACGAGCAAACAACCAATTCCTGTTGGGTAACCAAATATTTTATAAAAGGAAATTGAAACGAAATCTGGTTGATGTTCCTTTAAATCCAATATTGAAGTAGGAACGAAAGCTGCCGCATCAAGGATAACATCCCAACCAAGTTCTTTGGCTATTTTGATATAATTAAGGTTATGTTTAACTCCTGAAACATTAGATTGTGCAGGGAACGCTAATAATTTGTTTTGCGCTTTTGATTCTGATAATTTCGATAGAAGTTCATCATTAGCGATAGAAAGGTCATCAAAATTCACTGTAAAATAAGAATGTGAACCACCATTTCTGCTGCAATATTCTCTGATTCCATTCACTGAATTGTGATTGTCGATACAATAGAGATAATGACCGTTGTTTTCAAAAGGATAACTTTCAGCAACAAGATGCAAAGCCATGGATGCATTTTGGGTAAAAATGCAATAATAATCATCTGCATTAAAAAAGTTGATGACTGCTTCACGAGCTTCATCCAACAATTCGGTGGACAACATTGAGGTTGGATTTGTAGAATGAGGGTTGCCAAAGGAATGCTCATCGAGAATGCTAAAATGCTTATCTAATTGACTTTTTGCATATAAATTACCACCCGTAAAGTCTAGATAAACATGGTTGTCTTTGTCTAATCTATGGTATTCAGTTTGGCGCAGTTCATTAAAAAAATCATCATGAGATAATTCATTAATCTCTTGAATATCATGTTTGTAACTTAAATTCAAATTTTCCATATTGATTTTAAATTTATTGATGATGTTCCTCAACTTTAAGAAGTCGGCGAACTGTCGATCCAAAAATTTCGATGAAGCACTAAAAATCAAATGTACAAAACAAACTTTAAATGAGGAACTTACACGCCAATTTCTTAAAACCGCTTTTATTGGCTGCCTTCTTTTAGCTTTCCAGTTTCATTTTCATCATGATATCGGTCTGTTCATCGTCGCCTAATCGGAAAACATGTTTGTCGAAGGCTACAAAACCATTTTTCTTGTAAAAACTTATTGCTCTTGGATTATCTTCCCAAACACCTAACCAAACATATTCTGAAGCTTTCTGTTTCGCAATTTCGATTGCCTTGTCGTAAAGAATTTGGCCAACGCTTTTTCCGTGAAATTCTTTTGCAACGTAGATTCGTTGAATTTCGAGTGCATTTTTGTCTTTCAATTCCGTTTGTGATTCCCCAAAGTTTATTTTCAGATAGCCAATCACTTCATCTTCTAAAATCGCAAAATAAAATTCAGAGTTTTTGTTTTGCAGTTCTGCGGTAAGTTTTTCTTTAGAGAAACTATCTTCTAAATAATTGTTCATATTAACTTCAGAATTGGATTCAGAAAAAGTTTCTTCAAAAGTTTTTCGACCAATCTCTTGCAGCTTTTCCAAATCGTTTAAAGTTATTCTTCTGGTGATTATATTTTCCATTCTATTTTTTTGCAGATTTTTTCTGAGGTTGCAACTAGTTTTAGTCTGTGAAAAGACTTCTCTCATAAATACTTCCGAAGGTGAACTTGTCTGAAGCGAAGTCGGAGGATACTTTTTTTTATAAAGGACTTAGCGATGATTAATTCATACCCGCTTGTAGAAGTATCTTATTATCTGCAGGCAAAATTTAATCTAATTTTTCAGGAATTTGTCCATCTCTCCATTGTTCAGCTTGATCTAAAGCTCCTTCAAACGCTTTGGCCTCAAAGCTAATGATGTCCAAAAATGCAAACATTAAAATATGATAATTTTTATCATTAAGTTTTTTTGCAATTTCATCGTTCTCTTGAACTTTACTTAATATTCCTAAAATTTTTAGTTGAGCATTCTTTTTTAATAATTTATCATTTAATAACGAGGCAACCCATATTTTTTGTCCTTCTGGAAATTCTATTAGTAAATATGGTTTTTTATTATATGCCTTTTTTACTTCTAAAACTTTAGCATTGAACGCGTAGAATTTTCCCTCAACTTGGTTTAATCTGTTAATTTTATTTAATGAGTCAAATTTATTTACAATCTCACCATCAATATTTGTTGGATAAATTTCATTTTTCGATTGAGAATAAAAAAATGAATTAATTAGTAAAATGAAAATTATTAAAGTTTTATTCACTTTTTTGTTTTTAAATGATATCTGGGAATAGCTTGCCATTAACGGTTGGGTATTTCTGCAGGCGGGATAAAAATACGAAAACTTTCTACTTACCAAAAACTTAATTAATCGTTAAAATGTTCGATGAAAACTTCATTCCCGTTTGTAGAAATACTGTCTTATCTGTAGTGCTTTCTCTTTTTCAATAATGTTATTTCACTTCCAATATAATTTTCGCTTTCCTTATCATAAATGTACTTTTGCGACAATCTTAAATACGGTATTTTTTCAAAATCAATATCTTTTAAAAATAAAGTGTCATTAGCAATTGCATATTTTCCATTCCAGTATTGAAAAACATGTGGTGAATAATCAATAATTTGAAAAGTTTGATTTTTATATAGTATCAAATCTGCTTTCGAATTTATTTCATACTCAGACAATATTTCTCTATTTTGTGCAAAATGATTTGTAATTATATTGATTAATACTCCTATAAATCCAGTTAAAAATATAATTTTAATTATTTTGTAATTTTTGGTCCTCTTTTGAACTTTATACAAGATGATAATATTGATTACAATTAAAATAATAATTATGGAAATTAGTATGAAATCATAAACAGTCTGCTTGTAATCACCAAAATGCTTTGTCAATTTCAGAAGAAAAAAAATCAAAAGCACCAATGAAAAATATTTAAGGATTTGAGATATGATTTTCATACGGGTAATTTTTTAGCCTTACAGATAACGGAAAAAGTATTTGCGAAGGGCGGGCTAAATTGGACGAAAAGTTCAATTTCGACCAACCGGAGCAGATGCTTTTTCAGATTGTCTAAATTAAAGAAAAAAAACAATATGAAAAGCAGCTGCGGCTAAAGGAAACGAGTGGTTGTTTTACACATTCAACCCCGCCTTTTGCAAATACAATGTTACCTGCTGTCTCTTTATTCCCGAAGCCATTTATTTAGTTCGTTAAAAGTTTGCTCTCTTTGTTCAATCCAAGGAAAATGTCCTGCTTTATCAACAATTACCAATTTAGAATTTGGTAAACGAAGATGCAATTCTGTTGCAAATTCAGGCAAGTTATTTGTGTCATATTTCCCGTTAATAATTAAAATTTTTGTTTTTAAATCTTTAAATTTCTTTTGAATTTGTAAATATTTTTGGCGTTCTTCGGGCGTTTCCTGATAATAATTGTCTGCTATCGGTTTTCTTCTTCCCGCCTTTGTAACTTCTTTAACAATTGGGATAACTTTTTGAGCAGTTTCTTCATCGTAAGTCCACCATTTTGTTCTTGCAGTAGAAATATCATTTCCATTTTTGTCAAAAGTTGTATTGTTTGCAACCATATAATCCCAATCGTCAATAACTTTTGCAAACCATTTGGATTCTTTGATTCTTTTGTTTTCAAAAAGTTTCCGTCTTTCAATTGATTCATTTTGGCTTCCAACATAACTTGTTCCCGATAAAATTATACCTGAAATATTTTTTGGAAATTCAACAGCGTATTGCAAAGCAATTGCACTTTGGTCTGAATGTCCAAAAAGCCAAATTTTTTTTGCGCCAAGTTTTTCCCTCAATAACTCAATTTCTTTTACGGAATTTTCAGCGGTATAATCTTCAAGTTTTTTTGGTACCTCAGATTTTCCTGTTCCACGAGAATCGTAATAAACCATTGTAAATTTTTCCTCAAGTGGTTTTAAAGTCATTTCGTAGCCAATTTTTCCAGAACTTGGGTGTCCGATTAGCATAGTTGGTCCTTTTCCCTTTACGGTAAAATTGATATTTAAGTTGTCAACTATTTCGGTATGATTTCCATTCTCAATTTTGGAACTTGAAATGCAGGAAATAAGGAAAGAAAAAATTATAAGTATTCTAAAAACTTCTTTCATAAACGCTTTTTTGGTGAGATTGCAGGTAACTCTCAAATATACGCAAGTTCACTAAATTTAAAAACTGTTTATGTAAAAAAACCTGGTTTGCAGCCCGGCGTGAACGGAGCTCTTTTTTATTATTGCGATCGATCGCTTTCAAGGGGTTGCTTCACTTTGTTCGCAATAACAAAAAAAGCGGGAGTGGACGACGGAAATGTCTGCCATAAAAATTAATAAATAGATTTTCTGCGTAGTCTAATTGCTGCCCAAATAAAAAGAACTTCAGCATGATACTGAAGTTCTTTATGAAATATTTTAGAAAATTTTAAATGTGAATCACTTCGCCATAAGCGGCGGCAACGGCTTCCATCACGGCTTCCGAAATGGTTGGATGCGGGTGAATAGATTTTAAAACTTCATGTCCGGTTGTTTCTAATTTACGCGCTACAACTGCTTCTGCAATCATATCGGTAACGCCGTCTCCGACCATGTGACAACCCAACCATTCGCCATATTTTGCATCGAAAATTACTTTGATGAAACCATCAGTATCACCGTTTGCAGTTGCTTTTCCGGAGGCCGAGAACGGGAACTTCCCTACTTTCAATTCGTAGCCTTTTTCTTTTGCCTGCTTTTCCGTTAAACCAACCGAAGCCACTTCTGGATGACAATACGTACATCCCGGAATGTTGCCATAATCGATTTTTTCTACGTGAAGACCTTTGATTTTTTCCACACACGTAATTCCTTCCGCGGAAGCAACGTGCGCTAAAGCTTGAGTGGCCAAAATATCCCCAATTGCGTAATAGCCAGGAACGGAAGTTTCGTACCATTCGTTCACCAAAACTTTTCCTTTATCGGTTTGAATTCCTACTTCTTCGAAACCTTGACCTTCAATATTGGACGCGATTCCAACAGCAGATAATAAAATATCAGCTTCTAAAGTAATGTTTCCGGTAGCGGTTTTCACGGTTGCTTTTACACCATTTCCAGAGGTATCCACAGATTCTACGGAAGCATTGGTCATGATTTCAATTCCCGATTTTTTCAGAGATTTTTCTACGTGTTTAGAAGCATCTTCATCTTCTAAAGGTAAAATATTTGGTAAAAACTCTACCACCGTCACTTTGGTTCCCATGGTATTATAGAAATCAGCAAACTCAATTCCGATCGCACCTGAACCAACAACGATCATTGATTTTGGTTGTTCAGGAAGCGTCAATGCTTGTCTGTATCCAATTACTTTCACCCCATCTTGAGGAAGATTTGGCAATTCTCTGGAACGAGCGCCAGTTGCGATGATGATGTTTTCTGCGGAATATTCTGTTGCTTTTCCGTCTTTGTCAACAACGGAAACTTTTTTGCCTTTTTGAATTTTAGCAGTTCCCTTAATGACATCGATCTTGTTTTTCTTCATTAGGAAAGCGATTCCACCACTCATTTTAGCGGCTACACCTCTACTTCTCTGGATCACTTTAGAAAAATCGAAACCCGGATTTTCTACTTTATTGAGACCGTAATCTTCGGCTTTTTGTAAATATTTAAAAACGTGGGCAGATTTCAGCAAAGCTTTTGTGGGAATACAACCCCAGTTTAAGCAAATACCACCCAAACTTTCTTTTTCGATGATGGCCGTTTTGAAACCTAATTGTGCGGCTCTGATTGCCGTAACGTAACCACCAGGACCACTTCCGATGACAATAATATCGTAGTTCATTATTTAAAAATTTGATGCGAATTTACGGAAATTTTTATAATTTTTTTACTTTTCAATGAGGGCTCTTTTTATTTGGTTGGTATTTTTAAAATATTCACGAAAGTGCAGCTTCTTCTTTTTAAGTGTCTATTTTTCACAACAATTATAGATGAATCGTATTATTTTGATGAAATTTTTAATGATTTGAAATCCAACATTTATTTTTTGTCGTAAATGATAACTAACAATAAAAATTGAACATTATGAAAAATTTATTTACATTGAGCATAGCGCTTATCGGATTTGTCTCGACCATTTCGTGTGAAGATGATTACAATGCTCCAATGACCACTATGGAAGAACAAGTAACGGTTGGTCCAGATCAACTTGCTTACGGCTTAACAGAAACGAATGAATTGGTAGCTTTTAATGCAAAAAGCCCTGCAATGTTTACCACGAAAGTTGCGGTAAGTGGATTGGGTTCAGGGGAAAAATTAATGAGTATTGATTTCAGACCTGCAACGGGCGAATTATACGCGGTATCCAATGCAAGTAAATTCTATATTATAAATACCATGACTGCTGTTGCGAGAGTTGTGGGAACTTCATTTACACCGGCAATTTCTGGCGCAGTTGCCTCGATAGATTTTAATCCAACCGTAGATCGAATTCGATTGGTTACAGATATGGGGCAAAATCTTCGTCTCAATCCAGAAACTGGTGCAGTTGCGGCAACCGATACCAGTATCGCAACCACTTCATCAATAACAGGAGTTGCTTATACCAACAGTAAATCTGGCGCTACATCAACCATTTTATATGATATTGATGCAACTTCTGGGAAATTATTCAAACAAGATCCGCCAAATAACGGAACTTTAGTAGAAGTTGGAAGTTTAGGAATCACATTTTCGGGTCAAGCGGCTTTCGATATTAATCCCGATAACAGTGTAGCATTGCTTTCTGCAACTTCCGGAACAAAAAACACGCTCTACAATGTTAATCTCACCACCGGAAAAGCAACAAATATTGGAGCTTTCCCTCAAAAAATAATTGATTTGGCAATTCCAACTGAAGCGGTTGCTTATGCAGTTGACAATTCGAATGCGCTACAAATATTTAATCCAAATAATCCAATGCCGGTTTCTAAACCCATCACAGGTTTACAAGCGGGAGAAAATATTTTAGGAGTCGATTTTAGACCATTAAATGGACAATTATATGCACTTGGAAGCAGCAGCAGAATTTATACCTTAAATTTAGGAACAGGAGCTGCAACAGCTGTAGGAGCACAATTCCCAACACTTTTAAACGGCACTGATTTCGGGTTTGATTTTAATCCGACCGTAGATCGAATCCGAGTGGTAAGTAATACTGGACAAAATCTTCGATTAAATCCAATTGATGGAACAATCTCTGCAACGGATGGAATGATCAATCCTGGAACACCAACTCTAAGTGGTGCAGCTTATACCAACAGTTTTGCAGGAGCAACTACTACTGAATTATTTGTTGTAGATCACGCTACCGATAAATTATACCTACAAAGTCCGCCAAATGCAGGAACTTTGGTTGAAAAAGGTTCTTTAGGAATCGACATTTCGAGTTCAAACGGTTTTGACATCGGAAGTACAAGCAATAAAGCGTATTTGTTGGCAACTGTTGCAGGAGTTACGAAAATTTATTTGGTGAATACCACAAATGGATCCACCACCGCTGTTTCTACTTACCCGAATACAACAAGAGGTTTCTCTGTTGGTTTAGGATTCTAAAAATAATTAAGTTAGTTTATTCAATAGTAAAGCCGTCTCTTTCCGAGGCGGCTTTTCTTTATTCTTTATTCTTTGTTCTCTGTTTAGATTTATTAATAAAGATTGATTGGAACTTTTTAAAAATCTTATTTTTTAGCTAACCAATTTTTAAGCTGTGTAATTTCCAGACTTTGTTCACGAACAATATCTTCACTTAATTGGAGCAATTCTTTTTCTTGTCCATATTTCGAATAAACTTTTGCCATATCTACAGCACTTTGATGATGCGGAATCATCTGCGCTGCAAAATTGCGATCAATATCTTCATAAACTTTAATTTCTTTATTCATCATTGCGCCCATTGATTGATTAAGCGCAAGCTGAAATTGTGCCCGATCTTTAGAAAGTTCAGTTTTATTTTGAAATTTCTTCATCAGTTCGATTTCTTTGTTTTGCGCGGCGATTACCTTTTGTGCAAATGCATTCAATTCGGAATCTTTTTCTTTGTTTAAAAGCAATTCCGACATTTTTACGGCTCCAATGTGATGCTCAATCATCATCTTAGAAAAATCTGCGTCATTATTTCCGGTGGATTTTGGAGCGTGCATTTTATCCATCATCTCGTCCATCAAAACCGCCATATCGTTTTTAATTTCCGAGGTTTTTTGGTGGTGATCAGAAGTTTCTGCAGCCGTTTTTTCTGATTTTTGACAAGACAAAAAAAGCAAAGTGAAACTTGTGAGAAGAATTAATTTTTTCATTTTAAATAATTTGTTTTGAGACAAGCAAAAAGAGTGCTTAAAAAATTATCGACCTTATTTTTTCAAAATTAAATACCGGCGATGAAGGTCAATGACCATGATTACATCTAAAAAAAGAAAATAGAGTAATGAAATATCTTGATTGCTATCTAAAAATAAAAACGGAAGTAGCAAAAGAGAACCTGCCAAAAAAACGGTCATCACATTTCCAAAATGGTTTAAGAAATTATTTTTTAAAATGAAAAGTTGACAAATGATTTGACCGATGAAAAGCAGGGCAACTCCGTATTCTATTATTTGAAAATTACGATCCAAAGGAGAAATCTTTAAAAAGAAACTTTTAAAAACGATGGTAGAAAAAAACAAAGCAAAGAAAATATACAGCAAGCGATATTTTAAATTGAAACTTGGAACACAAGATTTTTCAGTCATCAATTCCGAAGATGGCACGATGACTTTTCGATTGTAGGAAATGAAGGAATAGCATTTTTTGAAGAACCAGTAGAGCGGTTTTAGCCTTCCTATTTTTTCTAAAGAGGGAAAAGAATTTCCGATAATAACCAACAAACTGTCTAAACCATACCGTACTTCCCCACTATTTTGGTTGATCAAAGCGATTTCATTTTTGGCGCGTTCATAATCGATGATCAATTCATTTTTCGCAGACATTTCGGAGAAATTTTCCCGGGCGTCATTTTCAAGCATTCCACATTTGATAAATGCACCGGAATAAAGCGTACACATCGGACAATCTTTGTCGTAAATAAGCGTGTGATTTTGTAGCGTTTTCATGATTTTGGTTTTTAAAATTTTAGGAAATCGGCTCTGGTTCTTTTATTGTTTTTGAAGTAGAAGAACATCCAAATCTGTAAGAATAGTGTTTTCATTTTCGTTTAGTTTTTTGAAGTTTCAGTAATTATTGAAAGTTATCGAGAAATAAAAAAGGAATTTCTTCCCTTTTGCTTATTTTAAAAGATTGGTGATTTTTCCGACTAACCAATGGTCATCGCTCTTGATCGCCAAATCCATGATGTTATTGATTTTATTGGTAACGTTTCCGAAATCATCCATAAGTTTGATGAACTCTTTTGCCTCTTCGGAATCGTTGTCATCAATTTCTTTGAGTTCTTCTAAAAACGCGACAATCGGCTCGATTTCTCTTTTTCTGCGTTCTTTTGTAATTTGTTTAAAGAGGAACCACACATCTTTGTCTGCAAGGAAATACTCTTTTCGGTCCCCTTTTACCAGTTCTTTTTTTACAATTCCCCAATCCATCAAAGCGCGAAGATTGGTATTTGCATTTCCGCGCGAAATTTGCAACTCTTCCATGACTTCATCGGTAGAAAGTGCTTTTCCGCTGGCTAAAAGTAAGGCATGAACTTGCGCCATTGTCCGGTTAATTCCCCAATTGGTGGCAAAAGTTCCCCAAGTTTGGATGTATTTTTCTTTGGCTTCTTCGAGTTTCATTTTGGTAAATTTCTATC
>ENA-UPXM01006852-UPXM01006852.1-activated-sludge-metagenome-genome-assembly--contig:-NODE-6852-length-10446-cov-4.683476_pt1 | contig 10446 bp, 6 predicted proteins | sample MGYA00238178_ERZ772708 | MGnify/ENA primary metagenome ERZ772708 (study PRJEB29002, sample SAMN05720212) | activated sludge metagenome | isolation source: anaerobic digester from wastewater... | reverse complement strand
CGAGATCTACACGTAACCGAACACTCTTTCCTACACGACGCTCTTCCGATCTTATTTCAGTTGTGGGGCAGGGTGTTGATACGCAGAGCTGGCTCACGCTGCCCATTGCTAAGGTTGGTGGGCGTATGGTTACGCTGGGCGATGTGGCTACCGTGGCAAAGCGTGAAACCGACCCCGAAGGCTTCTTTAGGGTGAATGGCGAGTCGGCGGTTACGCTGGTTGTTAGCGCAGCATCAAACGCCAACCAAATAAAGGTTGCCGATAGGGTTTATGCCTCACTTCAGCAGGCAAAGCCCACATTGCCTAGTGGCATCAATCTGGTAAAATCGTTCGATAATACCACCTTCCTACGCGAAGCCCTACAAAAGAACGTGCTCCGTACGCTTTTCTCCATCGCCATACTGCTCCTTTTTGTCCTGGTGGCCAACAGGAGCTGGCGTTACCTGCTTATTGTGCTTATTAGCTTGGTTAGTAACCTTGCCATTGCGGTAATATTTTTCCTTTGGCTCGATTTGGAGATTCACCTTTACTCCCTTTCTGGGATAACCCTTTCGCTTGGACTAATAATCGACAATACGCTGGTTATGGTCGATCATCTTAGGCATAGGCGCAACCTATTGGTGTTTACTGCCGTTCTGGCTGCAACTCTAACCACCATAGGGGCACTTACCTCCATCTTTTTCCTTAACGAGGAGCAGCGCATTAACCTAATGGATTTTGCTTGGGTAATAATAGTAAACCTTGGGGTTTCGCTACTAATTGCCTTGCTGCTAATTCCCTCGCTTAGCGCACGCCTAGGTTTGCTAAAATCGATACGTAAAAAATCTTTTAAGCAGCTACGCCGTAAGGCTTGGGTTGCCGCTGTTTCGGGTAAAGTAACCCAGTTTATATATCGATTTAGGCGATGGGTAATTCTTGTGGGTATGCTTTCCATTGGAACGCCCATCTTTTTGCTGCCCGATACCATTGAGTCCAGTAGCCAATGGGCTAAAATTTACAACACCACTTTGGGTTCCTCATTCTACAAGAATAGCATAAAGCCAGTTGCCGATAGGGTTCTGGGCGGAACGCTTCGCACCTTTTACAATAGCGCTTGGAAAAAGCAGTTCTGGGGAACACCAGAGCGCACAAGGGTTGTAGCGCGAATGAGCCTTCCCGATGGTACCACGCTCCACCAAACAAACGCCCTAATGCGGCTGTTCGAGGCGCAGGCGCTCTCCTTTGATGGCGTGGAGATGATTAAGGCAAACGTTTCGAAGCTGGATGCAACCCTCGAAGTTCTTTTTACAACCAAAGGCGAGAGAAGTGGATTGCCTTTTCATGTAAAGGCAGGTCTTGAATCATTAGCCATTACTCAGGCAGGAGCCGATTTCTCAATTTACGGAGTAGGACAGGGCTTCTCCAATCGCACCGATATTGGCTTTGCCAACTCGCGCATACTGCTTACTGGTTACAGCTATAGGCAGCTTATGGCTTACGCCAAGCATTTTGCCGATAGCCTGCGCTCTATGCCCCGGGTTGATAAGGTTTGGATAAAGGGAGGAGAGCCGTGGATGTTTACCGATCAGTACCGTAGATACCTTAGCGTGAATCAGGAGCGATTGGCATTGCTAAACGTGGGGCCGTATAGTTTGGCCTCACAGCTTATGCGCTTTTCGCCTAGGGGCGATATTACCAACTGGGTATCGGTAGATGGTGAAATTAGCGCGGTTCATCTGCGCCAGCAAGGCGATGTACCCGATGCCTTTGTAGTTAAAAATGCCCCACTTGAGGTTGATAAGAATCAGATTCGTCCTTTAACCATTGGCCACTGGCATAGCGAGATGGTGGGCGAGCGCATTTACAAGTGGGATCAGCAGTACGTAATAACCCTTGCTTACGATTATATTGGCCCTAGCAAGCTGGTTGATATGGTTCTTGAAAAACAGATTAAGCAGATTCAGAGTATTCTACCCGTAGGCTTCTCGGCAAAGAATCCCTCCGATAGTTATAGATGGAATAAGGAGGAGAAAACGCAGTATCTACTTATCGGTTTAATGGTGCTAATTATATTTATTGTAACAGCAACGCTGCTGGAGTCGCTGCTACAGCCGTTAGCGGTTATACTGCTTGTGCCCATTTCGTTTGTGGGGGTGTTCATTACCTATTCCATTTTCGATTTGTCGTTCGATCAGGGAACCTATGCCGCCTTCCTGTTGCTGGGCGGATTGGTAGTAAACTCGGCAATCTACATAATAAATGAGCAGAACAACCTCGCAAAGCGATACCCAAACGCCACGGCAATTAGCATTTACACCCGTGCGCTAAGCGCTAAGCTGGTGCCTGTGCTGCTCACGGTAATATCAACTGTGTTGGGGCTACTTCCCTTTGTTATGTTTGGCGAGGAGCCATTCTGGTTCTCATTAGCTGCGGGTACCATAGGCGGTTTGCTCTTTAGCATCCCAGCCTTGCTGCTGTTTTTGCCTGCGTTGCCTGGGGGCGTAATGACTAAGAGTAGTATTTTGTTAAATAAAAAAACAGGAGAGTAATTGCTTATGTCGTATGTTGCTTCTCAACGGAATGTACTAGTGAATTGACTTAAAAAAACGTTTGTAAACAATATCTTCCTCTTGTGAAAAAAGAATTACCTTCGCAATACTGATTAAATTCTCTTCGGGAATAAAGCCCCAATGACGAGAATCAGTTGAGATTAGTATATTATCGCCTAATGCGAAGTAGTGATTCTTTTTAAAAGTATATTCTTTTATAACAGTTCCGTCTTTATGAAGAAGACCATTTGCATCTACTCTTATATTTGGTGATTCATCTAGTATACTTTTCTTGTATAGTACTCTGTTTTTATTATCTAGTTTAATGGTTTTGCCTTTAGCTGGAATCCAGAGAGGACCAAAATCTAATCCAGACCATTTTATGCTAGACGTATCATTAGGAAAAATAGCATTGCTTGGGTATGGTAATGTACTTAAGCTAATGAATTTTTTTTTGTGCTTATTTTACTGATAAAAGCACTATTGATTCTCAACTCGTTATTGGAAATGGTTACAGTATCATCAGGGATGCCTATGATTCTTTTAATCAGTGTTATATCTTGTTTGCTTGATCTTTTAAATAACCAAATTTCTCCTCGTTTTGGTGAAGAAATTTGTCCAATGGGAAAAGGTTTTATTGCTAAAATGTAATCATTGCTTAATACCGTTGGCTCCATTGATGCAGAAGGGATTCTATATATACTAATTAAATAATGTTTTGCTATACAGCCAATCCCTATCGATAGCAGAATCCAAAATACATAATTTATGGTAGTTCTCATTTGCTTTATGAATCATTTATTTAGACATAATTTTCATTGTTGTTTTTTTTCCTTTAAGACAGAAATAGTACTGACGTATTCTTGCTGTATTGTCATATTTACGATAGGATCTCCTTGTAAAATTATGTTGAAATTTTTGTCTACAAGAAAAGAGTTATTAATAGTTTGATCCATAGAGAGTTTATTTAGAGAAAGAAAAGATTTTGTACTATCTATTAAAAAGATTTTATCTGGAGAGTTTATTTCAGTGTAAAAAATCTTTACGAAGTATTCTGGGAAATTTGTGTTTATTATGTAGATAATTTTTAGTTCATCGTAATCTATGGTTTGATAGAATTCATCCCAATACTTGGATTTTTTTAAACATACATGGCAATCCCCCCATATTGAAGTGACTATTGCTGGTGCATTAAGGCACAGATAATCATTTGTCTTTGTCAGTTCTGGCTTTTGATAGATGTTGATTATGAGCATGCTATCTGGAAATAATAATTGATGGTTTGTCTCAGGAACATCAACTTTTTGTTTTGTGTTTCTGGGGTAACAACTTGTTAAGCCCCAGAAAACACAAAAAAGAAAAAGCATAATAGAGAACAACCTAACAATAATTTGAAACCTCATTTTAAAAGATTTATTTAAGCATTTCATTTGAAAAAGGGTAAATAACAAGTTGTTTCTCCTCGTTTGTTATTAGGTATATGTTTTTACTGTCGATTGCAAAACTTTGAATTTCAAAGGGGAACTCCATTTTTGCTATTGGGTTTAATTCCCAATCGAAAACGTGAATCTCTTTGGGAAGGTTGTAGTTTGCTCCTGCGTTAAAAAAATTACCGCCTAGATAAGAAAAAAACACGTAGCCATCCCATTGTGCTGCATACATATATGTACACCTCTCATTGTAAATATTAAAGCCATCCTCACCAATTATAGGTTTTACCTCAGCGTTAGATTTTGTAGTATGGAGCACCCTAACCGACCCGTTTTTTAAATTGCAAAGTTCTACTTTATCAAAGTAGTTGTATGCACTTATAGCCAACTCTTTGCTCTCGTTTATTACGGAGAATCGGTTGTAAAACATATTGTAGGAAACGAGATTCATCCCATCGTACCACTTATTTGTTCCCTCTCCAAGAGCTTTTTTTATGTTTCCGTCGGGAGAAATAACAGTATAAAGTGATGTGCTATCAGCGTTTGATGAAATAATTAGATTGTCATCAGCTAGTGCGTGAAATGATGAGAATACAGCAAGAAAAGGATCTATTGTTACTGTCTTTCTAGGCATAGGATCGGCCTGCGAAATAGCTTTATCTAAGCTAAAGCTTATGCATTGGTGTTTTGGCCCATCTAAGAACCAGATATTTCCACTTGCTTTGTCATAGGATAAAATGCCTGGGTTAATGTATTCATTAGGGCCATTCCCTTGTTTGGCGAATTGAGCTACTTGCTTGTAATTTTGCTTGTTAATAACTTTTATGTAGCCATTTACGTCTCTCACATCTCCCAGAATCAAAAAAGAATCGGCATTGGCAATATCCCAAACTTCGCAGAGTCCATTAATGGATGGAGCTGTAAATGATACCGAGTCAAAGTTTATGGTTTTATTAAATCCGTTAAAATGTAAGGTTTGCGCTTTATCCTGTTTGCTATTGCATGAGGTAACAGTGGTAATTGCAATAAGGATTAATACAACTGGTATAGATAATTTCATTGTTTATAATGCATTATATTAGAGGAATGAATTATAAAGCCAATGTGAGTATTTTATTCTCACATTGGCTTGTCTTTTATTGAAAACTATTGTTGTGTATCAGGCTCAAGTATATCTCCAGATTTCTTGCCTTTCATCAACCAAATGCCATCGAGCCAGCAAATACCTCGTCCGTTGCAAAAGTCAGCACCAGCATACGCTTCAGAAACCGTTACTTTTGGTTCTTCATTCAAAGGATTTGCTTTATTGTAATCAATAGAAATACTTGCGAGTAATGATACTGCAATAGCAAAAATAAATAGGATTTTCTTTTTCATGATTTGAATGTGTTTTAAGTATTAAACTTCGATTTACTTTGATAGTACATAGTCAAAATTAGGACATAAAATTAGCTGTGCAATAAAAAGTGTTGTGTTATAAAGCATAATGTGTTTATTCTTGTGCTTGCTCAATCTCATTGTTAATTAACGCCAAATAAGCTATCATTGTTAGTTTATGAATTTGTTATGGTAAAATTCCTAATAAATAGACCCATTGCGGTTTTAACCTCTTTCTTTGCGCTGATTCTGTTAGGTGCATTCTCTGCATTTCTGCTACCCATATCGTTATTGCCTCCCATTGATATTCCTGAGATAACCATACGGGTATCGTACCCATCTATTCCTGCGCTTGAGGTGGAGCAGAGCATCGTTTCGCCCATGCGGATGCAGCTACAACAGGTATCGGGTTTGAGGGATATGCAGAGCGAAACGCGCGATGGCGAGGCTATTATCAGGCTTACGTTCGATTACGGCTCTTCTATCGATTATCTTTTTGTTGAGGTTAACGAGAAGGTTGATATGGCCATGGGCTACCTGCCGCGCGAGGTGGAACGGCCTAGGGTTATAAAAGCCAGCGCATCCGATTTACCTGTCTTTAATATCAACCTAACTCTTGTTGATACGGCCAGTTCCAGTACCGAGTCCATGCTTGAGCTTAGCAATCTGGCCAAAACGGTTATACGTAAGCGGTTGGAGCAGCTGCCCGAGGTGGCTCTGGTTGATATTACAGGAACACTTAAACCAGAACTGGTTATAACCCCAAATGCTCATCGTACCCTTGCGCTGGGCATTACCCCGCAGCAGGTTGAGCAGGCCATAAGGCAATCGCTCTCGGGATTGGGCTCCGTGCGGGTGCGCGAGGGGCAGCTAATCTTTGATGTTGTTATTGAGCAGGGTGTTAAAAGACCCTCTGATATTGGTGCCATTCCCCTGCGGTTTGGTTCGCGCATTTTTCGCCTCGATGAGCTGGCGCTGGTTCAGCTGCTACCTGCCCGCGCTACAGGCTCGTTCTACTACAATGGGGCGCCAGCAATATGCATGCCCGTGGTTAAGCAGTCGTCGGCTAGGATGAGCAACCTACACCAGTCGGCAATGGCGCTTGTTAAGCAGATGGAGGCCGATTACCCTCAGGTAGCCTTTAGCGTTAGCAACGACCAAACGCTTATTCTCGACCTAAGTATGCAGAACCTAAAATCGTCGCTAGTAATAGGCGTGCTGCTGGCCATTGGCGCCATGTTCTTTTTTCTTGGCGATTTTCGTAGCCCCATTCTTATGGCCGTGGTGATACCCGTTTCGCTGGTTATCTCCATGATGGTTTTTCACCTTGCCAAGCTCTCAGTTAACATTGTGTCGTTATCGGGGCTAATTCTTGGCGTGGGGATGATGATTGATAACTCCATTGTTGTTATCGATAATATTGGGCAGTGGCGCCATCGTGGTATGTCTCTGCACGATGCTGTGACTGGTGGTACCAATGAGGTTATTCGCCCCTTGCTCTCATCCATGCTTACCACTTGTGCCGTTTTTATTCCGTTGGTATTCCTAAGTGGCATATCAGGTGCCATGTTCTACGATCAGGCCATGGCTGTATCCGTTGGACTTTTTATCTCGTTCATGGTATCCATAACCCTTTTGCCAACGGTTTACTATGCCATTAATAGGCGAAAACAGCACAAGGAGCTGAAGCCGCTTTTTCATCTGGAGGATAGGTATGAGTCTGGTTTTCAACGCGTATTTCGTGCTAAACGGTTTGTGTATATTCTTATCGCTTTGCTACTAGTCTTTTCGCCTTGGTTCTTCTCTCACATCGAGAAGCGGCAAATGCCTGAACTCTCGCAAGTAGAAACGCTGGTATCCATAACCTGGGAGCAAAACCTAAGCCATGCGGAGAATAGCGCGCGATGCGCTAAGCTTCAGCACGAGCTAAAGCATCTGTTTGTAGAGGCGGCTGCTTATGTTGGGCGGCAAGACTTGCTGCTTGCGCGTGGTTTGGAAATGGGTGAAAATCAGGCGTTGCTATACCTGCGCACCACCTCAGCACCCAATTTAAAGGGGCTAGAGGGGCAGGTGAGGGAGTGGTTTAGCGCTTACCCGCAGGCAACCGTCTCGTTTGCTGCTCCCGAAACGGTGTTTGAACGGGTTTTCCCAAAATCGGAAGCACCCTTGGTTGCTAGTATTGCATCTGTTGATGGGAGCTCAATTCCATCGCGAAACGAGATTAATAAGCTAATAGACCTTATTGGGCAATGGTCGCCGCGTGCAGTGGTGCGTACCGTTCCCGAGCAGCGGCAGCTCTACCTTAAGCTCAACGCCGAGGCTATGGCGCTTTATGGAGTTACGGCACAGCAGGTGCAAAGCGTGGTTGAGGTGGCGCTACGTAGCCGTTCCGTTGGCCGTTTGCCCTTTGAGCAAATGGTTATACCCATAGTTTTTGGCAAGGAGCCAGCATCGCTCAATTCCATTCTGGCCACTGAGTACATTACCATGCAAAAAGGGGAGCTTATTCCGTTACGCTCAGTGGTTAGCGTTGAGGAGGGGCTAGGCTACCGCAGCCTTTACGGCGATAAGAGTGGAGCCTTTATTCCTATCTATATTGATGCGCCCAGTGCCGATCTTGAGCGCATTCACAAAGAGTTATCGCTTGCTGGGGTGGCAAATCCGAAGCAGGAGATACGATTTACGGGCGATTTTGTCTCATCGCAGCATTTGGTAAATGAGTTGGCTCTTGTGCTGCTTGTTTCGGTGCTGCTGCTGTACTTTATTCTGGCTGCGCAGTTCGAATCGTTGGTGCAGCCGCTTATTGTGCTCATTGAGCTTCCCATTGACTTGGCTGGTGCGCTAATTGTGCTCTGGCTATTTGGCGGAACGCTTAACCTTATGAGCATGATTGGCCTTGTGGTTATGGGAGGTATCATTGTTAATGATTCCATTCTTAAAATCGATACCATAAACTCCCTTCGCCGTAGTGGGATGCCGCTGTTGGCTGCCATATCCGAAGCGGGTTTACGACGGCTAAAGCCCATTGTAATGACCAGTCTAACCACAGTTCTTGCCCTTGTACCCCTGCTTTGGGGTTCCGATTTGGGCTCTGAGCTGCAGCAACCTTTGGCTCTTACAACAATAGGCGGAATGGTACTGGGTACGATGGTTAGCTTGTACGTTATACCCTTGGTTTACTGGGCTATTTACAGGAAAAAAGTGTAGGCTAAGTGTTTCCTTTTTAAGCCTTAAAAATTATAGTTTAAGCGTTTACCCCAAAATTCTCAAATCTATTTCCTACCTTTGCACCCCGAAAACTAAGGGTGCATTTACCCTTTACCTAATTATTTTACTGCATTTTGCAGCATAACTCGGCATTTAATCTTTAGTCCAAATAATGATTACAGTTTCTGATCTTGCCATTCAGTTCGGCAAAAACACGCTGTTTCAGGATGTTAACCTAAAGTTTACTCCTGGTAACTGCTACGGTATTATTGGTGCTAACGGCGCGGGTAAGTCCACTTTTCTTAAAATGATTTGTGGCGATGTTGACCCAACCCGTGGTAACGTTTCCTTTGGATCGGGTGAGCGCCTATCGGTGCTACGCCAGAACCACTTCCAGTTTGATGAGTACGATGTGCTCACCACAGTACTCATGGGGCACTCCCTACTTTGGGATATTATGACCGAGAAGGACGCCCTTTACGCAAAGCCCGATTTTTCTGATGCCGATGGTATTCGTGCTTCCGAACTAGAGGAGAAGTTTGCCGAAATGGATGGATGGAATGCCGAAAGCGATGCTGCCAGCCTACTTAGCGGACTTGGAATCTCCGAGGATTTGCATCGCAAGCTCATGAAGGATCTTAGCGGTAAGCAAAAGGTGAAGGTTCTTCTAGCTCAGGCGCTTTTTGGTAAGCCCGATAACCTGCTTCTGGACGAGCCTACCAACGACCTTGACCTTGAAACCGTAAACTGGCTTGAGAGCTACCTATCAAACTTTGAGAATACCGTGTTGGTTGTTTCCCACGACCGTCACTTCCTAGACTCAATCTGTACTCATATTGTTGATATCGATTTTGGTAAGGTGCAGCTATTCTCTGGTAACTACAGCTTTTGGTACGAGAGTAGCCAGCTTGCTGCCCGCCAGCTAGCCAATCAGAATAAAAAGGCCGAGGAAAAGAAGAAGGAACTTCTTGAGTTTATTGCTCGCTTTAGCGCAAACGTATCTAAAAGTAAGCAAACAACCAGCCGTAAGAAGATGATTGAGAAGCTTAACATCGAGGAGATTAAGCCATCCAATCGTCGTTATCCGGGTATCATATTCACCCCCGAGCGCGAGCCTGGCGATAAAATCCTACAGGTTAAGGGGCTATCAAAGAGCATCGATGGCGATTTGCTATTCAACGACCTATCGTTTACCATTGAGCGGAACGATAAGGTGGTGTTCCTTTCCCGCGACCCAAGGGCTATGACCGCTCTCTTCAAAATCATAAAAGGTCATATTGAGCCCGATTCTGGTTCCTTTGATTGGGGACAAACCATAACTAAGGCCTACTTGCCACTTGAGAACGAGCACCTGTTTGAGAAGCCTGTAACATTAGTTGACTGGTTGGCTCAGTACTCAACCGATACCAGTGAGCTTTACCTTCGGGGTTATCTTGGTAAAATGCTTTTCTCTGGCGAGGATATTTTTAAAAAGGTTAACGTGCTATCGGGAGGCGAGCGCATGCGCTGCATGATTGCCCGCATGATGATTCGTAACGCCAACGTTATGATTCTCGATACCCCAACCAACCACCTTGACCTTGAGTCTATTCAGGCATTCAACAATACGCTGATTAAGTTTAAGGGCGTGGTGCTTATGTCGTCGCACGACCATGAGTTTATCCAAACCGTTTGTAACCGCATTATCGAGATTGGACCTAAGGGCAGCATCGATAAGCAGATGGATTATGATGATTATATCCTTGACGAGAAGCTAAAGGAGCAGCGTAAGACACTTTACCTATAGGCATCTGTTTAGCATAGTATAAAAGCACTATTCCGCAAGGGATGGTGCTTTTTTTGCATTGGGAGGGAGAGGTGCTAGTAATGTTAAAAGTGATATGCAATAGGATTTCTCCCCTTTG
>ENA-UPXM01006841-UPXM01006841.1-activated-sludge-metagenome-genome-assembly--contig:-NODE-6841-length-10457-cov-4.571044_pt1 | contig 10457 bp, 6 predicted proteins | sample MGYA00238178_ERZ772708 | MGnify/ENA primary metagenome ERZ772708 (study PRJEB29002, sample SAMN05720212) | activated sludge metagenome | isolation source: anaerobic digester from wastewater... | reverse complement strand
CTTTCAGACAGGACATGGCAAATTGAGCATCGGGATCGCTTTTGGCCAAAAGCGCGGCCATTTGTTTCATCGTTTGTACAATCAGACTGTTGTCGGCCGGTTTTGACTCCGGGCTTTTTTCCGACACCGGTTTTTTGATCTCCTGACGGATGGAGCGTATCACAGGATCGAGGACCAGTTCCATTTCCGCCAGCAGCTTGGCGTAAACTTGTGTCTTTTCTTTCTCGAGGACCGCCTCGAGGTCGCGCGCCACCGCCTGAACTCCTGTGGCGGAAATATTTCCGGCGACGCCTTTGAGCGTATGAGCCAGGCATCTGGCCTCTTCTAGCTCTCCTTTTTCAATCGCCGCTTCGATGTCCTGTTTTGCCGTTGCATACCTGCCGGCAAAATCCAGGAGAAGCCGCGCGTAAAGTTTTGCATTGCCGCTGGCCCTGCGCAACCCGGTGGGAATGTCGACACCTGTTATCGCTTTCGGCAAATCATCATCCGTTGGCTGCGCGCCGGCGGACACGGGCTGCCCGGCAGGTACCTGTACGGGCGGGGCTTCGGGCCGGACCCATCTGGCCAGAGTTGTAAAGAGCCTTTCCTGGTCAATCGGCTTGCTGATATAATCGTTCATCCCCGCCGCTAGGCACTGCTCTTTTGCACCGTTCATGGCATAGGCGGTCATCGCAATGATCGGCAGCTCGTCAAAACGCCCGTCGGCGCGGATCAGGGATGTCGCTTCATAGCCGCTCATCACCGGCATCTGCACATCCATCAGCACAGCGTCATAAGAAGAGCCTTTCACGGCTTGAATCGCTTCAGAGCCGTTTGCGGCAATATCGATTTCAAATCCGGCGTTTTTAAGCATCTCCACGGTCAGTTGCTGATTGATTTCATTGTCTTCGACAAGGAGAATTTTCAGCCCGTTCATTTCCCCCCCCGGCGAAAATTATCTCCTGCCGGGCGTTTATCGAATCCGTCAAACGGGTTTCCCGGCCGAAGACTTCGAGAATCGTACTCATGATAACTGATTCATGAGCCGGCTTCATAATGAAGGCATTTATTATTTTTTCTTTTTCCGCCTTTTTTAAAACCTCTTCACGGCCGAACGCAGTAATGAGAATAATCGCTGGTTTTGGGGCAATATTGTCATCATGCCTGATGCGTCTTGCCGTTTCTATTCCGTTTTCGCCTTCCATGAGCCAGTCCATGCAAACCAGCTCATAAGGCTCCTGCCCGGCTGCGAGGGCCTTTTTCAATTCGGCAATCGCGGCCGCGCCCGATTCAACGCCCGCGGCCCGCAGGGAAAAAGATTCTAACTGTTCAACCAGGACATCACGTACGGCTTTGTTGTCGTCCACCACAAGCACGCGCATATTGCGCAGTTCGGACGGCACGGATAAGTAAGCTTCCTCTGCGGCTTTTTCAGGCAAGATGAATTTCGCCGTAAAGCGGAAAGTAGAGCCGCGGCCGACCTCGCTTTCCACGGTGATTTCTCCTCCCATCATGCCCACAAGATGCCTGGAAATGGTCAGTCCGAGACCGGTACCACCGTATTTTCGTGTGATTAAAGAATCAGCCTGTGAAAAGGTGTTGAATATTTTTTTAATGTCTTTTCTGGAAATGCCGATGCCTGTATCCATGCAACTGAAAGACACTTCAGCCGCTCTGTCCGTCATACTCAAGAGATCAGCCCGGAGCACGATATGGCCCGTATCCGTGAATTTAATGGCATTGCTCAGTATGTTGATGAGGACCTGCTCCAGCCTGAACGGATCTCCTGTCAGCTTGCGCGGCACATCCGGGGCGATCGAGATGACCAGCTCGAGACCTTTTTGCGCTGATTTGAGTGAAAACAAATCCCCTAGCTTTTTAAAGATTTCATCTAAATTAAATTCTATCGACTCGAAGCGCATCTGCCCTGCTTCCATTTTGGAAAAATCGAGAATATCATCGATTAAAACCAAAAGAGAATCGGCGGAATGAGAAATTTTGTTCAGATAGTCACGCACTTTCGTGGAGAGCTCCTGCCTGAGGGCCAGATCCGTGAAGCCTACAATGGCATTCATCGGCGTGCGTATTTCATGGCTCATGTTGGCCAGAAATTCACTTTTTGCCTTGTCCGCGCGTTCTGCGAGCCCTTTGGCCATCTTCAGTTCATCGATCTTCTTTTTTTCGGTAATGTCAAAAAGGATGCCTTCGAAATAAAGAATCTTCCCTTCCTCGTCACAGATACTGTGTGCGTTTAGCGATACATCAATAATCTCACGGTTTTTACGGTAAACTTTCATTTCGAAATTGTCGACATGGCTTTGCTTTTGCAAAACCCTATAGAGCTGCCCCAGCACCGAGGGATCCACGCACGAATCTTTGATCATGGGGGAGATACTCAGTAATTCCTCCTGCGAATCATACCCGAGTATTTTCACCATCGCGTGATTCATGATTGTGAATTCACCTTTGATATTATTCTGGAAAATTCCTTCCGCGGCATTGTCGAAGATACCGCGGTATTTGTTTTCACTTTCCCGCAGCGCCCTTTCCATCGTTTTGCGTTCGGTAATGTCCCGGCACACCAGCATAATACCGTTGGGAACACCGTTTTTGTCCCTCATAAAAGACGCTGACACCTCCTCCCATAAGGTGTGGCCGTCTTTATGATAAATCTCCAGGTCGATGTTGATGGAATAAAGAGGGTCGGACATCACCTGGTCGAGTTTAGCAGAAAATACATCTTCAATGGTCTTTCTCACCAGCTCAAGCGATCCCGGCGTCATCGTCTGTTCCGGCGTCAATTTCATCGCTTCTTCCGGCGTGTAACCGGTCAGGCGAATCTCGGAGGGGCTGATGTAGGTCGGTTTAAAATCCAGGTCCAGCGTGGTGATCGAGTCGCGCATATTTTCGACGATCATCCTGTATCTTTCTTCGCTTTGGCGAAGTTTTTCCTCGGCTGCCTTATGATCAGAGATGTCCCGTGAAATCACTACCACCGCTTTGGGTTTCCCCTGTTCATCCCAGACGATATCACCCACTGTGTCGAGCCAGACATAATAACCGTTTGCATGTCTGACCCGGTATTGTGTTTTGACCTGCCTGCCTGTGACCCTCCCTTCCTCGAATTTCAGAATGACTTTTTCGAGATCATCGGGATGAACGACATCCAAAGCGGATTGCCCCATACGCTTGTCAGGATGGTAGCCGAGGTTTTTTTTATGTGACGGGCTGGCATATATATTGACTCCGTCAAAATCCATCACGCGGATCATGTCGGACATGTTTTCCGTAATCACAGCCAGCAGCTCTTCACTTTTTTTAAGCGCCGATTGAGCCTTCATCTGCCCGGTGATGTCGCGGGCAATGCCCATGAAGCCGACCGGCATTCCGAAGCTGTTTTTGTGGAGCGCCGCCGATAATTCATAACTAAGCTGCGATCCGTCCTTGTGCCGAAACGCGGCGGTAAATGATTTTACCGGTCTTTGTGTTTTATAAATTTGACGAAAAACTCTGTACATTTGCAAGGCGTCCTCGCGGCTTTGCAAGTCACGATAACTTACGCCCAACAGCTCTTCTTTAGTCACCCCTAGACGCTCGCACATCGCATCATTGACAAAAGTATATCTGCCTTCAAGATCAACTTCGAAATACGGCTCCTGCAGAGTATCGATTAAATTTTGGTACTTATTTTCGCTCTCTTTCAGCGCGGCCGACAGTTCGGCATTACCCGGTTGACTCCTTAGTGATTTATCCCACGCTTTTTTTCGTTTGAGTTCTCTTGCGACAACGGATTTCATGCGTGATAAGTTTTTTTTAACTATAAAATCAGTGGCGCCCATTTTGATGCATTCAGCCGCCGCCTCTTCCCCCACGGGATCGGAAACAACAATCAGAGGAATGTCTTCCCCACAGTCTTTTAAATAAGAAATAGCAGTATGCGCATGAAATCCCGCCCTAGAGTAGTCGCTGATCACCAGATCCCACATCTTGTCTTTGAGAGCTTTTTTCATCTCATATAAGTCCGCAACGCGCTTGTATGTGAGCTGATGGTTTTTTTGTTCCAGATAAGCGGCTATTGCGGAGGTCTCTTTATCCGAAGCCATGATCATCAAGACTTTTAAAGGCTGTTTTTGCCCGTTTTCACGGGGGGGCTTTGCGTCAGGCGGTGGGTTTTTAGACATTGCCTTGCCTTACATTTTTTTGTCTTATGCAACTAAAAAAGGCTCTTATTATTTATAAAAATCCGAATTTACGGATTATTTAACATGTTGAAGCATATCGTGACTGCTGTGCCCGTGACGAGTACCGGCTTCAGCTATCTGCTTTTATATCGGCAAGGACGAGAAAAAATTGAATTTTTACAGGCGTCAAGTAGAGAGAAAAACGCAAAAACGGGAGGCGTGCGCCCCGGATATAAACACAGCGTATCCGGGCTCATGTTTTGAAAAGCAGAACAAACTTTTCAAACACATCTGCTTCAAAGTGATCGAGCATTTCATCTTTCATTATTTTCAGTGCTTCAAACGGCTTCAACTGCGCTTTGAACGGCCTTTTGGAAACAAGCGCGTCAAAAACATCGGCCACCGAACATATCTTGGCATAGATATGGATTTCATTGCCGCGGAGCCTTTTCGGGTATCCTTTCCCGTCCACTCTTTCGTGATGCTGCATAATGATCAGTCTGCTTTCCTCTCCCATATGCTTCGCTTCATTTAAGATTCTGAATCCCATTCCCGGATGCTTGCGCACCAGGCTCATCTCCTCCTCTGTAAGAGATGTCTTTTTCTGAAAAATGCTTTCATCGATATTTATTTTTCCTATGTCATGCAGAAAAAAGCCGGCTCCCAGAGCGTGCATATCGTGACGGTCGCGTTTTTTCAGAAACGCCTTGGCCAGTGCTGTAGCCAGAACACCGACGTTGGCTGAATGGATATAAGTGTTGTATTCGTAAGAAGTCAGCCTTAAAAGAGGGTCGCAGGCGGGATCGTCGGCCATGATCATATCCACGATACCGAATATCCCTTTTTTGAACTCGGCAATTTTTTCAGTTGTCGGGCTGCCCCAGAGGTTTTTAATCATATCGACGGAATGTGAACGGATCAGTGAGGCCCGCTGTGCGGTCAGCATCTTTTTGTCTTCCAGTGTTTCCTGAAGTTTTTCCGAAGCGATCGTCATCTCCCCGGAAAAATCCTTTTCCGGCTCTTCCTCTAACTCCTGTTTGACGGCCTCGGCGGCCGGGATGCCTTTTTTTTCATCGATATTTACATACTCAATCCCGTAATCGAGTATTTTCCTGATTTGCTTATCCGAGGTAATCAGAAAGTCATTGCTGAAAAAAGGGTGGGCGTGCCAGGCGCTGGGCAGGTTTATATACATGCCTATTTTCAGCTCTTTTGCGCTGATTGTTCTGGACATTTTGAATACTTCTCCATTAAAGTGCTCAATCGTCCGCGTCTTGCAGGGGCAATTTAATTGATGTATGTGTCATACATCTTGCAAATTATAAAGAATACCGCGCCCTGTGTCAAGGCGCACACAGGGGCACGACAAATTACGGGAAATGCCGACGACAGCCACCGGGTTTGAGGCACCTTCGCCTTGCGCCTGGAATGAAATTCATCACGAAAGGAAACAAAATGATTTCACGAATCGATCATGTGTCCATCGCGGTCAGAAACTATGAAAAGGCGGCGCATTTTTTTCGTGACATTCTGGGCGCCATAGAGGGAACGAGCGGGCCGGATCATACACTGAAATACTTCTGGCAGATTTTTTCGCTCGGAGATTTATCGCGCCTGGAAATAATCTCTCCTACGGATAAAGGCAGCTTTCTGGACGGCTTTTTAAAAAGCAAAGCCGCCGGGGTCCATCATATTACTCTTCAGGTTCCTGATATCCGTAAAACAATGGAGCATCTTAAAGAGCATTCCATACCTTTTTTCGGGCACAACGAATACCCGGAAGGCATCTGGAAGGAAATATTTATCCATCCTCGCCACGCCTTTGGCGTCCTGCTGCAAATCGCCGAATTCAGATCCGACGACTGGCTCTCCGAGCAGGTTAAATTTCCTGTCGGAAAAAAATGGGAAATAACAGAGGCGGCCAATGGCGCCTGTGTAACCTTTGCCCATCCGGGCGGCGGGAAATTTTCCCTGGAACTCGAACACGATGAAATAAAACAGTTAATCGCCGGTCTGGAAAAGATGCTGGAGAAATAATTTCCATTCCGCAATTTACCGAATAAATAATCCGCAGCATCATCGAGCAGTCGGCTTGCAGGCATCTGACTCATGCTCCATCAAGCCCGTGGGGGAAGGGATATGTCACAGGTTAAAAGAGCATCCGGCAGGGAATTGTTCGGCTGGGCGATGTTTGACTTTGCCAACTCGTCTTACACAACAGTCATCATCACGGTCGTTTTCTGCGTCATCTTTCCCAAAATAATCGTCGGTGACGGACCGGAGTATCGTCTGGGCAATCTTCTGTGGAGCACCTCCCTTTCAATAAGCTATCTGCTTGTTCTTTTGACGGCTCCTTTTTTCGGCGCAGTCATGGACTATACCGGTCAGAAAAAAAAATTCCTGCTGGGAAGCTGTCTGCTGACTGTGCTCACCACCGCCGCTTTGTATTTCGTTCATCCGGGAAGCGTTCTTTTGGGCATGCTGTTCATCATTTTTTCCAATGTAGGTTTTTCCTACAGCGAGGCATTCGTTTCGAGCTTTCTGCCCGGGCTGGGGCCTCCTGAAGATCTGGGGAAAATTTCTGGCTATGCCTGGGGACTGGGCTATTTCGGCGGTCTGGCCTCGACAGCAATAGTCATATTCGGCCTGGGGGCGGGTGTTTACACGCTCGAGAATTTTTCCAACCTGAGACTCGTAGGACCTGTAACGGGATTGTTTTTTCTCGTCGCCGCCATCCCCACCTTTTTATGGGTCAGAGAACAGACCCCGGCCAGAAAGATTCCGCCCGGCAAAAATTATTTTTCCGTAGGGTTTAAAAGGCTCAGACAGACCTTGGAAGACATCCGGGACTATAAAGACCTGATGGTCTTGCTTATCTCTTTTTTCTTCGCCTATGCCGGACTTTCCATCGTTATCGCTTTCGCCTTTATTTATGGCGACCAGGTGATAAAATGGACTCCGCTGACGCAGATTTTAATGTTTGTCATCACCCAACTGACTGCGGCGGGCGGCGCATTTTTCTTCGGTGTCATTCAGGACCGCTGGAAGGCGAAACAGACCTTCATCATGACGCTTATCCTATGGGTCGCCACGATAACCCTGATATACAAAGTCGGACCGCTCACCGCATTTGTCAACGGCCTGCTGGGGGCATCTTTGAAAGCAGAGCATGTTTTTCTGGTCATCGGCTCGATTGCCGGCCTTGGCCTGGGTTCCACACAATCCGCCTGCCGTGCGATGGTCGGCCTTTTCTCTCCCGACACAAAGGCGGGAGAATTTTTCGGTCTGTGGAGCTTCACCAGCCGCCTTTCAGCCATTTTCGGCCTGATGGGCGTGGGACTGCTCCAGGCCATCCTGGGACTTCAGCAGGCCATTCTCGTCTGCTCGTTCTTTTTTTTCGTTGCTATTGTCATCATCTGGTTTGTCGATGAACAAAGGGGCAAGGCGGCCGCCGCCAGCCACGCCGGAGAGTAGCCGGCCGGAAGGACATGCTTTCCGGAAACAGGCGACCTGCTTTCTCTTATTTACGGAGACGCTATCTGTTTTGCAGCCACACGATCAAGTCTGTGTTATCTTTTTGCGACTCGATCACAATATGACGCGGATAAATGCTTTTGAGCACATATATTCCGTCGGGACCGAGACGCTCGCCCGGCTTGTATATCTTTTCATCGATCAGCGCCGATGATTCCCCCTCGGCGGCTATATAACCATTGTAACGAATATTTTCTGATTGAGGAGCCCCCGGAGCGTCTGTCGGCACAAAAGGCCGCACATGGCCTTTGCCGTAAAAAAAGCCCCCCGCGGCGGCAATGACTAAGGCCGCGACGACAGAGGTAAGCGCCATAGTCCCAAGCCTGCGTGATTTTTCTTTTCGCGGCGGCTGTGCGTCGTCCGCATTATTTCCCTCACTGATATTTGCACGGCTCAAATAGCCATGCGCGGCCCTGAGAACCACACTACGACATTCATGTGATGCGGAAAGGGGGTTTGTGTAATATCTGCATCTGTATGTTTTCCACACTATGGAGGCGAAAAGCGTTTTCAGATCAGCCCGCTCGTCTGCTTCGGCGGGAAAGAAAATGGATTTGTTCTTGTTTATGACACCCAACGCCTCTTCGATCGTCAACTGCGGATTGGCCCGCAGTGTGCTGTCAACATGAGTGATCGTCTCATCGCTGATTTTTTTTGCCCGGTATCCGATTTGTTTGCGTCTGAGCCATCCCGGTATCATAAAATCTCCGTATATTCCTGCAGCGTTTTCAATCTTGAAACTGTTTCCGAAAGCAAATTCTCCCGCTTACGGATTGATCCGCAACAAAGATCAGTCCTTACCCAGCAGTTGGTAAAAGAGTTTTGTGGTCATGGAAATATTCGTCGCCGTACCGAAAACAAAATTTCTGAACGTGTGTGACAGGTTATTATATTCCCGCTGTAGCGACAAGGTGTCAATGACCTCCGCCTCAAAGGGGTCGGAGGTCATCACATACGCCGCAAGAGGCTCATGTCCGAAGGCCATGAAGGGAATTTTTCCAAACACGTCATCTACACCGAGTGAAAGGAGATTTATGTCACCGCGGGGGCCCTTTCCGATAATGTCGGCTGTACCCTCCCTGATAATGAAGAGATCCGTGTTGTTTTGAAATCTTTCGTCAACCTTCCCCTGTACAGGCAATCCTCTGGAAAATTCCTCGGTATAAGCCTCCACCGCATTGTCGTTGACCGGTCTGAGACGGTTGTCCAGACTCAAAAGAAGCTTTCTGAAGTCTTCCGACAAAGACAGAAATTCCCTGTGCAGAATTTCCGTGTCCAGAATACTCAAATGAACATTACCTTCCGCGATTGCCGTGGCGCTGCGGCCGTGGTCTCCCCCATAAATGAGGGACCTGATCGTTCCGATAAAACACCCCTCTCCCAGGCGGGCCAGAGTGACAAACCCTCTTTGCGTCTCTCTTACGATTTTTACCGTGCCTTCGGAGATTACCCAGAGCCATTTGCCGTATTCACCCTCTTTGACGATGACCGCTCCGTCCGGATATATATAATCACCCGTTACATAAAGATAATCGACGGGCGGCCCCTTGAGGGGCTGCAGATGAGGCATTTGCGCGCCTTCCAGCCCGTCATCGAGCGTATCAAAGTGGTAAAGATGCTCCGGCCCCAGTCTGACTATTTTACCGTCATCGAGCATACGTGAGGCTTCCAGAACAACCTCCATCATTTGCTTTTTAATATCCGGCTCGACACTTGCCGGGGCTTCTTCCGAAAAATCATACTTGCCGTCGGTCCATCCGAACAAGCCGAAAACAGCGTTGATCCCCCGAAGCTTGCCCCAGTAGGCTTTTACGGGATTGCCCTTCACAAAATAAACAATTCCCAGATCAGGACTGTATTTGCTGCGCAGAGTCAGCTTTCCGGTGCAGTTATTACCGCCGAGCAGTTGGAAAACGTCGGCAAGAGACAAAAACAGCAGACTTCCGGAGAACACAATATTATCAGCCATGGCAAATGTCTACTGTCCTTAAATATCAGTATTTAAAAATGACGAAGTTTTTACGCAATTTTTTTTAATATCCGCATATTCTCTTTGCTTTTTGGAAATGAGCCGGAAAAACCGGAAGATAACACGGATGACCACCGGCCAATGAAATTATGCGAGTTTGAAACGCAATATAGAAAAGCCGCCTGTGTATGTCAAGAGCTTCTTGGATAATCATGGGCGCGCTCCTTTTTCTCTTCTGGTGCTTGTACCGCTGAAATCTCTTGAGGGTTCAAGCGGTTATGCTGCGGCATTTCTTTATTTCAGAAATTGGGGCTGCTTTTTTCTGGCCTGCCGCGCAATATCTGAAAAAAATGCAGGCGGCCCTTCAACAAATCAAAACCGGTTTTTTACATTTGCCTTCTCCGACCTTAACAACCGTCCTTACGGGAATCAACGATGGTTATTTTATACCCACCTACCCCACGAAGTGGAACCATACTTCCCGGCGCCTTCCTGCCCGAAGCTAAAGACATCCACATACAACATGGATTTCATCAGTAATATTCAATACTTATACTATTATGGCGTTTTTGGCACAACAACTGCTTTTAACAAGATCGAAAGAGCTCTTAAGACAGTTGAAAAAATGATTGCGGGACAAAAAAAGAAAGAAAAATTTTAAGGAGGTCAAAATGAAAAAAATAACGACAGCAATTTTCCTGTGGGCTTTGTTGACATTCATTCCCGCTCAGGCAATGGCGGGTGTGAGCATTCATGTCAGCATCCCGTTGCCGCCCCCGATTTTATTTGCCCTG
>ENA-UPXM01006834-UPXM01006834.1-activated-sludge-metagenome-genome-assembly--contig:-NODE-6834-length-10471-cov-4.721006_pt1 | contig 10471 bp, 10 predicted proteins | sample MGYA00238178_ERZ772708 | MGnify/ENA primary metagenome ERZ772708 (study PRJEB29002, sample SAMN05720212) | activated sludge metagenome | isolation source: anaerobic digester from wastewater... | reverse complement strand
GAAGGATGATACTGTCGTTGATGCCGATTACGAAGTCAAAGAGTGAGGCCGATGGGTCCGGACAGCTACTATGATACCCTCGGCGTCTCGCGCGACGCCGACGATAAGGAGATCAAGAAAGCCTACCGGGACCTGGCACGAAAATACCACCCCGATGTCTGCAAGGAGCCGGGAGCCGAGGAGAGGTTCAAGGGCATCAACGAGGCCTACAGTGTCCTCTCCGATCCCGAGAAACGCGCCCAGTACGACCGGATGGGGCACTCCGCCTACAGCAACGCATCCCGGGGCTCGTACTCCGGCGGTGGAGGGTTCTCCGGCGGGTTCAGCGCGGACTTCTCCGGGTTTGGGGATATATTCGATACCTTCTTTGGCGGCGGGGGCCGGCAGAGCACCGGTCCGCGCCCCGGGGCCGACCTCCTCATGCAGATGCGCATCACGCTCGAGGAGGCGGCGTTCGGGACCGAAAAAGAGGTCGGCCTCGACCATATCGAGCCCTGCCCCGCCTGCGACGGTTCGGGGAGCGAGACGAAGAAGTTCACCACCTGCCCGACCTGCGGCGGCAGCGGCCAGATGCGGCAGATGAGCCAGTCGATCTTCGGGAGTTTTGTGCGGATGAGCACCTGCACCGCCTGCGGCGGGCGGGGGAAGATACCCGAGTCCCGGTGCAAGGCATGCGGCGGCACCGGGCACCGGCGGGCCCGGCAGACCGTGAAGGTCCGCATACCGCCGGGCGTGGATACGGGTATGCGCCTCCGGATGGAGGGCTACGGCGACGCCGGAGAATACGGTGCGCCGGCGGGGGACCTCTACATCGAGGTCACCGTCGCGCCGCACCGGGCGTTCACCCGGCGGGGCGACGACCTCGAGACGACCGTCGATATCACCCCCGCCCAGGCGACGCTCGGCTCCGAGGTCGAGGTGCGGACGATCGACGGGCGCACGGTCGTCCTCGATATACCGGCCGGCGTGCAGCATAACACCGGGCTGAAGATTCCGGGCGAGGGCGTGCGGTGGCAGACGAAGCCCGGCGATATGCTGGTGCGGGTGCACATCGTCACCCCCGAGCGCCTGACGGAGGAGGAGCGCGAACTCTACCGGCGCCTGCTCGAACTGGAGGGGAGCAAACCCTCCACGAAGGCGGCAAAGAAGGGCAAAGGCTTCTTTCAGGACGTCGTCGACAAGATGAAAGAGTCGGTGAAGTGAGGGGGGCTCCCCTCGCTTCGGCGGTTTGCTTTTTTTGCAATGTGTCTGGTGTGAGCCCCCATCGGGAGACCCGACGAGCTGGGGCGTCTCAAACTTTCAGAAGCGAGAAAAGCCCGATACATTGGACTGGGGGAGGAGGCCGGGTGGGGTGGGGTTTACTCATCTCCACATAGGGTATAGAGACCGGGCACCCCCCCTCCCGGAACCTCACCCCCGTGGCGCTACCCACTGGGAAGCCGTTTCACCCTTTTAGCCCAGGATCTGGTTCAGACAGCAGATCCCATGGATATAAGTGTTTCAATCAGGGTGTATCGGAGGATCACAGATCCTTTTGGGACAACCTCCGGATTTACGGAAGGCCATAAATTTGAGTTTATTCAATATATTCAATAATTACAGGATATCCCCAGTTCAGCACGCAAATCGAATATTATAAATATTATTTACTCCACTCTCAAATTGAGGACATGTGTATGGCTAAAAGTATCACTAAAAGAGATCTCCCTTATTTGAGGCAAAATGCAATTTTTAGATTTGAATCGGGCATAAGAACTGATGGAGACACTCCTGTTAGAGGACATTGGTTTTTGGATGATATATTCGTCATTCTTAACAATGGAAAATACATTGAATACAAGTATGATATGATCTCTGGAGTCGAGAGAAAAAAAGTACTCTTAGGAGGGGAACATATGTATCTTCTCCCTGTTGAGGGGTATAAATACTCATTAACGTTATTAGGTACACCGAATCCTAAATCATTTCCAATAAATATTGACAACGTATTTTATAGTTCTCGTGATTTAGTATTAGGAAAAATTTTGTCAGGGGTTGGTAGATTTGAAGAAGAGGCAATAGAAAAGGAAAAATCAAAATTAATTAGTGATTTTACAGAATTTATCACTCAAAAAGTACATTAAGCCAAAGGAAAATAAAATTTTTTAACTGATAATTGCATCTACTTATCGCTCCCTTTTCCCACTCGCTCTCCAGGCTAGTCTCGTCCCACTGGTGAGCCTTTTCTTCGGACTTGTTCTCAGAATTTATTGGCCGGTGCTGGCTATGGCTCTCGATCCCCTCCTCCTGAATGACTGCTCCTTCACGCAGAGCAATTCAGGGGCGCGCATGCAGGTGAGACCAGACCCAAAGCATGAGCATCGAATGAATTGTAGTCTGTATCCAGCAGAAATGCCCTGAGGCTGGGCTGCGTTGACGCAACGGTCTGGATAAGTAGTAAGAGGTGCGTGGTATCGGCATTGGTTCCCGGTGAATACGCTATTCCCAGTGGATATCTGCCCCGGTGGAAGATGTGGGCTTCATCCATTTAACTGAGTAATGCGGATGAAACAGTGCATAGCCGTCATACCACGATGCCTTCAGAGGGATTGAGCGATGATACCGTTCCAATCTTTATCTGCCCATCGTATGAGAGCAGTCCTGACCAGTGCCATGATCCGCTTCGGCCCATCTACGTCAAGATGATATTTCGCAAAATGGTGCAGTGTTGCCGGATGAGGAAGGAAAGAACCTGTTTCATCAGAAAAGCCGTCGTTTCTCGAATGCTCAATGATAAGGCCCATGACTGCTCGATAGAGGAGATTGTATACCTTCTGGAGTTATGCCCAAAAAGGCATAATGCGAGATCGCCGCCGGAACTCTCACGAGGAAAAAGTAAGGAATAACAGAGAGCTGGGGTGCCTTAATTACTTAAAAGGATGGTTTATTGAGATCTATTACCTTAATGGCCTCCGGATATAATAGAAACCTTAATGACCCCTTAATATAACATGAATGTTTAATGGCCCAATTACAATGGCCGTAACAGAGGAGATTTAAGATGGGTATCTTTGATAAAGTGAAAGCAGTTGGCAAAGAAGTTGGAATTGGACTTAATGCGCAGGAGCAATATCAAAGAGCTTATGAGAAAGGTGTTCTGCTTCAACCGCCGGATTACTCCGCTGCTACCAAACACTTTGCGAAGGCTTCCGAGATGTTCCTCCAGGAAGGAGATGAGGACATGGCCAGACTCGCAAAAGCTAATGCCGCATTGTATGAACTCATTGACAAACGTAATCTCAATACTCTTCGTGAAGTAATCCGGGCCCTGGAGCCTATAACTGAAGTTCCATGCATAGGTAGCCAGGATGAAATGATGCAGACATCCCTTCTCATCGCGGAACTTAGATCCTTACAGTGCGAAGAACGGGCAAAACAGTGTGGCAATTACGCCGATATGACTCAAGAATATATGGAGGCGGCTGAAGGTTTCATGAAACTTGGTTACGCTCCGCTTCATATATCGGAGAGGCTCAAGCTGGATGGTCCCGTAGAAAAAGCAATCCTGCGTGCTTTTTACTGCGAAGGGCTGTCAGATTATTATTCTGCTCTTTCAGTTGTTCTGTCTTCACCCGTACAGGCACATGATCAGATGCAGAAGGCGGCATCCTGCTTTCGTCAGGCTATGGTCACTGATTGGTCAAAAACTGTTGACGACTATATCGCAAAGGTATCCTCGAAATCTCACTGCTGGATGTGCGGCCGGGAAATGCAAGGAGAAGATGTATTCTTCAAGTATTACCCCGCAGAAACCGAGGAGTATCACAGCCAGCTCTTAGAGTCCTCAAACGAGGACTTACGCATGATTGACAATACAGGCCATGTGACCGTCTGCACTGTTTGCGGCTCTGCGATCGAGAATCAAGCGGACCGATATGCTACGATGCGTGCTGATGAAGTTCGCGCTTGGGCTGATCAGTTGTTTCAGCAAACGAACGAGGTGCTCATGAACCATAGCGAAAGATTGCGGTCGCTTGAGCGTGTAGCACACAGACACTAACGAGTGAGCAGCAGAGTCCGTTGTACGATAGTATGACTGTCTAGTATAGGCTGAACATTGGTGGAGAGCACTCAAAAAATCATGTAATGGAGGGATTAGAGGTCATTCAACACTATTGCTGTCTATAAAGAGAGATTTGATTGGCTCTGAAGCAGATCCATTACATAACGTATATACCATCTGTGAAAAATTAACGCAATTAATGCTTTACCGGAATATAGCGTGAGGTGAAACCATGGACAATATCGAAATGGAAAAGATTCTGGATGCACTTGATCGTCGAGTGGCGCTCGGTGAGATTGATATCGGTACCTATAAAAAACTGAAGGCGAAGTTCAGCACACAGGTTGGACATAGTGAGGAACCTATCTCGGCGGCTGTATCTGCTCTGCCCAAGGAGGCTGTTTCCTTACAATGTCCGGGTTGTATGGCGCCTTTACCGTTACCGAGTGATCCTTCTCAGGTTAGTGTCGTCTGCGATTACTGCGGCGGGACATTTGCCCTGCAGACAGCATCAGAGGAGATGGATCGCCTTAAAAGCGATATCAGGAAATGGATCTCCCAGGTGGCCGGCAATGCAGGAATCGGCACCACGGTTGACGAGGCATCTCGCAAGTTCATCTTCAACGACAAACTATTACCTCCATTGAAGAATGCAGCCGATCGTGCAACCGATATATTCAGCCTGACTCGCTATCAGTCCCTCTTTACATTTTCCCTGCTTACCGGGCTTCCTTCCTCTCCCTTTCATCAGACACTGCGATCAGCGCCTAACCTGAATTATTTAGTTGATAAAATAAAAGAGACCGTGGTCCGCGTTCAATCACCTGAGATCAGGCTTTTTGCAATAGGCGAGAAGGAGCAGTATGAGTTGCACGCTCTGGAAGTACGATGTCTTGAGGCAGGTTACCTGTCTAATGTCCGCCACCATCTTGCCAGCCCGACACCTGATGGCTTTCATAAAGCAAAAACGAACCTCCATGCCCTTAATGAACTGTACAATACGACCAATCAATTGGTATCGGCTATTGATCCGTCGTTAGCTGCATTTTCAGATGCTCTGGCAACCAGGATGAAGCTACTCGAAGAGGCTGTAAACATTCTAGAGGATCTGTTTTGCAGTGCAGACGGCGTGATGACGGATTATGTGGCAGAAAATCTGGAGTCAATAGCTGAAAAACTTGAGCAGACTGCATCCGCAATTGAAGCAACTGGAATGAAACCAAGAGAGACTGTACCCGCTGCTGAGGGAACACGCAACGACGCGGACACAATCCGCATTCTTGCCACCTGTGTGAGATTCTACGGCCAATGCGGCGCTGAAGCGGGGATGCCCTTCACTACCTTTTTGGCTAACCTCGAAGAGATGGTTGATAAAGCACAGACCCCCTCCTCGGATTTGAGGTGGTTGTCAGCTTTCCTATCTAATCTGACGCTGCACATGGAATCGACAGCCGGTGAAGCTTCTCTACCTGTAGTGTCTGACTTTGGCTGGGCTGAAGGAAGAATGGTGGCCCTGGTGAAATCCTCGTTCTTAGGTGGAAAAGAGTCGGTGGATGAAGAAAGGAAGATATTACTACCATTCTGGCTTGCCGAACTGGATTTCTCACAGCAGAAAGGTGTGATATTCAAGAAAGGATCAATGGCGTCCGGACTTATCTTAACAGAAGCTATGCGCCATAACAAGCAATGCTTCGTTATCAACTCAAGCGATCCTCTGAATGAGCAATGTTATGGTGCAATTCGGTCCCGTACAACCATCGGATACTCAACACCCGCGGTAGTTCCCGTGGTGGGTTCGGATGATGCATTAAAATATATGAAGCAATTCGTATCGTCAACACAGGGTTATGCCGGAGGAAACGTTAGACAACTGCAATTAATCTATCTGCCAGTGATTGGTGCGAGGTACTATACAAAAAAGTCAGAAAGAAGGGAAATTCTGGCCCCATCCAGCAGCATTGCTCTCTCACATTTTGACGTCAGGTCGCTCAGAATTGGCACGAAAGAGGTCTTATTCGCACGGTAATGGAGAGGATATACTATGGCGCTTATTGATCGCATTAAATATGACGGGTCTCCAGAACGTCTGGTCTGGAAGTATGATAAAGAGAACATCACACTGGGAGCACAACTCATTGTAAATGAAAGCCAGGAGGCAATATTTTTCAAGGGTGGACAGGCTCTGGATGTTTTCGGACCCGGCACCCACACGCTATCGACCAAAAACTTACCGTTATTGGGGAGACTTGTTAATTTACCGTTTGGTGGAGAGACTCCATTCACCGCGGAGATATATTACGTCAATCAGGTTTCCCGTCTTGATTATAAATGGGGCACTCGAACACCCATACCGGTTGAGGACCCAAAATACGGGGTGCTTGTTCCTGTAGGTTGTTTTGGGCAGTTCGGACTTCGAGTTGCCGATTCGCGGTTATTTATCACCCAGATTGTGGGAACTATGCCCGAATGGAAAGGAGATATGGTACTCGAATATTTCCGCGGGGTGATTCTCACCAGGGTGAAAGACATTGTAGCAAAATACGTTGTGGATAGGAACCTCTCGATTGCTACTATCACAGCCCGGATTGATGAAATATCACAATTAGTTGAAGAGCGTCTCAGGGACGAATTCGCCAAATACGGTCTTGAGTTACTCAAATTCTTCATCACATCAATCACCATCCCAACTGACGAGTTGAAAAAGATCCAGGAGATTGATCTCAAAGCCCGGGAGATTGAACGGCTTGGCGACCAGCGATACCAGATGATGCGGGGCTTCGATGTTATGACGGAAGCTGCAAAAAATCCCGGCGCTCCCGGGACGTTAATGGGTGCTGGCATCGGGCTTGGAGTCGGCGCCAGGATGGCTGGACCGTTCGCTTATATGACGGATCAGGCAACACAATCGGTTACACAGACGCCACCGGGTAATTCATCTGCATTGATATGCCCAAAATGTCAGGCAAACCTTCCTGCAGGTAGTCAGTTCTGCATCAAATGTGGTGCAAATCTTACGACAACGTCTGTGTGTCCATCATGTCGACAGGCTCTGACGACTCGTTCTAATTTTTGTCCTCATTGTGGCAAAAAAATTGTATCGACTGCCAGCTGTCCTTCATGTGGTGCCCAGGTTCCTGAAGGGGCGAAGTTCTGTCCCGAGTGTGGTAAAACCCTTTGAAGTATCGATTAGAACGAATGTGTGGTGGTAAACTAAAATGACTCATAATAACCGTAATCTTCTGATTCAAGTCGCCGCTTTACTTGTTGCCCTGTCTTTTACTATTGGCATCTTCCTGTCATTCGCACCGGATACACCCCGCTACTCATACTGGATAGCGATGATCGACGTGTCTTTGATGGTAATTATAACAGGGATATATGGAATTTATAATTTCCAGCTTTTTACAAAAGATGCAACAACTAAACTGCCTGCGGCAATGCACATCAGCATTGGAAGTACGATCGGCATCTTCCTGATTGCAAGTGCGTTAATAGCCACTGTATTCCTTTTGGTTTTCAATAATAGTTCTTTTGACCAGGCATATCTATTGATAATTCTTGGTAAATGGTTACTACTGATCTTAATATTGGTGGCTATGTGGTCTATCGGACAGGAAGGTGAGGGAGTTATCCATGGTCGTCCGCGAGACGAGCAAATGGCCCTGTATAACACGGTGCAGCAGACGTTGATCGAGTTTCGTCAGTTGCCGTCCAGTGATGAAAGCAATACGTTGCAGAGGGAGATTGATGATGATCTTTCTACGATCCGAAATCAAATTCGTAGTCGTGTTTCTGCAAATAAGATGCAAGACGATGAGTATGAACTCATACGTGATCTCTTAAATGATGTGAGAAGCACAATACGTGAAGTCAATGGTTCCGCAGAAGGCGAGCGTTTGGCAAGCTTCATGCGCATTCAAGATGCTGTTCAAAAAATCCTGGTAACCGGTCAACTCCACCGCTAAGCCCGCAATGGAGATACAATGAACTCTCTCCCCCATCATTTTCAGTACCCTGTTCCTCCCGGCAGATCATTGAATCCCACAAAATCCCCGTAATTTTAGCCGAAACCTTTCAGCATATCCCTTATTCTCTGGCGAGATCGCATATACTTCATTCATCTTCTTCCCGGCGGCCAGGATCTTGAGTTGCACCCAATCGGAGCGGTACCAGTCAGCAGTATCCAGCGGGTCCTCGGTATCAAGGATAGATCCGTCATCCCCCCGCTTTATCCCCCTCCCGGCCCAATATCATAAGAATGAAACTGCTCTTCGAACTCTCCGGCGAGCACCCCGACCTCCCGGTTGCTGAACTCGAGTGCGTGGGCACCGTCCTCGACCGGCGGACCCAGGTCGCGGTCGCGGAGTGCCCGGACCCGGAGGCCGTCGGGCGGCTTGCCCTGACGCACGTGGTGATGGAGTACCTCGGCGAGTGCGAGCCCTCGAAGGATGCGCTCGCGGCCCTCCTCCGCGACCTCGCCATCCGGACCGAGAAGCCGTTTGCCGGTCGGGTGAAACTGATCCAGGGGGCCCACATGGATGTGCCGCGTCTTGAGGTCGAGAGACTGATCGGGGGGCTCGTCGCCGGCCCGGTCTCGCTCCGTGAGCCCGTCGAAGAGTACCGCGCCGTCGTCTCGGATGACCGCTGCTACTTCGGCCGCGTGATTGCGCGGATCGACCGGGGCGGGTTCGAGTACCGGAACCCCATGCGTCGGCCGTTCTTCCACCCCGGCGTGATGATGCCCCGGATGGGCCGGGCGCTCGTCAACCTCTCCCTCGTTGCGCCCGGGGAGCGGACCTTTGATCCCTTCTGCGGCACCGGCGGGATCCTCCTCGAAGCCCGGGAGATCGGCGTCCGGATCCTCGGGAGCGACTTCGACCCCGCGATGGTCGCCGGCTACCGGCAGAACCTCCCGGGCGCGGATGTGATGATCGCCGACGCCACGGCGGTCCCGGTCTGCGACGGCACCCTCGATGCGGTCGTGACCGACCTCCCCTACGGCCAGTCGGTCCGGATCCGCGCAGAGAGCATGGACCGGCTCTACGATGGATCGCTTGCAGAGATCCGGCGGATCCTCGCGCCCGGGCGGCGCGCGGTCGTCGTCACGCACCGCGACATCACGCCGATCGCCGCCCGCCACTTCACCGTCCTGCAGGATCACGAGCAGCGGGTACACAGGAGCCTGACCCGCCGGATTCTGGTGCTCGGATGACCATACAGGGAAGAGCGATGTCCGGCGGGGCCCACCTCATGGCCCGGCATGGTCCCCCGCCGGGCGTTACCATCGAATTTATATGATTTCGGTATAATTCGCACGTGGATGTAAACCCCAAACGCTACGTCCTCTACCTCATCCGGTGGCAACTCTCGACGCCCATCCTCGCCGGAGTGCTCGCGCTGCTCGGCGGGCTTGGGGCGCTCACCGCGACGATCATCGCCAACCTCATCGGCGGTCTCATCTTCTTCTGGGTCGACCGGTTCATCTTCACATCCGAAACGCTCTCTGCCCAGTGGGAGGTCAGGGAGGAGGTCCGGTGCGCGGACTGCGGAACGATCGCCCGGGGCTATCGTCTGGTGCGGGCAAAGAACTACGATAAGACCCGCGACCCGGCGCCCGAGTTCCGGTGCGAAGCGTGTTCGAAACGAAAGTCCGAGGAGCTCAGAAGACGGGGCATCGAGCACTGAGGGGTGAGGGGCGGGAGCCCGGAGTTGATGAGCGTCCGCCGGAGGGAGTGCCCGATGCGGGCGGTCAGCCGGGTACGAAGGAGGGTCGTTGGCTCAACCTTCCCGGGCTTCCTCAAAAGTTAGTGAAATGCTGATGCCGGCCCTGGTATTATGAGATCTCCCGGCGATTTTTATATGTGGAAGTGAATTTTAAACGCTACGGCCTCTACCTCGTCCGGTGGCAGCTCTCGACACCGATCCTCGCCGGAGTGCTCGCGCTGCTCGGCGGGCTTGGGGCGCTCACCGCGACCATCATCGCCAACCTCATCGGCGGTCTCATCTTCTTCTGGGTCGACCGGTTCATCTTCACCTCCGAAACGCTCGCCACCCAGTGGGAGGTCAGGGAGGAGGTCCGGTGCGTGGATTGCGGCACGGTTGCCCGGGGTTACCGCCTCGTCCGGGCGAAAGACTACGACAGATCCGGAGACCCGGCGCCCGAGTTCCGCTGTGAAGAGTGCTCGAAGAAGAAGTCGGAGGAGCTCAGGAAGAAGGGCATCAGGCACTGAGGGGCACCTATGCGCTCCCCGCCGGCTCCCTCCGCCCCTCTTATAGGAGATACCCACATACCCCTCCGACTCCTTCACTCCTCCCGCGCCTTCTCGCGGGGACACCCATACGTCGCTCCGGCACCCCCACCCCACCCGCGCCTTCGGCGCTCCTCCCCCGCCCCCTCCCGGGGGCGGGGTCCGTGCGTGGCGATATCAG
>ENA-UPXM01006810-UPXM01006810.1-activated-sludge-metagenome-genome-assembly--contig:-NODE-6810-length-10493-cov-6.516191_pt1 | contig 10493 bp, 12 predicted proteins | sample MGYA00238178_ERZ772708 | MGnify/ENA primary metagenome ERZ772708 (study PRJEB29002, sample SAMN05720212) | activated sludge metagenome | isolation source: anaerobic digester from wastewater... | reverse complement strand
ATAAATTGATTTAAATTTGCTTCCTCTAACATCCAATATCACGCACCAAACATCCAACACCAAACATCCAACATCCAGCACCAAACACCAAACATCCAGCACCAAACATCTAACACCCAGCATTAAAACCCATGTACAGAATCATCAGTGGCCAATGGAAAGCCAAAAGAATTTCCGCTCCGAAAAATTTCGACGTACGACCAACCACCGATTTTGCGAAAGAAGCTTTGTTCAGTATTATTGAAAACCGGTACCGTCTGGATTTCGCGTCTATTTCCGTGCTCGATTTATTCGCCGGAATCGGTTCTATTTCTTTAGAATTTGGTTCGAGAGCGTGTACCGATGTGACTTCCGTAGAGATGAATCCGAGACATTCTGCATTTATCCATACTACTGCGGCGGAACTTGAAATGGGATCTCAAATCAATGTTCAAAGAGCCGATGTTTTCGACTATTTGAAGAAAAACAGAAAACGCAAATCCTACGAAATCGTTGTTGCTGATCCACCTTTTGAAATGGAGATTGAAAAATACAATGAATTGATTTCTCTTGTTTTAAACAATAATTACCTGAAAGAAAACGGCGTATTTATCTTGGAACATCAAAGCCGAACAAAACTGGAGCATCCTAATTTAACCGATACCCGAAAATATGGAAATGTAAGTTTTTCGTTCTTTAAACCTAATGAAATGGAGGTTTTAGAATTGACAGACACTCCGGATGAAACTCCAGTTTCCTAATTTTTTTGAAGAAATTAAAGCACCTTCAATTCTAAATCAATCGTTTTCCCGAAGAATTTTTTCGAAATTTTCTCGAAGTTTTTGGTGAGATCCGACAAATAAAAATGATATTTAGGTTTGAGATTGTTCTCATTTAAGAGATTATTTTTCTCCAAAATCATTTGCAACTGATTGGCTACAATACTTGGCGAATCGATGACACGAACGCGGTTTCCGTAATACTGTTTGATTTCATTGATCAAAAGCGGATAATGCGTGCAACCCAAAATCAGCGTTTCGATATTCTTTAACTTATTGTTGCTTAAATAATTATAGATAATAGAATGCGTAATCGGATGATTTCTGAACCCTTCTTCGATGGCGGGAACCAAAAGTGGCGTCGCGAGTTCATCAACTTTAATAAACTTATTGTGTTTGCGAATCGATTTTTTATAGAGACCTGAATTCACCGTAGCTTTCGTCGCGATGACTCCTACATTGTTGTGGATTTCATAGGACACTTTTTCCGCTACAGGATTGATGACATCGATGACGGGAACTTTGTCGTTCACCAGTTCTAAGACTTCTTTCAACGCATTTGCGGTCGCCGAATTACAGGCTATAACGATTGCTTTACAATTTTTTTCGAGCAGAAATTGTGTAATTTTTGTGGAATATCCTACAATTGCTTCCCGGGATTTTTCTCCATACGGAAGGTGTTTCGTGTCGCCGAAATAAATTAAATTTTCCTGGGGTAATAATCTTTTAATCTCTTTTGCCACGGTTAATCCGCCCACTCCGGAATCAAAAATCCCAATGGGTTGTTTCGCGGAAAGATGGCTGAAATCTTGTTTTTTAGTTTTCAAAGGAAGAAATTTTATGCAAAAATAGGTATTTTGGTTGGAAGTCTGAAGTTGAGTGCGAGAAGTCTGAATAAAAGATTTTTTACTTTAAATACCTAATTTCGATTGATGAATTGGGTTCTACAATTTCAATATTCTGACTTCCACATTTATACCATAAATAAATCCGACGCAATTCCATCGGCGAGAAACCAATGTTTTTCGGGGATTTTCAAATGATTATTTTCAATGGAAAGTATTCCGTCTTCTAATTTATTTTTTATTTCGTTTTGAAAATACTCCAAAAGTTCGGTGCTGAATTTTTCTTTTAATGAAGATAAATCTACTCCCCAAATGGTTCGCAAACCAATCATCAGCATTTCATTAAACTGATCTTTTTCGGATAAAATTTCGGTTTCTTTGGCTAATTTATTTTGATGTAAAGAATTGATGTACAATTGATTATTCGCAACATTCCAACTCCTTTCATTTCTCCCGTTATAGGAATGTGCGGAAGGTCCGATTCCCAAATATTCCTGATATTTCCAGTAAGAGGAATTATGTTTCGAATGAAAACCAGGTTTTCCAAAGTTGGAGATTTCATAATGATCGAAACCGTGATCTTTTAGAAAATCGGTCATGTAAAAAAACTCTTCATGCTGTTCGGCTTCTTTTGGCGCAGCGATTTTTCCCTGAGAAATCCAAGTGTTTAAGGCTGTTTTGGGTTCGATGGTTAAAGCGTAAGAAGAAACGTGGGGAACTTCCAATTCGATTGTTTTGCGTAAATTTTTCTTCCAGATTTCGAAATTCGAAGTTGGGGAACCATAAATTAAATCGATGCTGATGTTTTCAAATCCAAAATCTTGGGCACGTTTGATGGAAGATTCTGCTTCGCCGGAATTGTGCGCACGGTTCATCATTTTTAAATCTTCATCAAAGAAACTTTGGGTTCCGATAGAAAGTCTGTTGATCGGTGTTTGTGAAAGTTCTTTCAGGAAAGTTTGATCCAAATCATCGGGATTGGCTTCGAGCGTAATTTCTATTTCTGAATCAAAAGAAAAATGCTTTAAAACCTCATCGATAAGGGATTTCAGTTCATCAACATGCAACAAAGAAGGCGTTCCGCCACCGAAATACAGGGATTTGAGGGTTTTATTTTCTAACTCGTCTTTTCTTAAAGAAATTTCTTTTTTCAGTGCAGAAATCATCTCTTCTTTATATTTGATAGAAGTAGAAAAATGAAAGTTGCAATAGCTGCATTTCTGTTTGCAGAAAGGAATGTGGAGGTAAATCATTATTTAAGAATAAAGAAAATAGAGTAAAGAAAAAAGAGTAAAGTCCCGAAATTAGAAGGTCAACAATATCTCAGATTTGTTCGATTTTCAAAGGTAAAAAATTATTCAGTTGAATATCTCTTTTTTCTTTTTATTGAATTAAATTTCTGATGCATTAAATTTGAACACTCTAATTTTCTGCTTACCTTTATTTTTTTAAATGAGAACATTCACTAATCTTTATAATTGAAATACAATGAACTTACAATATATCAACGATTCGCAAGGAAACCCAACTGGAGTTTTCATTCCAATTGAAGAATGGAGAGCATTGGAAAAAAAGTATCATTTTAAAGATAATGAGGAGTTTGAGCTTTCTGATCAACAGAAAAACATTCTAGATGAACGACTAAAATCGGATAAAAAAGATTTTATTCCGGCAAGAAAAGCTTTAGACCAAATCCGGCAAAAACATGAGCTATAGTCTTGTTATTCTCGAACGTGCGCAGGAAGAAATCGATGAAGCATACGAATATTATTCGGAGATTTCTTACGGTGTAATGAAGTCTTTTGATCATCAATTAGAGCAGGTTTATCAATCCTGGGAAACAAATCCTTTTTTTCAGTTTCGATATAAAAACTTGAGAGCGCTTCCTTTTAAATCATTTCCTTATCTGATATTTTTCAGCGTCGATGAACAAGAAAAAATCGTTTACATTTATTCTATTTTTAACACGAACCAAGATCCACAGAAATATCCTAATCTTTAAAAAAACAAAAAGCCAACTGAGATTGGCTTTGTTTTTTATTTTGGCTTAAAGTCGCAAACTTTGCAGCTGGTAAATTATTATTTGAGAATTAAGAGAAAAGAACAAAGAACAAAGAAAAAAAGAGTTAAGATAAAGGGGTAGAAAATTCAATATTCTTCATTCACCTTTCACCTTTCACCAAAAAAATTAATACCGATATCCTCTCGTATTGATAAAATTCTCGAATTTATAGCCTACACTCAACATAAAACTGCTTCCGGCGTATTGTTGAATATCCGATAAACCGAAATTATAACTTGCCCCAAAAAAGAAATTACTCACGGTCGCTTTGATGATCGGAGAAATACCCAAGTTTTGGCTGCCGAATTGATTGCTGGATGTTCTCATACTTGCGCCCGCTGAAAATGAATTCTGATCGGATAAAACGGTCGCCATTAAATTCAAATCCATGATTCGTGATGAATTGGTATTGAAATTCATTAAAACGGATGGTGTCACAAACAAATCTTCATTCAAATGTAAATCATAACCTGTATTGATGATAAATTTCGTGGGTTCCGGCTCAATACCGTTGACAATAGGAATATCATTGGTTAAGGCAATATCGTTTACAGAAACGCCCGCAAAAAAGTTTCGGTAAGTAATCGCCAATCCTAGATTTGCATAGACCAAAAACAAAGAATTAGTGTCCGAAGCCAAGGTAGGATCTCCCTGATCTTTGGGATTCAGCAATGCGAGATCGATATTCATATTATAAAAATTCACATTCGTACCAAAAGAAAACTGGCTTTTTCTTTCGCCGTCGTCATCAATAGGAATAAAATAAGAGGCTCCTGCAGAAATTCCATTAGAAGAAATAGGACCGTTTTGATCCCGGAAAAAAGACAAACCTGCTCCTACCCGATCGAAAACATTCGCGTGCAAACCGATCGACTGTACATTGGGTGACTGATCGAACTGGGAGAATTGCTTCTGATAGTTCATGTTCAACACCACATTGTCGGTTTTACCATACAGCGCAGGATTGAAAAGGAAGTCGCCTTCAATCAAATATTGTTGGTAGTAGGGAAGAGTTTCCTGGCTTTTGTAGCTTCCTAAAAAAACAACCACGAAAAATAACACATATATTTTTCTCATAATTAATGTTGCGTGAATTTCAGCAAATATAAAAAAAGTTTTAATGGAATTAAGATTCTACATAATTTCTCCATTTTTTTAAGGCTTCATTCATATCTTTTGGCATTGGACTTTCGAAATACATTTCTTTTTTGGTCACGGGATGAATAAATCCTAAAGTGTGTGCATGAAGTGCATGTCGCGGTAAAACTTCGAACACATTTTTGATGAACTGCTTGTATTTGGGCAAATTCACGCCTTTTAAAATTTGATTTCCTTCGTACCTTTCATCATTAAACAACGTGTGACCGATATGCTTAAAGTGGGCTCGAATTTGGTGCGTTCGTCCTGTTTCAAGCTTACATTCTACCCAGGTAATATATCGGAAACGCTCGATCACTTCATAATGAGTCACCGCATGTTTCCCAAAATCCCCGTCGGGAAAAACCGCCATTTGCATTCTGTTTTTCAAATGCCTGCCAATATTTCCGGTGATCGTTCCCTTGTTTTCTGCAATATTTCCCCAAACAAAAGCCCAGTATAATCTTTTCGTTGTTCGGTCAAAAAACTGTTTCGCCAGAAAACTTAAGGCAAATTCATTTTTGGCAATGACCAATAAACCCGAAGTATCTTTATCAATCCGATGAACCAGACCGACGCGATCGAGATCAGATTTCTCTCCGTTTTTTTCAAAATGGAAAGCCAATGCGTTGATTAAAGTTCCATCGTAATTCCCATGACCGGGATGAACAACCATTCCGGCTGCTTTGTCAACCACCACTACATCATCATCTTCATAAACGATATTTATTGGAATATCTTGTGGAATGATAATATTTTCACGTGGCGGACTCGTCAACAAAACCGAAATTCTATCGCCTGGTTTTACACGGTAGTTCTGTTTTACGGGATGTCCATTGACGATAACATTTCCAGCACGACACGTTTGGGAAATTTTATTTCTGGAAGAATTCTGGCGGAAATTGAAGAGAAATTTATCGATGCGCAATTTATCCTGACCGGGATCTACGGTGATAGACAAATGCTCATACAAACCTTCAGATTCAGCATCATTCGATTCCTGATCATTCAATTCTTCTTCGGACAAATTTTCACTTTCTTCGGTCATTGTATTTTTTAAAGATAAAGCTCCAACATGTCAGTTGAAGCTTTAAGATTTTTATCTAGATGAAAAAACTACTCCACAATTACCTTTTTGGCTTTGGGCTTTTCTACAGGTTTCGTCGGCGTTGTTTTCACTGACGGTGAAGCAGTAGTTGTAGTTTTTGGTTTTGTATCTACCGTTTTCGGTTTTTCAGTTGTTGTTTTTGGAGTTTCCTGCTTTTTAACTTCTGGCTGTACGACTTCTTTTTTCGGAGCAACCGGAGCTGGTGCTTCTACAGTCGGTTGTGAGCTGCTTGGAACTGGTGCACGGTAAACAGGCTCTTCATAAGTTCGGTACGCCGCTGAAGTATCTATTTTGATCCTGTAAATGGAATTGAGCTGCGAAATTTTCGCGCCCATTTCAGCGGGTGTTTTTTTACTCGCCCAAATATCGATCTGCATTCCCTGATCCCGAACATCAAACGGTGCCGGATCTTGGTAATATACAATATCGGATTCATCATTTTTTTGGTCATCAAACTCCACTAAACCAACTTCAAATAAATTCTGAGTGATAAGCGCTTTGGCTTGTTGTACGGTTAAACCGACCAAATTTGGAACAGAAATATTGCGTTTCGGTCCTGAACCAATAACCAAATCAATGGTAGAAAACCGCGGCAAAAGTGTGGCAGGTTTCAAAACCGAACCATTATACATCATTCTGATCACCGCATCTCTTTGAATACTTGGCTCGAAAATCGTATCTCCCACTTTCAGACCCACTTGCTCCAACTGTCGGAATGCCAAACCTTTGTAGCGGTCTAGAATATCTGGTACGGAAACTTGTGCGTAGGTTTTCGGATTTACTTTCAGAATAATGGTACGACCATCTTTCACGCGGGAACCTGGGGAAGGATAAATCTGCAAAACCTGAAAAGGACGATATTTAGGATCATATTTGAAACTGTCAACTTCATATTCCAACCCGGAATCGTCGAGAATTTTGATGGCATCATGCACCGATTTGTTGATTACATTGGGTACAGCGATTTCCTTGCCGTGATTCGTATGAATCTCTAACCAGCGGAAGGTTAACCAAACCAGTCCGGTAAAAACCAAAGCGGCTACCAAGACATTTACCAAGACCTTCCAGTGGAAAAGCGATTTAAGCATATTTCTAAATCTTTATTATAAGTGCAAATATATAAAATAATCTTTTCTGAAATCATGCTTAAATTTTTCATCTTAACTTTTTAAGGCTAAAAGTTTTGAAATATTTACCTTTGTCTCCTAAAGAAAATCCATGATTCTATCCATGACCGGCTTCGGAAGAAGCGAAGGTGTATTTGAAGGTAAAAAATTGACCATCGATGTAAAATCACTCAACAGCAAATCTTTTGACCTCAACATCAAGATGCCTTTGCGGTACAAAGAAAAAGAATTTGAAATCCGAAAAATGCTCAACGATCGAATTTTGCGTGGAAAAGTAGATTGCTATATCAATATTGAAAGCCTAGATCATTCTAGCGACGTCAACATCAATCATGATTTGGTGACTTCTTATATCGATGAATTAAAGAAAATTGCTGGCGATGGTCCTGATTTCGAATATTTGAAAATGGCCATCAGAATGCCCGATGTTATTTCCTCTAAAGCCGATGTACTGAGCGAAGACGAGTGGATCTTCCTGATCGAAATCCTGAATGAATCCTTGACGAAATTTGAAAACTTCCGTACAACAGAAGGCGTGATTCTACAAGATGAACTCGAAAGAAACATTAGAGAAATCGAAACCTTTCTCTCTCAGGTGGAACCTTACGAAGATGTAAGAATGGACAGTGTGAAAGAACGATACCGAAAATCACTCAACGAATTTGATCAGATCGATGAAACCCGTTTTTATCAGGAAATGGCTTATTATACAGAAAAATTAGACATCGCAGAGGAAAAAGTAAGACTGACGCAGCATTTAAAATATTACCAGGAAGTCATGATCAACGAAAATTTCAATGGAAAAAAACTCGGTTTTATTTCCCAGGAAATTGGCCGAGAAATTAATACTTTAGGTTCAAAAGCCAATCACGCAGAAATTCAGAAACTCGTTGTCATGATGAAAGACGATTTGGAAAAAATCAAGGAACAAACATTAAACGTTTTATAATTGTTGTCAGTTCTCAGCTTATAATGGTCTGCTTTAACTATCAACCAAAAACCAACAACCATCAATTTTAATGAATAAAGTAATTATTTTTTCAGCACCTTCCGGAAGTGGAAAAACAACCTTGGTAAAATACTGCCTGGAAACATTTCCGCAACTGCAGTTTTCAATTTCATGCACGACAAGAGCTTTGCGGGGAACGGAAATTAATGGAACCGATTACTATTTTATTTCGCCCGAGGAATTTCGCCAAAAAATCTCCGAAGATCTTTTTGTAGAATTTGAAGAAGTTTATGAAGATAAGTACTACGGAACTTTGAAATCTGAAGTAGAAAGAATTTGGGAAAGTGGTAAAACCGTCATTTTCGATGTGGATGTGAAAGGCGGAATTTCGCTTAAAAAATATTTTGGCGATCAGGCGCTTTCAGTTTTCATCATGCCACCTTCTGTTGCGGAACTGGAATTGAGATTAATTGCGCGCGGAACCGACGATCTGGAAACCATTCAAACAAGGGTTCAGAAAGCATCGCAGGAAATCGCTTTTAAAGATGAATTTGATGAAATTGTGGTCAATAATGAGTTGGATCACGCAAAAATCACCATCAAAACAATGGTAGAAAACTTTTTAAAGTCATGAAAATCGCCATCATCGGTTGCGGTTGGGTCGGAAAAAGATTAGCACAATACCTGACTGCTAAAAATCACCACGTTATTGCCACCACTACTTCTTCCGAAAAAATTCCTGCTTTAAAGGAAGTGGCTTCAGAAGTTCATGTACTCGACTTTAATTCGACCGAAAATTTCGATTTTCTCAATACGATTGATGTTGCCATTTTCAGCATGCCGATTTCCCGCGACAGCTGGATACAAGGTTTTAAAAAATTAAATAAAACATTTCCGAAAACCCTGCTTTTCAGTTCCACGGGAATTTACCCCACAGAAAACAGAACTTTTACCGAAAAAGATACCGATCATTTAAGAACCGATATTCTTGCGGCGGAACATGCCGTTACAGAGAAATTTCCGCAAACCACTATTTTGCGTTTTGGCGGTTTAATGGGCGATGAACGGGCGCTGAAAAACATGTTTAAACATAAAAGTCCGGAAAACCCTCAAAAAAAAGCGAATTATATCCATTTCGAAGATATTCTCCGGATCGTAGAACTCCTCATTAACTCCGATACGCCCTCCGAAATTTACAATATCGTGGCTCCGGAACATCCTTCCATCGCCGAAATTCTTCAGTTGAATACACCAGAAAACACGAATTTGCCTACCGAAAATAAACACAGAATTATTTCCTCGGCACATTTCATTCAAAATTTTAATTATACATTTATACATCCGAATCCTAAATATTTTTAAACAATGAGCACCGAAAATTTAAATAACGCAAAAGCCAATCTTCCGGTAAGAGGATTTTTAAATATTAAAGACTTAGTTATTCCGCAAGGCGATGACTTGGTAAAAGCGATCCTCGACTTGAAAAAGGAAAAAAACGCGGTGATTTTGGCGCATTATTACCAACCTGCCGCAATTCAGGATATCGCTGATTATTTGGGAGATTCTCTTCAGTTAGCGAGAGCTGCGAAAGATACCGATGCAGATATGATCGCTTTTTGCGGCGTTCATTTTATGGCAGAAGCAGCGAAAATTTTAAATCCTACCAAAAAAGTAGTCCTTCCCGACACACAAGCGGGATGTTCACTTGCAGACGGTTGTAGTGGTGAAGGTTTGCGTGCCATGCGCGAAAATCATCCAGATGCTTTGATCGCGACCTACATCAATTGTAACGCCGAAACCAAGGCAGAATCTGATATTATTGTAACGAGTTCAAACGCGGAAACCATCATTGAAGCATTGCCAAAAGATCGCCCGATTATTTTTGCGCCCGATAAAAATTTAGGGAAATATTTAGCCAAAAAAACCGGCCGCGACATGATTCTCTGGGATGGAAGTTGCATCGTTCACGAAGCTTTTTCGATGGAAAGAATTGCAAAACAACTGGCGGAAAATCCGAACGCCAAACTCATTGCTCATCCCGAAAGCGAAACGCCTGTTCTGGATTTAGCGAGCTTCGTTGGATCCACTTCTGCCCTGCTCAATTTTGTGGAAAAAGATGATGCTCAGGAATTTATTGTGGCGACAGAAGAAGGGATTTTGCACGAAATGAAAAAACGTGCACCCCATAAAAAGCTCATGCCTGCTTTGGTTTTCGATGAAAGCTGCAATTGCTCCGAATGTTTCTACATGAAAAGAAATACTTTGGAAAAACTCTATCTCTGCATGAAATACGAATTGCCAGAAATCACCATGGATGAAGAACTGCGATTGAAAGCTTTGAAACCAATTGAAGCGATGCTCGAACTCTCGACTGCGGTAAAATAATTCAAAAGGACTTACAACCCTGTCAAAATTTAAAACTTTGGCAGGGTTTTTAACAAAAAGATATGACTTCAAAAATCCTCCTCGAAAACCTGAAAATCTACGCTTATCACGGTGTGCTTCCC
>ENA-UPXM01006807-UPXM01006807.1-activated-sludge-metagenome-genome-assembly--contig:-NODE-6807-length-10496-cov-9.121061_pt1 | contig 10496 bp, 10 predicted proteins | sample MGYA00238178_ERZ772708 | MGnify/ENA primary metagenome ERZ772708 (study PRJEB29002, sample SAMN05720212) | activated sludge metagenome | isolation source: anaerobic digester from wastewater... | reverse complement strand
AGAAGTTCGTGGTGCGCCAGATGATCAAGGAGATGGCGGCCGACAAGGCGATCATCATCTCCACGCACATTCTCGAAGAGGTGGACGCCGTCTGCACGCGCGCGGTGGTCATTTCCGGCGGGCAGGTGGTGGCCAACGGCACGCCGGCCGAGCTGCGCGCCCAGGATCCCCAGGGCCGCCTGGATGTGGTGTTCCGCAATCTGACCATGACCGAGGAGGCCTCGAAATGACCAACCTGAAAACCGTCAAGTCCATCTTCCAGCGTGAATTCAAAGCCTACTTCGATTCGCCCGTGGCGTACGTCTTTCTCGTCGCCTTCCTGGTGCTGGTCGGTTTCCTCACCTTTGGCGTGACCATGTTCTACGAGCGCCGCCAGGCCAACCTGACGCCGTTCTTTTTCTGGCACCCGTGGGTCTACCTGCTGCTGGTCCCGGCCGCGACGATGGGCCTCTGGGCCGAAGAGCGGCGCACCGGCACCATCGAGCTGCTGCTCACCCTGCCGGTCACGCTGGTCGAGACGCTTGTGGGCAAGTTCCTCGCCGCATGGGCCTTTATCGGCATCGCGCTGGCGCTGACCTTCCCGATCGTGCTGACCACGGCCTGGCTGGGCGATCCGGACCTGGGCGGCATCTTCTGCGGCTATCTGGGGTCGCTGCTGCTCTCCGGCGCCTGCGTGGCGGTCGGCGTGTTCGCCTCGGCGCTCTCGCGCAGCCAGGTGATCGGCTTTGTGATCGCCCTCGCGATCTGCCTCTTCCTGCTGATCATCGGGTTCGATCCCGTGATCAACGCCGTCTCGGGTTGGGGCGTGCCGGCCGGCGTCGTCAACGCGGTCGCGTCGTGCAGCCTGATGCAGCACTTCGACGCCATGCGCCGCGGCGTGATCGACTTTTACGACATCGGCTACTACGTCGGCGTCATGGTCTTCATGCTGGCCGCCGCGCACGTGGTCACCGACAACCGCAAAGCCTCCTGATCCTGAACTTCCTTGGAGTCTGTTATGTCTGCGAATAAATCGAATCTTCTCTCACGCTTCGGCACCGGCCTCGCGGGACTGCTGGTCCTGCTGGTCATCATCGGCGCCGCCAACCTGATCATCGCCAACCTGCGCCTGCGCGTCGACCTGACCGCCGAGCGGCTCTACACGCTCTCGACCGGCTCGAAACAGGTGCTCGGCAAACTCGAAAACGACGTGACGCTCAAGTTCTACTTCAGCTCCTCGTCGGCCGAGATGCCGATGGGTCTCAAGACCTACGCCAACCAGGTGCAGGACCTGCTCAAAGAGTACGAGCTGGCCGGCAAGGGGCGCGTCGCGCTCGAGGCCTACGACCCCAAACCCGACTCGGACTCCGAAGAGTGGGCGCAGCGCTACGGCATCGAGCCGCAGCAGACCAACCCGTTCGGCCAGCCGGTCTACTTCGGCCTGGTCGCGGTCTGCGGCGAGACCGAGGCGGTCATCCCCGGTTTCAACCCGCGCACCGAGGCGACCCTGGAGTACGACATCACCCGCCTGATCACGCGCGTGGCTTGGCCTGAGAAGCCGGTCATCGGCGTGCTCAGCAGCCTGAGTGTGCTCGGCGCGCCGCAGAATCCGATGATGATGATGCGCCGCCAGCAGCAGGACCAGGGCTGGGCCGCCTTCCGCGAGCTGCGCAAGGACTACACCGTGCGAGAGATTCAGGCCGATGTCGAGACGATCGACGCGGACGTCAAGGCGCTGATCGTGGTGCATCCCAAAAACCTTGAGGACAAGGCGCTCTTCGCGATCGACCAGTTCGTGTTGCGCGGCGGCCGCCTGATCGTCTGCGTCGATCCCTTCAACATCGCGGACTTTGAGGCCAACCAGCAGCAGAACCCGATGATGATGCAGATGGGCGGCGGACAGGCCGGCCCCTCTACCCTCGGCAAGCTGTTCGACGCTTGGGGCGTGACTTTCGACACCGCCAAGATCGTCGCCGACCTCAGCGCCGCCACCAAGCTTAACTCCGGCAACGGCCGCGTGGAAGACAACCCCGCCTTCCTCTCGCTGGGCACCGCCAACATGGCGAAGGACGACCTGCTCACCGCGCAGCTTTCGCAGGTGATGCTGCCCTTCGCCGGCGCGCTCTCGGCCAACACGCCCAAAGAGATCACCTTCACGCCGCTCATCACCACCTCCACGGACAACGCCTGTTTGGTGGACCAGATGAACGCGCAGTTCGGCATGAGCGCCATGCGCGCCCAGCTCAAGCCCGACGGTGCCCAGCGCACGCTCGCCGCGCGCCTGCAGGGCACCTTCAAGACCGCCTTCCCGGACGGCCTCTCGACCAACGGGACCGCGGCCGCCGCCACCAATGCCGCGCCCGCCCACCTGACCTCCGGCACCAGCACGGTCATGATCTTCGGTGACGCCGACTTCCTGAACGACCGCTTCTGCGTGCAGGTCATGAACTCGCTCTTCGGCCAGATCGCGCAGCCGATCAACGACAACCTGACGCTCTTCGGCAACACGGTCGAGCAATTCGCCGGCCGCGAAGAGCTGATCGGCGTGAGGTCGCGCGGCCAGTTCAACCGCCCGTTCGTCAAGGTCGACCAGCTTGAGGTCAAGGCCATGAAGCAGTGGCAGGCCGAAGAGGAGCGCCTCGAGGCCGCCCTGCAGGAAACCCAGCAGCGCCTCGCCGACCTCCAGCAGAAGAAGAGCGGCAATGAGCGCCTGATCCTCTCCAAGGAACAGCAGGCCGAGCTGGAGCAGTTCCGCAAGACTCAGGCGGAGACGCGCAAACAGCTCAAAGAGGTCCGCAAGAACCTGAACAAGGACATCGAGCGCCTTGGGCTCTCCCTCAAAGTCGTGAACATCGCGCTGCTCCCGCTGCTGGTGATCGGCTTCGGCCTCTTCCGCGGCCTGCGGCGCAGGAAACGTTGAAGCGCGTACGCGGGCGGGCCGCCGCGCCCGCCCGCCGGCACCCCTCTTTCACCGCTTACAAAGGACTCTCACCATGACCAACAAGAAACTCGTCACGCTCACTGCTGCCGCGGCCGTGCTGGTCGGCCTCGCCTACCTCAGCAGCTCCAGCAAGAAGGTAAAGACCCCCTCGCTCGTCGGTAAGCCCGTGGTCAAGAAATTCGATCTCAGCGCGGTCGCGAAGATCGAGGCCGGACCCGCCGACAAAAAACTCGTGCTCGCCAGCACCGACGCGGGCTGGGTCATCGAGTCGCTGTACGGCTATCCCGCCGACATCGCCAAGATCCGCGAGAACCTGCTCAAGCTCACCGACCTCAAGGCCGGCCACGTGGCCTCTGGGAAGAAGCTGGAGAATCCTGCCCTGGTCGACCTGCAGGACGCCGCCGGCAAATCGCTCGCTACGCTGCGCCTCGGCGACAAACACATGCGTCAGCCTGCGGGCGAGATGGCGCAGTTCGGCGGAGGCGGGTATCCGGACGGCCGCTATGTCGCGGCCGACGGCAGCGACACCGTGGTGCTCGTCAAGGATTCGCTCGACGCCTTTGACGGCGACGCCAAGAGCTGGACCGAGACGCAGATCGCCTCGGTGCCCTCGGCCGACGTCACGTCCGCCGAAATGACGCGCGACGGCAAAACCGTCAAGCTCGCCAAGAAGGACGGCACCTGGACCTTGGACGGTCTCGGCGCCAAAGAAGAACTCGACACCTCCAAGACCTACAGCGTCGAGTCTGCGCTCAGCTATCTTAACTTCAACACCGTCGTCGATCCCGCCCTCAACGACGCGCAGCTCGGCCTGACCACCGGCGCGGTCTTCACTGTCGCCCTCAAGAGCGGCGAGCGCTACACCGCCAAGGTCGGCGGCGTCGCCGAAGGCGGCACCGACCGCTACATCCGCCTGAGCGCCGCCTTCACGCCGGTCGGCACGAATGCGGCCGAAAACGCCGAACTCACCAAGAAGGTGGAAACCTTCAACGCCAAGTCCGGTAAATGGGCCTATACGGTCTCTTCTTACAGCGCGGAGAACATGACCAAGAGCCGCGCCGATTTCGTCAAGCCCAAGGAAGAGCCCAAGAAAGAAGACGAAAAAGCAGACAAATGAACTTAGAAAAAACCACCAACCTGATCGCGGCGCAGGCCGAGACGTTGACGGCGATCCGCCAAGAAGTCAACAAGGTGATCGTGGGGCAGGAGAAGCTGATTGACCGTCTTCTCATCGCTCTGATTACCGGTGGGCACATCCTCCTTGAGGGTGTGCCGGGCCTTGCCAAAACCCTTTCGGTCAAAACGCTGGCGCAGGCTCTCGGCCTGCAATTCCAGCGCATCTCCTTCACGCCGGACTTGCTGCCTGCCGACGTGATCGGCACGATGATCTACAACCCCAAGGATGCGACCTTCACGCCCAAGAAGGGGCCGGTCTTCACAAACCTGCTGTTGGCGGACGAGATCAACCGCGCCCCGGCCAAGGTGCAGAGCGCGCTGCTTGAGGCGATGCAGGAGCATCAGGTCACGATCGGCGAAAACACCTATCCGCTGCCCGCGCCCTTCTTGGTTATGGCCACGCAAAACCCGATCGAGCAGGAGGGTACCTATCCGTTACCCGAGGCGCAGGTCGACCGCTTCATGCTCAAATGTGTCATCACGCACCCGTCGCGCGATGACGAGCGGCGCATCATGAACCGCTTCACTCAGAAGCAGTCAACGTCGGTCAAAGCTGTCGTCACCGCAGCCGATGTCCAAGCGTTGCGTGACACGCTTGATCAGGTGTATTGCGACGAAAAGGTGGGCGACTACATCCTCGACATCGTCTTCGCCACACGCGACCCCGCAACGCATAAACTCGATAAGCTCACGCACCAGATTCAGATGGGCGCTTCGCCGCGCGCGACGCTCTGCCTCAATCTGGCCGCGCGCGCCAACGCCATGATGCACGGCCGCGCCTACGCCACGCCGCAGGATGTCAAGGAGATCGCCCACGACGTGCTGCGCCACCGCATCATGCTCACCTACGAGGCCGAAGCCGAAGAGGCCACGACGGACAAAGTCATCACCGACATCCTGAACACCCTTCCTGTACCCTAATCCATCCACAGATGGCACAGATGACACAGATAAATACTGATTCTCACAAAGATGAACAGACCTACGCTATTATTGGTGCGGCCATGCGCGTCCATTCCGAATTGGGCTGCGGGTTTCTAGAGTCAGTGTATCAAGAAGCATCGTGCCGGCTTTCCGGGAACGAAGAAGCCCAGATTATCAATTACCTTAAAGCCTCCAGCCTTCGGAAAGCCCTCCTTTTTAATTTCGGGACACAACACCTTTATTACGAACGTTTCGTTCTCTAATCTGTGCCATCTGTGTAATCTGTGGATTAAAATGCCTATCGATACGACAGAATTGATGAAGCAAGTGGGGAAGATCAAGATCCTCACGACGCACCTCATCGACGACCGCCTCTCGGGCGACTACCACTCGGTCTTTAAAGGCCAGGGGGTTGAGTTTGACGAGGTGCGCCCCTATGTGCCCGGCGACGATGTGCGGTCGATCGACTGGAACGTTACGGCGCGCACCGGCCTGCCGCACGTGAAACGCTTCTCGGAAGAGCGCGAGCTGACCGTCATTTTTCTGGTCGACGTCTCGGGCTCGCAGGTTTTCGGCTCCGGCGAGCGCTCCAAATCCGAACTCGCCGCCGAGATCACCTGCCTGCTCGCCATGACCGCGATCCGCAATCAGGACAAGATCGGGCTGATTCTGTTCAGTGACCGCATCCTCAAATCGATTCCGCCGCGCAAGGGCCGCACCGCGGTCATGCGCCTCGTGCGCGAGGTGCTGGCCTCAGACGAAACCCGCGAGCGTACCGACATCACCGCCGCGCTGCGCTTCCTCAACAACGTGCAGAAACGGAAGGCCGTGGTCTTCCTCGTCTCTGACTTTCAGGACACCGGCTACGAACGCGAGCTGCGCGTCACCGCGCGCCGCCACGATGTCGTTGCCTGCCCGATCTCCGATCCCTGCGAAGCCGCGCTGCCGGATGTCGGCCTCATTGAACTGCAAGATCCCGAGACCGGCGAGCTGTTGCTGGTCGACACCTCTTCCGCCGCCGTGCGCGAGGCGTTCCGCACGCAGGCCGATGCCGAAAGCGAGCAGCTCCTGCGTTTCCTGAAGCGCACCGGTATCGATTTCATTCGGCTCTCCACCGACACCCCGTACATCGATGATGTGCGTGCGCTCTTCCGCCGCCGCGCACGGAAAAGATAAGAAACATGAGAGAAGTCTGTCAGATAAAATGGCTAGTTGCCACCGTTATTAGTTATTACCTATTATCTCTTCCTTATCTCTTCGCTTTCACCGCCGACCTCTCGCACGGCGAGGTCTCGATCAAGCTCGAGGCCACGCCGGAGCGCGTCTCGCCCGCCCAGGATCTCATGCTGACCGTCACGGTCGAGGCACCGGCGCATCTTGAGGTCACGCTGCCGGATCTGCGCGACCGCTTCGCCGGATTCAGCATGGCCGAAGATTTCGCGACGGAACCCGTTACGGCCAACGGGCGCAGGCGCCAGACCTACCGTTGGCGGCTGGAACCCGAGCCGGCCGCCGAGCGTTACCGCCTGGCACCCTTCGCGGTCACCGTGACCGACACCTCGCAAAGCCCGGGCACGCATTCCCCTAAAGACTCCCTCCTCCCTCCTCCCTCTTCCTTTGCCACACGGCCGGTGATTTTTCCGGCCGAGGGCGCGCGCCCGCCGGTGACCGGCGATCCGGAGGTCAATCCCGAACCGGTCTACATTCCGCCCACCGCGCGCACGGTCGCGCTCTGGATCGTCGCGGCGCTGGGCGGACTTGCCGCACTCGCGGCCGCGCTTTTCGGCCTCACCCGTCTCAGTCGCCGCGTGCGTGAATTCCGTATGTCTCCGGTCGAGCGCGCCATGGCCGAACTGCAGCGCTTGCTGGGCCGCAACCTGCCGGCGCGCGGGCTCTACAAAGAGTTCTACATCGAACTGACCATGGTGGTGCGGCGCTACATCGAACGCACGCGCGGCATCCGCGCCCCCGAACAGACCACACAGGAATTTCTGGCCGCCGCCGCCGGTCACCCCTCTTTCACGCCCGAGATCCTGGCGCAACTCACCACGTTCCTCGAATCCGCCGACCTTGTGAAGTTCGCCGGTCAAGAGGCCACGCCCGCCATGACCGATGCCGCCACCGCCAACGCCCAGGCCTACATCCGCGCGGACGCGCAGCTAGCAGGAAAGGAATAGGGAAAAGGGAAGAAGGAGGGAGGAATTAGGAATCATGCACTCAACACCTTTGACACCGTTGTCCGTTCACAAAACTTCAAACTCCGCAATAAAGGCGCCCGTCTCTGGCTCGCGCCCTCCTTCCTCCTTTTTTCTTCCCAACTCCTCCTTCCTTCCTCCCTCCTCCTTCCTCCTTTTTCCTTTCTCGACTCCTAACTCCTAACTCCTAACTGACGTCATGCTTTCCTTCGCCACACCGCTCGCGTTTCTGCTGCTGCTGCCCTGGGCCGCGGCCGTCTGGTTTCTGTACCGCACCGGACGGCGCGCGGGCGTGCTCTTCGCCGCGACGCGCAGGTTGCCTGTCCGGACCGCCGGCTGGCGTGTGGCCGCAGCCGCGCTCGTTCCGCCGCTCTTTCTGCTCGGCACGCTGCTGCTGATTGTCGCCGCAGCGCGGCCGCGCACCACGCTGGCCCGCGAGCGACGCTCGGTCAACGCCATCGCCATCGGCATGGTGGTCGACGTCTCGGGTTCTATGGAGGCGCTGGACCTCTCGCCGTCGCAGCAGGAGTGGAAGACGCGCCTCGAAGTGGTGAAAGAACTGTTCGCGACATTCGTCGGGGCGCGGCCGGACGACTTGATCGGACTGGTCACCTTCGGCGGATACGCCTCGACGCGCGCGCCGCTTACGGCCGACCACCGCGCCCTCGTGCATGTTTTGAAAGGCGTGGAGATCCCGCGCGCGCAGACCGATGCCCAGGGGCGGCCGGTCGATCAGGAGGAGACGCTTACCGCGATCGGTGACGGGCTCGCCACCGGCGTGGCGCGTCTGACCGATGCCGAGCCCGCGACGCGCATCGTCATCCTGCTCTCCGACGGCGAGTCGAACACCGGCATCATCACGCCCGACCAGGCCGCCGATGCCGCCGCCAAACTCGGCATCCGCGTTTACGCCATTGGCGTCGGCTCGAACGCCCGCACCCCCTTCAAGACGCGCGACCTCTTCGGCCGCGAGACCATCGCCTACGCCAACGCCACATTCGATGAGACCCAGCTCAAAACCATCGCCTCCAAAACCTCCGGGCGCTACTTCAGCGTGCGCGATCACGACGGACTCAAAGCCGCGCTCGACGAGATCAACACGCTTGAGACCACCCGCATCGACCGTCAGGTCTACCAGCGTTTCGACGAACACTTTGTCCGTTACCTCCTCTGGGGTGCCGCTCTCGTGGCCCTCGCCCTCACTCTCAACATGACGTTGACGCGGAGACTTCTCTGAAGGAAAAAGGAGGAAGGAGAAGGGAGGAGTTATTATGCGCGAGACTCCGGTAAAGGTGAAAAGTTATGCGTTTGCAGTTCGCATCGTCCGTTTGTTCCAGTGGCTTTGCAAGCATCGCAACGAATACGTGCTTTCCAGACAAATCCTGAAATGCGGCACTTCCATAGGCGCAAATGTGGAGGAGGCGGGCGGCGCCTATTCAGAAAAGGAGTTCGCATCAAAAATCCAAATCGGATATAAAGAAGCGCTCGAGGCCCGTTACTGGTTGCGGTTGTTGCATGATACGGACTACATTGAAACAATCGCCTTCGATTCTTTGATGACTGACTGCGAGGAACTGGTCAAACTGCTTGCCTCGATCACGAAGACCCTGCGTGAAAAAAACGGTTGTGTCCACGAGCCTTACGACTTTGACCCGGATTCCTTCTACTCCTCCTGCCTCCCTCCCAACCCCTAACTCCTCCTTTCTCCCTCCTCCCTCCTCCTTAACTCCTAACTCCTAACTCCTCCTTCACCCCATGCGTTTCGTCTATCCATTCCTTCTGCTTCTGCTCTCGCTCATCCCGCTGATCGGGGTGCTGTGGCTCTGGCTGTACCGACGCGCGCAGCGTCGACTGGCGTTGCTGATTGCACCGGCGCTACAACCCAAGCTGATGCCCGCGCATCCCAAGAGCGCCTTCTACGCGCAGTTCTCGCTGGTGATGGTCGGCCTGACCCTGCTGGTGTTCGCCGCCGCACGTCCGCAGTGGGGGCGCAAGGATGAGAAAGTCTTCACGCGCGGCCGTAACCTGGTGGTCGCCCTCGATGTCTCGCGCTCCATGCTCGCCGCCGATGTTCACCCCAACCGGCTGGAGCGCGCCAAGGCCGACATCATGGATCTGATCGAGGATCTGAAAGGCGACCGCGCCGCGCTGCTCGCCTTCCGCAGCAAAGGCAGCCTGCTCTGTCCGCTCACCACCGACTACGCCTTTTTGCGCCAGGCGCTCGACGGCGTCTCGCCGGAATCGGCCCCGCGCGGGGAGACCGATCTCGGCGACGCCATCCGCAAAGCGCTGGAGGCGCTCGATCCCGCGCTTGACGAATACAACGCGATCCTGCTCATATCAGACGGCGAGGATCTCAAAGGCGATGCGCTCGAGGCCGCCGCCGAATCGGCCCGCCGTAACATCCCCATATTCACGGTCGGTATCGGCGACGACGCCGGCGCCACCATTCCCGGCGAGAGCGGGCAGGGCCTCCAGCAATTCAAGGGCAGCGCCGTCAAGACGCGCCTGATGAGCGAAACCCTCTCGGCGATCGCCGCCGCTTCCAACGGCCGCTACATCCCGCTCGGCACGGCCGGCACGGCCCATACCACCCTCGGCGCGATCTACCGCCGTCACCTGCGCCAGATCGCCGCAAAGGAGCAGCAGGAGCTGATAGAAAACCGCTATCAGGAGCGTTATCAGCTCTTTCTCTTTCCCGCGCTGCTCAGCCTGCTGGCGGCCGCAGGCTTCAGCCGCGGACGACTCTGCGGCAACCGCACGAGAAAACAGGAATCAGGAATTAGGAATTAGGAATCGGCCCCGCCATGAAGTTCATTCTGACCAGTCTACTTCTCGCCAGCCTGTGCGCCTCCGCGCAGACTCAAGGCCCCACTGTCTCAACGTCCCCGACCCAACCGTCTCCGACTCCTAATTCCTCATTCCTAACTCCTAATTCCCCTGACGCCCCTGCCACCAACCGTCCGCCGGTTGTGGTTGCCCCCGGCCGCGCCGGCGCGCGCGATGCGCAGGCGCTGCTGCGCAAAGGCCGGCACGCAGAAGCGGCGGAAGCGTTTCTCTCCGCCGCGCGCGGCGCGGACCTGCAGGAGGCCGAGGAGTACCGCTACAACGCGGCCTACGCCTACTATGCCGCGCAGGACACGACGAATGCGGTGCAGACCCTGCGGTCGCTGCTCACCTCGCGCAAGAACGGCGCGCGGGCCGGCGAACTGCTCGGCCTGATTTTGATGGATCAGGCGCGCGCCAAAGGCGCCGAAGACCCGCAAGCCAAAGCCAAGGCG
>ENA-UPXM01006800-UPXM01006800.1-activated-sludge-metagenome-genome-assembly--contig:-NODE-6800-length-10506-cov-5.191178_pt1 | contig 10506 bp, 10 predicted proteins | sample MGYA00238178_ERZ772708 | MGnify/ENA primary metagenome ERZ772708 (study PRJEB29002, sample SAMN05720212) | activated sludge metagenome | isolation source: anaerobic digester from wastewater... | reverse complement strand
CCAGTCAGGGAGACGATCCGCCAGGCGCGCCCCAGCCGGAGCGGTCAAAACAGCCGGCAGGGCCAGCGCCAGCGCCGCCGGCCAGTTCACCTGGCCATGTAAACCGTATGTGACGGCTCCGCTGAGGCCCGTGAAAATCAGTACGGCAAGCGATGTGCCGTGCGCCCGGCACTGAGCCATCCCGACCAGACCGGCAAGCAGGGGCACCATGATGATACCGCCCCCCAGGCCGATCAGGCCGCCAAAAACGCCTGCCGTAAGGCCGATACCGATGCAAAGCAGATTTTTTTTCATGAGGCGGCCCTCCCGTCATGAACGCGGCCGCGTGCCAGTGACGCGAAAACGCCCGCCACGCACGTTACGGCCATGATGCTCAGGATGATTTTGGCACTCAACACAAGAAGGTCGCTGTTGTCGTGGCCAAGTGGCTGATCGCCGATGACGCAGGAAAAAATCAGCATGGCGATTCCCATGCTGAGCATCTGGCCGACAAGCCTCATAGTGGCCAGCGTCGCCGAGGCGATGCCGTATAATTTAGTTTCCACGGAACTCATCACGGCGTTGACATTGGGCGAGGAAAAAAGGGCGAAGCCCACGCCCAGCATGGCCAGCCAAAGCAGAATCAGACCGATGTGCGTGGAGGCACTGATGAAGGCCAGCCCGGTGAGGCCTGCGGCCGATAAAGCCATGCCGGTGGAGGCGATGATGCGCGGCTCGCGATGGTCGGAGAGCCAGCCGGCAAAGGGGGAGAAAAGGGCCTGCAATACGGGGGCCATCACCAGGATAAATCCCGTGTGCGAGGGGCTCAGAAGCTTAACATGCTGCAGATAGAGGCTCATTAAAAACGTGACGGCGAAGGTGGCGCAGTAATGGATGAGCGTCGCCAGATTGGACATACCGAAAACACGGTTGTCCGAAAAAAGGCGCACGTCGATGAGAGGAAAATCCATGCCGAGCTGGCGGCGGACAAAAAAGAAAAAGCAAACCACACCACAGGCGACCAAAACAGCCCCGGTGAGGCGAGGCAGAGTGGAAAAGCCGTACATCACGGAAAAAAGCGCCAGGGCGTACAGAAATGATCCGGGCAGATCGAAGTATTCACCGTTTTGGGGCATTTGCTTTTCCCTGTCCATAAAAAAGCAAAGACCTGCCGCGGCGGCTCCCAACAAGGCGTTGATCTCAAAGATCGCCCTCCAGCCCAGATGCTCGACAATTATGCCGCCGATGAAGGGGCCGACGGTCAGGCCCACATACACTGCCGCAACGTTGATGCCCAGCACCATTCCGCGCCGGTGGGGCGGGTAAGCTGAGATGAGCATTGCCGTGCCCGTGCTGAAGATCATCGCCGAGCCGGCACCCTGAACGACACGCAGGGCAATGAAGACCGCCTCGTTCGGAGCGAAGTTGCAGGCCAGAGAAGACACACCGACAATGATGGAGCCCCAAAAAAAGAACCTCTTGCGGCCGTGAAGGTCGGCCAGCCTTCCCAGCGGCAGCAGCATGATTGCCGCCGCCATGATGAAGGACGAGGCTACCCAGCTCAGCCCCAGGGCGCTCATGGAAAAGTCCGACGCGATGGCCGGCAGAGCCACATTGACGGAGGAACCCAAAAAAGGCGTCGTGAAAGAACTGATGCTCGTGGCCACCAGGACAACGGGCAATTTGATTTTTCTGATCATGCACTCACTTCAAAATTATGCCCGCGGGAATATTTTTTTGTTCAATGCGGCAAAGCCGTCCTTGCCCACGGCCAAAAGCAAAGACAAGGGCATGGCTTTGCGACCCTGCCTGAGCATCGCGTTGGCAATGTTGCGGATGTCCCACTGGGCAAAGTGGTCGGCACGCAGGCGCGCCACGTGATAAAGCTCGCGGACATTTAGTTTCATCAAGACGCGTCTGCGGTGCGCGTTGGTGAGCACATAGGCCGCCGCGCCGGGGGCTTTTTGGGCAATAAGGGAAAAGACGCGCTCCGTTTTGCGCACAAGCGCCATAAAATCCCTGTGCATCCTCGTGGCACGCACCGATGCCGGCACGGTGACACCCAGTGCCGGATCATAATCCTGGCTGATGACGGTGGCCATCCGGTGGCGCTTGAGCTGGGCAAAGCAGCTTGCGCTTACGACCAGTTCAAAAAGCAGATCCACATTTTCCAATTCGCGCATCGCCGCGTCATGCGGCTGCATGTACCTGAAAGCTGCCTTGAACAGATCTTTCGCTTCGGCGGCTGTGAGTTTTCCGGCCCGTGCCAGGCAGGCTTCGTAAGAGGCACGGCCGGAGGCAAACATTAGAGCCGCGGCCGCCCGGCAGTCAGCATCAGGCGTTGACCACAGCAGTTTGACCGCCACGGCACCGCGTTTATTTTCAAGGCTAAAACGCTTGGTGAGTTGGCGAAGATTTTCACGGGTCAGACAATCGTAGTCGGTCGCTTTTGTATAGCGGATCAAAGAAGGGGCAATGTCTTTTGTGGCGGCATAGAGCCTCCCGGCAAACAGGCGTCCTTCGGCCAGAGGCGAGGCGGCCAGGCGACGGAGCATCAGCTCCAGATTCCTCGCGTTTAGTGTCATCCCCAGTTGGGTCTGGGTTGCCAGCGAAATGGCGTAGCGCGCGTCTTCCTTGGCCCAGCCTTCAAGTATCGATTTATTGGCGGCTTCCCCGGCCAGCTCAGGATTGCCGGCAAAGACGTATGGCCGCAGCACGCTGTAAAGACGATGATAGAAGTCGTTTTGCATCTCCAGCGTTTCTGTATAAACATCGGCCAGCCCCGCCTCGCTGATTTCATCGGGGATGACGTAGTCTTTATCAAACAGAACATAGCGCTGTGATTTTTCCGTGTAGGAGCAAAGACGGAGTTTTTCGATCTCCTCGACCAGGAGGCGTGACACACCCAGGACATCGATATTGAAGACGGCATGCTCGGCAATGGAGCTGTGCCCCATTTCGAAAACGATATTGCGGTTTGACCTGCGTGCCTTGTCCACTTCTTTCAGAGCGTCGCGGCGCAGCTCGTCCACCGGTTTGGGGCTGCGGCTGATGCGCGCGTAGGCCGCAGAGATCGTCTCCGGCGTGATGTCGCCTTGGTGTGAAGCTTTGTGTTTGAGCTCTTTAATTAAGTCATAATCAACATTTAAACCGGCCAGAAGAACTTTCATTTTTACTCCTTGTCGGATGGTGATTAAAGTTTGACCATTTCCACATGCGGCAATGTGCGTCCGAGGAAGCTCTCGCCGATCGTCTGAAACCGGTAGGGCACATCGCTGACGAAAAAATGATACGCGGGTGAAGACTCAGAATCATTGGCAAGATTATCCCGGGTAATCAGGCCGGCTGTAATTTCCGCCATCGCTTCGGCCGAGTCAACCAGACGGACGGAGTCGCCGACAATATCCGAAATCAGAGGTTTGAGAAGCGGGTAATGCGTGCATCCTAAAACAAGCGTATCGATGCCCTCAGCCAGTACCGGCTTGAGATATTCGACGGCCGTAAGCCGTGTGGCTTCATGGTCAAGCCAGCCTTCTTCCACCATCGGCACGAAAAGCGGACAGGCACGGGAAAAAACACGTATTTGCCGGTCGACCCGGTGAATGGCGCGCGCGTAAGCATTGGAATTGACGGTCGCGGGCGTCCCGATGACGCCGATCGCCTTGTTTTTTGTCTGCGCGACCGCGGCGGCCGCCCCGGCGCCGATCACTTCCAAAACCGGGACAGGAGATATTTCTTTAATCGCCCCGATAGCCACCGCCGCCATCGTATTGCAGGCGACAATCAGTAGCTTGACCTCTTTTTTGACTAAAAACTCAGTTATCTGCAGCGCGTAGCTCTTGATCGTCCCGACCGATTTAATGCCGTAAGGCACGCGCGCGGTATCGCCGAAGTAGATGATGTTCTCAAAAGGGAGGCGCTCCATCAGAGCACGTACGACCGTGAGGCCGCCGATTCCTGAATCAAAAACACCGATCGCCCGGCTGTTTAAATTTCCCATAATCTCAGCTTTCACAGATGATAAAGTCATCGACTTTTTTGGCGTTGTTCTGCTCAAAGCCTGTCAGAGCTCGTCACAAGCAGAGCAGGCCTGTAATTTCGGCTTTCTATCACAACTTTTCAAACATGCCAAGAAATCTTGAACTTTCGCTCTTCTTTGCGGAAGGGGAAATACAGGCTACTTTGTGGCGACGAAAAAATCGTTTACCCGGCCGAAGAGCTGGACAAAGCCGTCCCCATTGGTGTAAAGGAATAAAAAATAACGGGCGGGCTTCCTGTTTTTGGCGGAATGTTTTGACGGTAATCTTTGTTGCATCAGTCAAACCAACCAAAGGAGCTGTTATGCAAAACAAAATTGTCATCCGTTATGCAGACGGCCGTGTGCAGAAAGGTGTTACGGCTGATTTTTTCCCCAACAAGCAAAGCTTTCACATCCTGCCTGTCGAAGCCCCTCAGGGCGCAAGGCCGGTGGAGGCCCATCTGGCAGACGTGAAGGCGGTTTTTTTTGTGAAGGAATTTGGCGGCAATCCCGGTTATAAGGACCGCCAGGAATTTGAACCGGGCAAGCCCGTGGCCGGCCGTAAAATTCAGGTGAAATTCAAGGACGGGGAACTGATGATCGGCACCACAAACGGCTACCAGCCGGGACGGCCAGGTTTCTTTGTAAGCCCGGCGGACACCGCCTCCAATATCGAGCGCTGTTTTGTAGTGACCGCGGCGACGAGTGAAGTGAAGTTTATTTGATTTCTTGTCCGGCGGCCTGAGTCTTGTGGAAATGAAACAACTGGAAGGGACATAAATAAACAATGCCCGTTTATCTGCAAATTCTTCTGCTGGCGGTCGCTTTTGTGGTTTTTGTTGCCGTGGCCATGTACTTGACGGGCCTCGGCCTGAGGCGCGTCTGCTTCAAAATAATCGCCGAACTCGAAAAGGAAGGGGCGCTGAAGGCCTCCCGCGCCATCAGGCTGCAGGACGAGCGGCAGAACTTTTTCCGTGTCGGCACAGGCAATCTGCGTCCGAAAGCACTGCAACTGCTGATGACCGACGGGTTGGTGGAGAAGACGCCCGAGGGGAAATATTACCTCAACAGGGAAAAACTCGCCGAAATGAAAAAAGCACGGACTGCCGAGGCCGACCCTGATGAGTGATCAGGTTCATGTTTTTTGCGCCTTCTTGCTTAACTTCACTGCCGACAATCTCATTGACAATGACGGGTCTTTTTTTTATATCCCAAAAGTCGCAGTGCACAATACTTACGCGGAGGCGGTTGCACCGGCCCCCGGCGTATCGGGAGATAAAAATTGCAGTTCAACCCCTGTATGAAGCATAAGCTGATCCGCGCCTCCGCGCGTCATTTCGCCGAAACGGAGCTTGCCCCCATCGCCGCGGAAATAGACCAGCACCGAATTTTCCCCCGTGATGTCATCGCCCGGATGAGGCAGCTCAATTACTTTGGCCTGCAGGTACCGGCGCACTATGGGGGCGCGGCGCTGGATTCCATCAGCGCCGCCATCGTGGTGGAAGAACTCTCACGTGTTTGCGCCGCGATCGGTTTGTGTGTGACAGTTCATAACGGAGTGGCCGTTTATCCTTTTTTGCAGTTTGCCGATGACCGGCAGAAGGAAAAATATCTTTTCCGTCTGGCTTCCGGTGAAGATATCGGTGCTTTCAGCCTCACCGAAGCCAACGCAGGCTCCGACGCGGGCAGCGTGGAAACCACCGCCGTCAGAAACGGAGGGTCTTATATCCTCAACGGCACTAAAATATTTGTCACCAATGGCGGAGTCTGCAACATTGCCCTGATTTTCGCACTTACCTCCCTGCCGGACGCCAAGCTTCAAAGCAGTGTTTTCATTGTCGAGGACGGCTTTGAAGGATTTCTGCGCGGAGAGCTTGAGGACCTGTGCGGCATGCGCGCCAACCCCGTATCGTCACTGTTTTTTGAAGACTGCCGGGTGCCGGAGGAAAACCTGCTGGGAAAACCGGGCGACGGCATGAAAATCGGCCTTTCCACGCTCGACAACGGGCGCATCGGTGTGGCCGCCCAAGCCCTGGGAATCGCGCAAGGCGCGATGGAGGCGTCCGTCAAGTACGCCAGGGAGCGTCAGCAGTTCAAAAAACCGATCGCCTCGCAGCAGACCATTCAAAACTACATCGCCGATATGGCAACCGAGACCATGGCGGCGCGTCTGATGCTGTACCGCGCATGTGAGCTCAAGGACGCGGGCGCCCCTTTCGGCTGCGAAGCTTCCATGGCGAAATTGTACTGCAGCTCGGTTGCTTCCAAAGTGACGTCATTGGCGGTTCAGATTCACGGGGGCTACGGCTACAGCAAGGAATACGACGTGGAACGCTACTTCCGCGACGCAAAAGTTACAGAAATATACGAGGGGACAAGTGAAATCCAACGCATGGTAATTGCGAGGTCGATCTTGTCCCAGCCGATTTTGTGAGAAAATATGTTCAATATCGTTGTCTGTATTAAACAAGTGCCCATGGTAACAGAGTTACCCTGGGATGAAAAAACCGGCACGCTCAAGCGTGAAGCGGCCGCGGGCATGATGAACCCCGCCTGTAAGCACGCGATAGAGGCGGCTTTGCAGCTCCGGGAGTTATACGGCGCATCGATTACGGTAATGACAATGGGGCCGCCGTCAGCCGAAGAGGTGCTGCGTGAGGCCATCGCCATGGGCGCGAACCGGGGGGTTTTAATATGTGACCGGCTTTTAGCCGGATCCGATACCTATGCGACTTCATTTGCGCTGGGCCGCGCAGTAAAAAAAGAGATCCCCGACCATGACCTGATTTTGTGCGGGGCCTACACATCCGACAGCGAAACCGCACAGGTCGGTCCGCAGCTGGCCGAGGAGCTGAACATTCCCGCGGCCGCCTACGCCGAGCATATCGATATTTCCGGGCGTACCATGCGTGTGCGACGTCTGGTGGACAATTTCCGCGAAACGCTGGAGATGGACTTTCCGGCTCTGGTCACAGTTTCCATGGAGCGTTACAAGCCGCGTTACGTTTCTTTTGCCGGACTGAGCCGTTCCTTCGACGGTGCGGACATCAGGGAATTGAACGCACAGGATCTGGGAATGATGTCTGCCGATCTTGATGCCTGCGGGTCGCGCACCAGGGTGCGCAGGGTGTTTATCCGCAAAACAGCGAAAGAAAATGTGAGAATCACGGGTGCGGCGGCCGTGGCGGCGGCCGAGTTTCTTGACCGCTACCAGCGCAGCATCAGCGCCGTTATCGGCAGGGCGATAGAGGCGAAAAAACAAATTTAACGCGTGAATCTGAAAATGACGAAGCAAAAAAGCATCTGGGTGTTCGGTGATTACCGCAACTACTTCCAAAACCGCGTGACGCTCCAGCTTCTTTCCAAGGCGGTGGACCTTGCGGGCGTGATCGGCGCGGAAGTCTGCGCGGTGGTCGTGGGCCATAATATTGAAGAATGGATCATGGAATATACCGCGCACGGCGCGGATCGTATTTTGTCCATCGATCACCCGTCACTGACGAGCTACAGCACAGAGCATTATCTGGCGCTGATGCAGCAGCTGGTCACACAAAGAGACCCGGACATTATTCTGATCGGCGCGACGGACTTCGGCCGCGAATTTGCCCCCAGGCTGGCCAAGCGCCTGCAGACCGGCCTGTCAGCTGACTGTGTAGGACTGGATATCACGCCCGAGGGCCTTCTGATTCAGACCGCTCCCTCCTTCGGCGGGAACATGCTGGCGGAAATAGTGACAGAGATGCACCGTCCGCAGATGGCCACCGTACGGCCGGGCATTTTTAAGGAAATCCCGCACGATTACGAGCGCACGGCGATTGTGGAGCGTCTGCCTCTGCCTTCAGGCCTGCCCGTGCCACGGGCGCGCGTAATCGAATATGAGCGCGCGGTGCAAAGAGAGCACACGATAGAAAACGCGACCGTGATCGTCTGCGGCGGCCGCGGCATGGGTAATAAAAACAATTTTAAAAGGCTGAGTGAACTGGCCGGCCTTTTAGGCGGCGACGTCGGCGCGACGCGCCCGGTAGTTTATGCCGGGTGGGCCGGTCACAATGCCCTGGTCGGACAGGCGGGCAAACACATCAAACCTAAAATTCTTTTTTCCTTCGGGATCAGCGGGGCAATTCAGCACACGGCGGGCCTGGGGGAGGCAAACTTCATTGTCGCAGTCAACAAAAACCCACAGGCCACCATGATGAAAATGGCGGATGTCGCGGTAACCGCCGACGCAGGCGATTTTCTTAACAACCTGATCAGAGAGCTGAAAAAACGTATCCGGGACTGAAGTCCTTTCATGTGCGGTCCACTTGTCACTTCGAACGAAGTGATAAATCCATGCCTCAGGGCGTATGGTGGATGGCTGATAGCTCGTAGTTGCATGCTGTTGCCGCATGCCCTTTTTACGGAGTCGTCAAGTGCAATCAAGAGGGTATCGTCGTGGACACTGATCTGGTGCTGGGCATCGATATCGGGGGGACAAACACGGTATTCGGCCTTGTGGACCGTGCAGGCATAGCGGTGCATGCGGGTGCTGTGCCGACACAGGCGGGCGACGCGCCGGAAATATTCGTTGCGCGTCTGGCCGGAGCCGTCGATAATCTCATCAGAGAGTTTCCTTTTTCGTTTCGCCTGTCCGGCATCGGCATCGGTGTGCCCAACGCTCATCACGGCCGGGGCACGGTCGAAAAATCAGTCAATCTGAACTGGGGGGAAAAGGTTGATCTCGTTTCCCTGATGCGCCGATACTACGAAATCCCCGTGTCCGTTACCAACGATGCCAAAGCGGCTGCGCTAGGTGAGATGTATTTCGGAAAGGCGCGCGGCATGAGTGATTTCATAGTCGTGACGCTGGGCACCGGAATGGGGGCCGGCATTGTCGTCGGTGGAAACCTGCTTTATGGCGCCAGTGGGTTTGCCGGCGAGCTGGGGCACACGGTGGCCGACCCGCAGGGGAGACCCTGCGCGTGCGGCAAAAAAGGATGTCTGGAAACCTATGTTTCGGCAAACGGTCTTGTCCGGACCGTGAAAGACCTGCTGCATGAACGGCCGGACGCTTCACGGCTGCGTGCGCTGGGCGAGGGCGAAATCACGTCGAAAATGGTTTTTGAGCTCGCCCTTGACGGCGATGCCATAGCGCTGGAGGCTTTCGATCGGACAGCGTACCTTCTGGGCATGAAGCTTGCCGACGCGGTCGCCCACCTGAGTCCGGAGGCAATTTTTCTGGCGGGCGGTCTGTCCGCGGCGGGAGATATTCTGCTTAAGCCGGCAAGGAGATATATGAACGAGTTTTTGTTTCGCTCCTATCGCGAGACAGTGTCGCTTGTCCTTTCCGGGTTGGATCCGGCCACGGGCCCGATTGTCGGGGCCGCGGCGCTTATCCGCCAGGAGCTCGAAGCGGAAAAATATCCGGAAAAGGGCGGGAAGGAGACGGTGTGAAAAACTCACTTGACCTGGGGTTGATAGGCAATTGTCATATCGGAGCGTTGATTGACCGGCAGGGTGAAATCGTCTGGGCCTGTCTGCCCCGCTTCGACGGCGACCCGGCATTCTGCTCGCTGCTGAAGGAGCATCCGGATGGCGAAGGAACCGGCTATTGCGTCATCGAGCTTCTGGAGATGGCCTCGACGGAGCAATTTTACCTGCCTAATACGGCTGTTCTGGTCACCAGGCTTACCGACCGGCACGGTGCATGTATTGAGATTACGGACTTTGCCCCCCGTTTCCACCAGTTTGGACGGATGTTCATGCCCATGATGTTAATCCGGCGGATAAGGCATGTCAGCGGATCACCGCGCATCCGTGTGCGCGTACGTCCCGTGTCCGAATACGGCAGCCAAAGCTGCGCGATTACCTACGGCAGTCATCATATCCGCTACATCGCCCCCACCTGGACCATGAGGGTGACCACCGATATTTCCGTGACCGCCGTAGTTGAAGAGCTCCCCTTCTTTCTGGAAACTCAGGCCACGCTTGTTTTAGGGCCGGATGAAACGATTTCTGATGCCGTGGGTGAATTGTCCCGGCGGTTTCTTCATGAAACAATTTCCAGCTGGCGCTACTGGGTAAGGGATTTGTCGATCCCGTTCGAATGGCAAGATGAAGTAATCCGTGCCGCCATTACACTCAAACTCAACACCTTCCAGGACACAGGCGCGATCATCGCGGCCATGACGACGTCCATACCGGAGGCGCCGGATTCAGGCCGCAACTGGGACTACCGCTACTGCTGGCTGAGGGATTCCTATTTTGTCGTCAACGCTCTGAACCGCCTGAGCACCACCAACACGATGGAGCGTTATCTGAACTATCTGATCAATGTCGCGGCGGGAACGCCCGACGGCCGCATTCAGCCTGTTTACGGCATTAACGGTCGGGCGAAACTCGACGAGTGCGAAATTACCAGTCTGCCCGGATATCGCGCCATGGGCCCTGTGCGCGTCGGCAACCAGGCCTGTGAGCAGATTCAGCATGACGTTTACGGCTCTGCTATTTTGGCGGTGGCGCATGTATTT
>ENA-UPXM01006790-UPXM01006790.1-activated-sludge-metagenome-genome-assembly--contig:-NODE-6790-length-10515-cov-7.512428_pt1 | contig 10515 bp, 9 predicted proteins | sample MGYA00238178_ERZ772708 | MGnify/ENA primary metagenome ERZ772708 (study PRJEB29002, sample SAMN05720212) | activated sludge metagenome | isolation source: anaerobic digester from wastewater... | reverse complement strand
GATCTCAAAATGGAATGGCTTTATCAGATATCCAACAATGTTTCAGGCGATATATTCGGAGTAATACCGTATGACCAACAAGACAGTATTGTTTATATAGTCGATGTCTCAGGACACGGAGTAGCCTCTGCGATGAGGTCGACCATGATAAAGCAGAAACTGGAAAGTATAGTACTTTCCAAGGGAATAACGGATCCTGAAATTATTGCCAAGAACATAGAAAACGAGCTTTCCGGAATATTTTTTGACGGGGCATACTTTACCATGGTAATTGCAAGGGTAACCCAAACACAGGTTGAGCTTTGCAACTTCGGACACCGTGAGCCGGTTTTGATTAACAAAGATGGAATGCGTATAATAAACGGTTCCGACTTTCCTATCGGTTTTGGAATAATAAAGAATATCCCTGTGGCCAAAACGAAGTTTGATTTTTTGCGTGATGATGTTCTTGTGCTTTATACTGATGGTCTTGTTGAAACAACAAATAATAATGATCTTTCAATACCTTTTGAAAAAATACTTGAGATAATCGGTTCTGTAGAAAACAAAACACCTATAAACATAGTAAACGCAATCTCCCATGAACTTAAATCATTTCTTGGGGACAAACAGCCTGAAGACGATATAACTCTTTTAGTGCTTAAGAGGGAGTAAATTAAATGGATTTCACAGAAAAAATTCTTTCTGAAAAACAGATTTACAAGGGCAAGCTCCTTGATGTGCGTAAGTATGAGGTTGTTCTTCCAAACGGCTTAAAGTCAGGCAGGGAAGTCATAAAGCATATAGGGGCAAGTGCGGTGCTGGCGGTTGACGATGAAAATAATATTTTTATGGTTCGTCAATACAGGTTTGCAGCAGGGGATCATCTTATGGAAGTTCCTGCCGGAAAGTTTGACAGACATGGTGAAGATCCTCTGGAATGCGCCAGACGGGAGCTTGAAGAAGAAACCGGTAAAAAGGCAGAGTTCTGGAGTTATCTTGGGTACATTCTTACAACGCCAGGCTTTACAGATGAGAAGATACATCTTTTTCTCGCCAAGGGACTATTTGACGGTAAGACAGATCCGGATTCTGATGAGTTCATTCAGCTTGTAAGAACACCTTTGGCGGAGTTTGAAAAAATGATTCGTGAAGGGAACATCAATGATGCGAAAACAATTGCCGTATATACAAGAGCTAAACTGAGCGGAGGTATATGATTATGAAAGAGGTTAGAGTACGATTTGCCCCAAGCCCAACAGGGTTTCTTCATGTGGGCGGTGCAAGGACAGCATTGTTTAATTATCTTTTTGCCAAGCATCATAACGGCAAGATGATACTCAGAATAGAGGATACCGATGCTGAAAGATCCACAAAAGAGTCTGAGGAACAGCTTATAAGCGCTCTGACATGGCTTGGAATTGACTGGGACGAAGGACCGACTGTGGGAGGACCTTATGGACCTTACAGACAGAGTGAAAGAACTGATATTTACAGGCATAAGGCAGCAGAATTGATGCAAGCCGGTGTGGCCTATGAAGGATATGCCTATCCGCAAGAGCTTGAGAATATACATGATGCTTTGCTTGAAAATGGAGAACCTCCTCACTATACTCAAGAGATGATCAGCAAGTTTGATACTCCCCAGAGAAGGAAAGAGTTTGCAGAAAAGGGAATGAGCCCTGTAATCTACTTTAAGATGCCCCGCAAGGATTATATACTTAAAGATATGATACGTGGAGAGGTGGTCTTTAAAGAAGGTTCAGTAGGAGATTTTGTACTTATAAGAAGCAACGGCCTTCCAACTTACAACTATGCAGTTGTAGTTGACGATATTCTTATGGAAATAACTCATGTAATAAGAGGAGACGACCATATTTCGAATACTCTGAGGCAGCTTGCCATTTATGAGGCTTTTGATGCCCAGACGCCTTATTTTGGGCATGTGTCCATGATCCTTGGTCCTGACGGAAAAAGACTTTCCAAAAGACACGGTGCAACTTCTGTCGAGGAGTTTAAAGACAGAGGATATCTTCCTGAGGCTCTTATAAACTATCTTGTTCTGCTTGGATGGTCACATCCCCAGGCAAAGGAGATAATCCCGCTGACAGAAATGATAGAACATTTCGGTATGGAAAGGGTGAATCCGTCATCGGCCATATTTGATGAGGTTAAGCTCAGATGGATGAACGGAATGTATATACGTCAGGCACAGACCGAAAGAATATTTAAACTTTCTGTTCCCTTTATAATGGAGTCCAAGGTGCTTACCATGGATCAGATACAGGGTAGTAAAAAATGGATAATGCAGGCTATTGAACTTATAAAAACTTCGGTAGAAGAAATTTCGCAGATTCCTTCCGAACTGAGCATATTTATTAACGAGTTTGAATTTGACCTTCAGAACGAGGAGTTTAAGGGATACTTTGAAGCCGAGGGAGTAAAAGACGGATTAAAACATCTCTATGAGCTTATAAACAACGATATGCTCTGGACTGTTGAGTCGATAACGGACAACATAAAATCCTGCATAAAGATAAAGAAACCAGATAAAAAATCTTTTTATATGGCGCTAAGAAAGATACTTACCAACCAGTTCCACGGGCCGGACCTTGTAAAGACCATTCATTTAATAGGAAGGGTCAGGGTTCAGCAGCGGATAGAAAGAGTGGTGTTCTAAATGGATATAAAAATATTTGATACTCTTAAAGGAGAGCTTGTAAACTTTGTCCCCATAAAAAATGACAGCGTTTCAATGTATGTCTGCGGACCTACCGTTTATAATCTTATCCATATTGGAAATTCAAGACCGATGATTGTTTTTGATGCTTTCAGAAGGTTTCTTGAGTATGTCGGGTATAAAGTTACAATGGTTCAGAACTTTACCGATATTGACGATAAGATAATAATAAAAGCTGTTAAAGAGGGTGTTCCTTTTAACGAGGTATCTGAAAGATACATTGTTGAATATATGAAAGATGCCCTGGCTCTGAGAATAAGGACGGCCAACTTTCATCCTAAAACCACAAACTATGTGCATGAGATAATCAAGTTTATCAATGAACTCATTGATAAAGGGTTTGCATATGAATCCGCAGGTGATGTCTATTTTGATGTAAGAAAGTTCGAGCAGTATGGTATGCTTTCACATAGGAATCCGGACGATATGAGATCAGGCTCAAGGATAGAGGTTTCTGATATAAAGACTGACCCGCTTGACTTTGCCCTCTGGAAAAAAGCAAAAGAGAATGAACCTTCATGGGAAAGTCCATGGGGAAAAGGTAGACCTGGCTGGCATATTGAATGTTCGGTTATGGCTACCGAGCTTTTGGGAGAGTCATTTGACATACATGCAGGAGGAAATGATCTTATATTCCCACATCATGAGAATGAACGCGCCCAGTCTATGGCACACAGCGGAAATGATTTTGCCAATTACTGGATGCATAACGGTATGATAAAGGTTGCCGGAGATAAAATGTCAAAGTCTATAGGAAACATCTGGCTTGTACGTGATGTTGTGAGCAAGTACGGAGCTGATACGGTCAAAGTGTTTGTCCTTTCCAAGCACTACAGAGTTCCGCTTGATTTCAGCGAGGAAGGACTGCAGGCACAAAAAAAATCCGTAAGCAGAGTTCAGCAGGCTTTAAAAGATGCGGAAGATTTTTTTGCCGGTACGGTGCCGTATGTAAAAAACACTGAGTATATGAAATCGAAGATAGAGACTTTCAAACAGGCATTATCAGACGACTTCAACACCTCAAAGGCTGTCGCCCTTATATTTGATCTTTCGGCAGAGCTTAATAAAGCGTTGTCCGAAAAGAATGAAACCCATGTAATTGAGAACTATCACCTTATACGTAATGAGTTCGGGCCGGTTCTGGGGATCTTTGAAATACAGGAAACCCAGCAGAAAAGTTCGACAGACGATACGGATAAAGTAATGCAGGTCTTGATACAACTGAGAAATCAAGCCAGAACCGACAAAAATTATACTTTGAGTGACAGTATACGCGACGGTCTTGCATCAATCGGAATACAGCTCAAGGATACTCCTGAAGGAACTAAATACGTAATACAGTAAAAAACCATGCTTAGGCATGGTTTTTTAGTTTTTAAGCGGGTATCCGGATACTTCAAAGAACTGCTTTTTGAACTGCAGAAATCTATCTTCTTCTATAGCTTTTCTCATATCCTTGACAAGGCTTATATTAAAGTGGAGGTTATGAATGCTTAAAAGCATCTTTCCCAGAATTTCATCCCTCTTGAAAAGATGGTGGATATAGCCCTGTGAATGATTACGGCAGGTATAGCAGGAACAGTTTTCATCTATAGGCTTTTCTATATAAGCACATTTTGAAGCTTTAAGGTTTATTCTTCCATTGTATGTCAAAGCTGTGCCATGCCGTCCCATTCTGGTAGGAAGAACACAGTCGAACATATCCATGCCGTTTTCCACTGAAAGAACCATCATGGTGGGAGAACCTATTCCCATTATATATCTGGGTTTATCGGCGGGCAGCTGCGTACCGAACGACTGAAGAATTTTTTCGGACTCCTGGTACTTTTCTCCTACCGCAAGTCCCCCGAGAGCATATCCGTCAAAAGGAACCGAAGTTATCTGCTCAAGGCTCCTCTGCCGAAGATCCTCAAACAATGCCCCCTGTACAATTCCAAAAAGAGCTTGATCTTTTCTGCTATGACTTTCAAAAGATCTTTTAGCCCAGCGGAAGGTTCTGTCAATGGAAGAAGATACATAATCATGATCGGCATATGCCGTAATACACTCGTCAAATGCCATGGCTATGTCAGAACCGATGCTCTGCTGTATCTTCATGGATATTTCAGGAGTGATTTTTAACTTGGAACCATCCAGAGGTGAACGGAAGCTAACGCCTTGTTCATCTATAATACGGTCTTTGAGGGAAAATACCTGGAATCCTCCGCTGTCTGTTAGAATAGGTTTTTTCCAGTTCATAAAACTGTGAAGACCGCCGAAAGAATCAAGAACATCAAGACCTGGTCTGAGGAAAAGATGGAAAGCATTTCCAAGAATTATTTCAGAACCGACATCCTCAAGACTTTGCCCTGTAATAGCCTTTACTGTTGCGTTGGTTCCTACGGGCATGAAGACAGGGGTTTCAATTATCCCGTGCTTGGTGTATATTCTCCCTCTGCGGGCATTGGTATACCTGTCAATGTGTAAAAGTTCGTACTTTATAGGTGAAACATCGTTCATAAAATCCTCCGTTTTTTAAATTTTAAGGCCTTGCCTGAGTAAATCAAAGCTTATAAAAAACTCAGGTATTCCTATACAGTAAGGGCCTATTTCATACTGCTGGAAGAACATTACTATGCCTTCTTCGGTAAGATAAAAGTTCTGCTCGTTTTCTATACGCTCAATGCTGTCTGAGAAAAAAGTTCCCTCTTCAGCTTTTTTCATCTGCAGATTGATTTCTTTCAGAATTACGGAAGAGTAGTCATAATCATCACTGAAGATACTGCGCAGCTCAAGATTTTTTCCTGTTGAAAGATCTATATTATAGGCTGTTTTTACGGTGAGACCATGTGCTCCTCCTGTGAACTGGTAGTAGTTCATTGTAAGGCTCATGAACCTTTCGTTCAGAAAATGAAGGTCATACTGTGACCATGCGGCATACTGCATGAAAGGAAAATCATATTTTTTTGAGTCCTCAAATCCCTGTTCTGCCATATCGTATATAGACTGCATAAATTCAGAAGCGTGATTGAAAAACATAGTGTTGATATACTTCTGCGTCGGAATATTTTTCATTCCGTAAAAGATTGGAAACTGCATATTTACTTCAATGATCTCATCATTTTTGGCTATAGTGCAGGTTGCAGAACTTGTAAAAGCCATGGTAAAAACAGATATAAGCATAACTATAACCAGTACTGATAGTTTTTTCATTTTAACACCTCCGGTAAATTTGATAGTTATCAGTAAATATTTTTTATTCTGAACAAAAGTTCGTTATACGAAAGTTCTTTTCCATCAAGCAGAAAGTCCGGACGTTCTTTGAAGCTTATTCTGCTATCCAGATACTTTAGATTAGAACGGCTCAGACCTATAAAGTCAGGCTTATACTTCATAGGTACTTCAAGCTGGCTGAAATCAACCGTTGTGAGTATAAAACGAGCTATTCTGCTTTTGACGATGCTTCCAAAAGAATCATGATAAGGCCCCGCCACAATATTTTCCTTTTCCTTGCCATAAACACAAAGCCCAAGCCGGATAATCTTTTTTTCCATTTTTTGAGCATATATACTTATAATGGCACATTTTTCTACAGCAATCTCAAGCGTTTCCGGTGTGTAAAGTCCTTGTCTGTACTGCTGTTCAAGCATACTGCCTTTTAGCACTACACTTGGATGGACTCTTAGCGTAATGGCATTGGTACAGCAGGATATAAACCCGCTTAGAATATCCTTATGAAAGGAGCTTTCCTTTAAACCTGTCATAATATGAAGACCGTATGGTACCTTGCTCTGATCCAAAATGGCCAGGGCTTTATAGACATCGTTCACGTCATGAGGCCGGTTGGCAGCCAGAAGAACATCATCAAAAAACGATTGAACCCCAAGCTCAATAAGATCTATTTTATAACCGGAAAGAATATCCATTTTTTCCGAAGAGATTTCATGAGGTGAGGTTGAAAACCTTATACCCAGTGCTTGGCCGGAGTTGACTTTAGACTGTGCCCAATCAAGATAAAAACGCATTTTTCCTTCTGTAAGCGCTGTGAAGGTAGAGCCATAAAAAGATATATAGATAGAATCTTTTTTTGAAAACCAATTCAAATACTTATTAAACTCCAGTTCAAGTCCGTTTTTATCAGGATGCTTGCTGAGACCTGTGGCAGAAAATTCGTTACAGAAACTGCATATTCTTGAACATCCCGCATGTGGAATGAATATAGGAACAATATACTCTTTTTTCATAGAATCCCCCGTAATTTTCTTCAGTAATCCAATTATATCAGCAAAGTACCTTTTCAAAAAGGGAAAAAATAATTTTTAATGTTATAATCGAAAAAAGACTCAAAATGGAAAAAAGGAGGAAGTATGATTCTTATAAAAAATGCGGACGTATACGCTCCAATGCATCTTGGCAAAAAAGATGTTCTGACTGAAGCTGGTTTGATAGGGTTTATCGAAGATTCTATCGATGAAAAAAGATTTCCTGTGGATATTCAGGTTATAGATGCCCGTGGAAAGTATCTTTTTCCTGGTCTGATAGACTCGCATGTCCATATAACCGGAGGTGGAGGCGAAGGAGGGTTCAGCACCAAGACTCCGGAAATACTCCTGAAAAACATAGTACAGGCGGGGATAACAACATTAGTAGGCTGTCTTGGAACAGATGGGTTTTCAAGAAGCATGGAAAATCTTCTTTCAAAGGCATATGCCCTTGAAGATCAGGGAATAAGTACTTTTATCTACAGCGGTTCATACCAGATTCCCGTTCTGTCACTTACCGGCAATTATGAAAAAGATATAATGTTTATTCAAAAGATACTGGGAGTGGGTGAAGTAGCACTGGCAGACCACCGTTCATCACAGCCAGACCTTCAAAGCTTCATAAATCTAGCGGCAGGCTGCCGTGTAGCCGGCATACTGTCAGGTAAGGCGGGAATAATAAATGTCCATGTGGGAGATCAAAAAGAATGCATTGACTATCTTTTTGCAGTATGTGAAAAGACACAGATTCCTCCGTCGCAGTTTCTTCCAACCCATATGAACAGAAGCAGGAAGGTTTTTGAACAGGGGATAATATGGACGGAAAAAGGAGGAAGTATAGATCTTACATCCAGCTCAGGCGAAAAAGATGAAGATATGAAACTTTCATGTGCCAAAGCACTTAAAGAACTTTTGGAAAGAAACGTTCCCATAGGCAGTATAACTTTCAGTTCGGATGGTCAGGGCAGCCTTCCAGTTTTTGATGAACAAAAAAACTTTAAAGGCCTTTCTGTGGGAAAAGTTGAATCACTTTTTGAAGAAGTGGCAAAAGCAGTGAATCTCTATAATATTCCGTTTGAAACAGCTCTGAAACCTGTGACGGAAAATCCGGCAACGGTACTTAAGCTTAAAGACCGTGGACATATAGAATGCGCAAAGCGTGCCGATATAGTTATAGCAGACAGGCAATTTTGTATAGAAACCCTCATAAGCGGTGGGAAAGTAATGATGCTGGAAAAAAAGCTTATGATAAAAGGAAACTTTGAATAAAAAACCTGCACTGTTTTTACTGTGCAGGTTTTTACTATATGAAGATTGACCAAAAAGGTATAGTTAAAACTGAAAAAGCTGTGGTAAAAAACACTACCAGACTTCCTACCTCCGGTTCCTTATTCAGCTCTGCTGTTACCACCACCATATTCATAGCTGTAGGCATGGCGGTTTCAAGAAGGAAAATCTTTCTATACATAGGCTCCATAGGAATTATGCTTACGGCAAGAAAGCCTAGGACAGGCAAGAAAAGAAGCTTCAATGCCGTCAGCAGAACCGTCTGTTTTACATTTGACGGACTGAGCTTTACTCTTGAAAGAGTTACCCCGATATATATCAATATAAAAGTTATAGCGGCGTCGTTCAGCATATCTATGGGATAGCTTACAAGGAAAGGAAGCTTCTGGTAGTTCACTCCAACGGCGGCAAGTAGCCATCCTGCAAGAAAACCGTGTATAAGAGGAAGTTTTACCATGTTTTTCAGACCGTTCTTAATGTCCCCGCTCAGCATTACTATCCCAATGCTGGACATTATAAGTGTCATAGTTATAGAGTATATAACTCCTATACGTATAAACTCCTCACCGTAAAGAACCGTTATAATAGGGTATCCGAGATACCCAGCATTAAGGTGGGTTACTAGATTTACGGCTACTCCGGTGTCATACTTATAGATTCCTAACTTTTTAAGGATGATGATCATGATAGTGAATATTCCAAATATTATAAGAAAAGCGAATAAGTAGTTGAAGAAATCTTGTCCTGAAGGAGGATTAAGATTTACGTTGACAAAAGCTATTATCGTTCCGAAAAGATAAAGCGTGAGTTTTCCGAGAAGTTTATGATCAAGGGTTTTAAAGATTTTTCCCAGGGCAAAGCCAAGAAAAATTATCAGGAATATGGGAACTATCCTGTATATTGTAGTGATAAAAAGCATCTGGTCTATTCTCCTTCACTTTTATATACCGTTACCTGAGTGCCCAGAGAAACTATAAAATCTATCTGTTCAACATCAAAATTGAACATTCTTATGCAGCCATGAGATATTCTCTTTCCTATCTCCCAGGGTTTATTGGTTCCGTGTATGCCGTACTGTGGAAAAGAAAGCTGAAGCCATCTGCTTCCGATTCCGTTGATTATGGAACCTGGCCGAATATACTCACCGTACCAGTAAAGAGCAGGTTCTTTTTCCCTATACATTATCCTGTACTCTCCAGGCGGGGTAGAATCACTGGTTCCAACTGCAACGGTGAAATTTTTGATGAGCCTGTCATGGTAGTACAGATACATCTTATTTTTTGAAATATCTATTTTTATACTGAGTGGGCTGTCCTTAAAAAGGATCTTTGAAATCTTTAAAACTTGTCCCGGGAAGATTTTTGAAGGATCCTTTATATTATTTGCTATTACTATTTCCCCGGGATGAAGGCTATACAGTGTGGCAATCTTTGAAACCGTATCGTTTGAGCTGACAACGTAATAACCTATGAACTCTTCATCAAATTCTGTTTTTATAGAATTTTCAGATAGTATAAGATCTGATATTTTCATGAGTTTAACATCAAATGAAAACTCCATTCCATAGTAATTGAGAAACCGAAAAACGGTATTATAAGTACCATCGGGCAGATTCTCCATGCTTTGGACAAGCTCTATGGCCTGTGTAAAAGTTGACTCCGGAGTGCTTATGGATGAAAGAACCAAACCTGCATCTGTAGTTACCGAATAGTCATACTCGTACTCGCCGGCATTGTTTCTGGCGGCCCATAAATTTATCTCAGGAGAAGGCCTGAAATCAGAAAGATTAATAAAATCCGGAAAAGATGAACTGCGTGTATTCTGCATAAAATCTTTTCCACGTATTATTGCAGTTAATTTTGCAAGTTTTGGAAGTGACCCTGCATAAAAAGAAAAGTAATATGATCCCAATCCCAGTTTTTTAGGGAGGATCTCTCTTCTGAAAACTCCCGAAAAAAGAGTTACCCTCGGATCTTCCACAGAGATAAAGTTGCATACAACGGCAACATCCACTCTGGAAGTCTGAGGATCATAATTTTTTATATATAATGTAAAATCTCCGCTTAAAGAGATTATAGAAACAGTACACAGATAAACAAGCAAAAGTTTAATTTTCAAAAAATCACCCGCAGGTAATATCTAAATAACATTGGACAATCGTTGCAGAACCTTTTCCTTTCCAAGAACCGTTATGCTTTCATATAAGCCAGGAGTAATGAGTCTCCCCATTAAAGCGCCTCTTACTGCCTGGAAAGTATTTTTTTTGTT
>ENA-UPXM01006763-UPXM01006763.1-activated-sludge-metagenome-genome-assembly--contig:-NODE-6763-length-10552-cov-7.162237_pt1 | contig 10552 bp, 9 predicted proteins | sample MGYA00238178_ERZ772708 | MGnify/ENA primary metagenome ERZ772708 (study PRJEB29002, sample SAMN05720212) | activated sludge metagenome | isolation source: anaerobic digester from wastewater... | reverse complement strand
GAGTGCCGCGTGCGCAACTCGGTCGGCGCCGGCCTCTACTGCACGGTGCAGTGGCCCGACCTCTCGCCTGCTGCGCTCGACGCCCACGTCAAACGCCTCAAGGCGGCGATGCTGGAGGCCGTCCGCCAGGACCTCGCCATCTCGCCGGTCACGGTCTCCTACGAGGCCGCGACCCGTCTCTTCAGTGAATCGGGGCAGACCGACAAGCTGCACCTGCTCGCGCATCGTAATCCGCCGATCATCTGTCTGGCGCAGTGCGGCTCGTTCTTCGAGCTGAGCCAGGAGCCGCTGGTGCCGCGCACCGGCCTGCTGGAGCTGTTCGACCTGATCCCCCACAGCAGCGGCTTCGTGCTCAATGTGCCGACCTCCTCGCACCCGCGCGAACTGCCGCCGTTGCCGCCCTACGAACACCTCTTCACAGTCTACCAGGAGCATATCACGTGGGGCAAGATCGTCGGCATCACCACCGTCGGCGAACTCAACCAGGCGGTGCTTGAGAAGCGCGCCGACGACTTCGTGCATACGGTCGAGGCGCTGCACGACAAGAAACTCGCCCGCATCGCCGACGCCGTCACGCAGCGCGCGCCGGCCGTGCGGCTCGTTCTGGTCGCCGGCCCCTCCTCGGCCGGCAAGACCACCTTCTCCAAACGGCTCGTCACCCACCTGCGCGTCAACGGCTACCGCCCCATCCTGATCTCCACCGACAGCTACTTCGTGGGTGACGCCCGCAATCCGCGCGACGCGGCCGGCAATCTGGACTACGAGCATATCGAATCCATGGACCTGCCGCGCCTCAACAGCGACCTGCTGCGCCTGATGGCCGGCGAAGAGGTCCATCTGCGCGCCTTCGACTTCAAGAAAAAAGAGGGCTACGACCGGCCCGCCGCTACGCGCCTGCCCGAAAACGGGCTCATCGTGATGGAGGGCATCCACAGCCTCAATCCGCAGTTGACCGCCGACGTGCCGCGCGCGCAGAAGTTCCTGATCTACATCAACGCCCTGACGCAACTCGGCGTCGACAGTAGCACGCGCATCTCCACCACCGACACCCGCATCATCCGGCGTATGGTGCGCGACCACCAATTCCGCAACCGACCCGCGATCGACACCCTGCGCATGTGGCCTTCCATCGCGCGCGGCGAGAAGCGCTGGATCTACCCTTTCCAGCATCTCGCCGACGCCGTGTTCAACTCCGCGCTCGACTATGAGCTGGCCGTCTTGAAGCCGCTGGCGGCGCCGCTGCTCAACCAGATCAAGCCGTGGGACGAAGCCTACATCGAGGCGCGCCGCCTCTCGGGCTTCCTGCACAACTTCTCATCCCTCGCGCCGGATGTCGTCCCCGGCGACTCCATCCTGCGCGAATACATCGGCGGCAGCCAACTGACCTACTAGAGCGAAAGGAAAAACATGAGCAAAGAACTGGAAGAGGGCAACGCCCTGACGCTGGATTTCGCTAAGATCGCCAAGATCGCTGAAGTCTGCAAAGACGCGATCCCCGTGGCCGTGCAGCACGCCGACACCCGTGAAGTAATCCTGGTCGCCTACACCAACGAACTGGCCATGAGGAAGGCATTCGCCGAACGCACGCTGATTCTCTGGAGCACCTCGCGCAACGTTCTGTGGGAGAAGGGCAAGACCTCCGGTGAAACCTTCGACCTGCTGGAGGCGCGCGTCAACTGCGAGCAAAATTCGCTGCTCTACATCGTGCGCCCGCGCCGCGGCGGCATCTGCCACACCAAAAATCAGAACGGCGAGCCGCGCAACTGCTACTACCGCCGTATCGACATGGACACGCTCGCCCTCACCAACCTGGATGCCTGAGAGGGATTGGTTTCAGGTTGCCGGTTCTTTAACGCAGAGACGCAAAGACGTTCAGTCATTCAGAACATCTTTTCGCTTGGGTTCCCGCCGCTGACGCCAAACTTGAGCGTTGAGTGTTGAACGTTGAGCGTTGAAAGTTCCCTCCTGCTTCTTCCTTCCTTCCTCCTTTCTCCTTTCCTCCATGCGCTATCGCTGTCCATACTGCCGGCACCTCTTCGACGAGGCCCCGCCGCCGGCCTGTCCGGCCTGCGGCAGGGTCATGGTCGTGCCGTCGATGAAAGCGCTCAGCGAGCGCCAGACGCGCCGGCGCGCGGTCGAACGCATCCGTCGCGAATGCGAGCGGCAGAAGGCGGCGCTGCAAGGCCCCGTCGCGCCCGGCGCATGGCGCAACCCCCGCGTGTATCTCGCCGTGATCGCCGGGCTGGCTGTGCTGGGCGGCGCGATTTTCCGGGCCACCGACCGCGCGGCGCGGCGGCGCCATGCCGAGCCGCCGCACCGGCGCGCCATGCGGCATGTGGATGTGTTGGCCGAGGCGCTGGGCCGCTATCGCTTCCATGTCGGATCCTTTCCTGACGCTGAACAGGGCCTCGCCGCGCTCGTGCGCGATCCTCAGGTGCCGCGCTGGGACGGTCCCTACATCAACCAGCTCCGCCGCGACCCGTGGGGCACGCCGTACGTGTACACGCCGACATCGAACGGGCTGCCCGTGCTGCTCTCCTGCGGCGCCGACAAAATCCTCGGCACGGTGGACGACATCCGTCCCGACCCCGCGCGCTATGATCCCGGCACTGAGTGGACCAACGGCTGGGTCTCCGCCGCCGAGCGCCTGCCCGGCGTGACCGTCCTGCCGTCTCGTCCATAAGTTGGGAGTTGGACGTTGAGCGTTGAACGTTACCCCCTCGATCATTCGCGGCGCAGCCGCGCGGCGGGCTTAGTCGCATACACTTAATCGCATACACTTAATCGAATACACTTAATCGGGCACACTTAGTCCATTTTCATAGTCTTTACCCCCCAACAGTTGCCGGTTGAGGGAGACGGCCAAGACTGACTAAGTGGATGAGACTAAGTGTAGGAGATTAAGCGTAACCGAGTCAGTGTGGCGCCCCGGTGTCAGCTCACACCCCAATGGTGTCTGACAAACGGCTTCCGGTTTCTGGTTGAAGGATCGCCGACGGGCCATATTCATCCACCCATCACCCACTATTACCGGTGGCGTTTCTCGGGCGAGGTTTGTATGATACGAACTTATGAGTGAGACGTTTCTCTCAGCCCTCTCTTTAATGGTATGGGTAGTTAAGAACTGAACAGGTTTTTTGACCCATGCACGAAATCACCCGCCAATACTATAACGCCAATGCGGAACCCCTCGCCACCCAATATCGGACGGCGGATGTGGCTGCCTTGCACGCGCTTTTCAGACGATGGCTTCCGCCCCGCGGGCGGTTTGTCTGCTCTTTCTGTTCTGGACGCACGTCCTCTGCCGAAGGCCCGCGCCTTTACGCCGACCGCGAACCCTGCGAGGTGCGTCTGCTCTTTGAGCGGCTCGGCTTCACCTTCGTCGCAAAAGAGGAGAACGCGGACGGACTCGGGCGCGGCACTCGCTGGGTAACTCTGGTGTTCGACTACGATCACCAGCCGGGATCGCGGCCAGTGGACCAGATTGAATCGATCATCAACCACGACAAGAAGGACGCCACCCATTTCCACGGGCAGAACGGGTTGAGCCGTTTCCACGGCGAGTTTCAGGGCGGCCGACTCGACCCGACCGCGCGCAAACTGGTCGATGCGGCACTCAACAAGATCGCCAACACCGTCGTGGTCGGGCCGGTCACTTTCGCCAGTCAAGGCGGATTCGCCTTCGGTGGCGGTCCTCAGTCTGCTCGCAACCGCTGTCATACCCGTAGGCGCTATACGCGACGTTTACGCCGTCCGCGAGATCTATAAAGCGTGTCTGGACCTCGCTTGTGTCGGGACACAGACCGATTTAACCGAACACCGCGCGTGGACAACCAGATCGTGATCGCAGCCGATTTTACGTCAGGATCACAAAGAAGAAAGGATAGGGGTATTATGAGACGACACGTGTGGGTGCTGGCCGCGATGGCGGGATTGTCCGTGTGCGGGGGGCGTGTGCGGGCGGCCGTGGCTGAAGGGGAGAATCTGCTGATCAACGGGACGTTCGAGGCCGAGCAGGTCGAGTTTCCCGAGTTCTGGACGCCGAGCAGCACGAAACAGGTGCGTTTCCTGCGGACCGGCGGGCCAGAAGGGAAAAAGGCGGCCGTGGTGCTCTCGGGCGAGGCGGGGGGCGGCGATACGCTGAGTGTGCGCCAGCAGGGACTGCGGCTGGTGCCCGGCGGGACCTACCGGCTCAGCGCCAGTATCCGCACCAGGGGGTTTAAAAGTCGGCACGCGGGCTTGATCGTGCATAACAGCGGCTGGCACCGCGAGGCCGGAATTAAGCGCCTGCCCGCCGATTCGGAGTGGACGCGGCACCAGGTCGACTTCACGCTGTTTCCGTCGGACAACAACGAGTACGGCGTGGCCTGCTTTGCCCAGGACCTGAGCGGCGAGCTGGCGGTGGCGGACGTGCGGCTGGAGGCGCTCAGCGCGGAGGCGCGCGCGGGCTCCAGTTCGCAGATGGCGTGGGTCAACGAGCCGCGCCTGGTTCCGCTTGAGCCGCTGCTGAGCCAGATTCCGCTCCAGCGGCCGGAGCTGGCCTTGGCTTTTTACGGCGTGTTGCCCGAAGCGGCCGACGCGTATGATTGGGAGTTTGAGGTCGAGGGCCGGCCGATTCCCGTCCAACGGCTGGCTGCGGCCAAGCGGCTGCGCGTGCCGCTGGCGGGGCTGGCGTGCGGGGATTACCGGCTGCGGGCGTCGCTGCGCCGCAAGCAGGGCGGTGCGGCGGTGATGGAGACGGCCTTTCCGATCAGCGTGGTGGATCGGCCTGTGCTCGATCTCAGCGGGATCAAGCCGCTCAACACGCTGGTCGCGGAGCTGCTGGAACGGCCGCTCGCGCCGGCACCCGCGCCGCAGCGCTTCACCTTCGTGCGACCGCGCGACGGTTGGATTTTTGTGTCGGTCTCGGGTGGCGCGGAGCCGCCGGCCGTCGGGGTGACGGCGACGCTCGACGGCGACGCGCTGCCGTTGTGGCCGCACGGCGGCGGCCGCGAGGCGTTCCGGCTGGTCGCGCGCGGCGCGCATCAGCTCGACGTCAGCGGCGCGCGGCCCGGCATGCGGCTGCGCGTGAACGCGATTCCGGAGATCTTCAACTATCCGCCGTGCGTGAATCCGGTCGTGGCCGAAAACGGCGCCTACGACTGGGCCTTCATGAAGCGCCACGTGCTGCCGGCGGTGACGACGCTCAACGGCGGCAACCTGCCGGACGAGGCGCTGTCCGAAGCCAAGGCGCGCGGCCTGCTCTGGCTGGCCAATTTCAACGTCGCGCCGGTGGACGATCCGCTCGGGCTGAGAGCGCGGATGGCGGCGCACGCCGGCATGACGCAGGCGCGCTACGACGGCTTCACCAGCGACGAACTTTTCTTCGGGCGCACGACGATCGATCACTACACCCGGGCGCTCTGGGGGTTAACAAACCCGCAAAACCGCCGGGTTTACACGTGGATTGTCGGCAAGCCCGGCATTGCGTCGCTGCACACCGATTTCATGTCGGCCTGCCTGAACGCCTCGCACGGCCGCGGCCGGCTGCTGTATGAGGCGTACTGTCATCCGCAGGAGGACGAACGCGCCGCCGCCGCGTATCTCGACAACATGATCGCCGAAACCCTGCGCCGCTTCAACGCCTATCTGCCGGGGGCCGCGGCCGGGAGCGGGGTCATCTTCGGCAACTTCAACCAGCTCCCCGTGCTGTCGCTGGAGCACAACCCTGCCGTGGACTACAAGGTCTTTCTCGACATGCAGGTTAACCTGGTGGCGAATGATCCGGCGTTCGACGGCCTGGCGACGGTCGGCTACTGGGGCACCTATTACGGCGACGAGGAGATGGCGCGCTGGTCGTTCGAATTGATGCGCCACTATGCGGTCGAGGGACGCCGCGAGCGTCTGTCGGCGCGACATGGCTTCCGCTATCGGCCGGAGCTGGTGGTGAACGGTGATTTTGCCGACGGGCTGGCCGGCTGGGATGTGGCGCCCGCAGCCGACGGGGCGGTGCGCGCCGGGACCTTGGCGGGCTACGGCAAGAACAGTCAGGGGCGCTGGGGGGGCGGCAAGGCGGGCGACACCTTTTGCCTGCTGACGCGTCAGCCGGGCGGCGCCAGCCGCGTGAGCCAGACGGCGCGCGGCTTGACGCCGGGCAAGAGTTACTGCCTGCAGTTTGTCACCGCGGATCACGCCGATATCGTGGAGAAGCGCTTCAACCCGCGCCGGTACGGGATCGAGGTGGAGGTGCCGGGCGTCGAGCGCAACGCGGCGCGAAGTTTCGTACACATCGACCGGCGCAAGGGCGGCCGTTACGCGCACAATGACAACGTGGCCAAGGTCAACCTGCACCGCATCGTGTTCCGGGCTACAGCGCCGACGCTCACGCTCGTTTTCCACGATACGCCGGCGCGTCCCGGCGAGACGCTGATGCTGAACTTTGTGCAGATGAAGCCGTACCGCGAGTAGGCGGCACAAAAAAACCGGGGCGGCGTCACAGACGCCGGCCCCGGCCTTTTTGCGGCGGAAGGATTACTCCTTGTCGAAGCCCTTGCCCGCGAGGTACTCGAGCACCTTGCCGACCGACGTCAACTTCTCGGCGTCCTCATCCGGGATCTCGGCCCCGAACTCCTCTTCGAACGCCATGATCAGCTCGACGGTGTCCAGCGAGTCCGCGCCCAGATCGTCGATGAACGAAGCTTCCGGGGTGACCTGCTCGGCGTTGACGCCCAGTTGCTCAACGATGATCTCTTTGACCCGCTCTTCGAGTTTGCTAGCCATTTGTCTCTCCTTGACCTAGTTTCTCTTGTTACACAGTTGCGGCACATGCCGCGCCAATTCATCACATGACCATGCCGCCGTTGACGTGCAGCGTCTGTCCGGTCATGTAGCTCGACTGCTCCGAGGCGAGGAAGACCACCGCGTTCGCGATGTCTTCGACGGTCCCGAAGCGGCCCAGCGGGATCCGCGACAGATACTGTTTGCGCACGTCCTCTGACAGCGCGTCGGTCATTTTCGACGAAATGAATCCTGGGGCGATCGCATTCGCCCGGACACCGCGCGACGCCAGTTCGTTGGCGGTGGACTTCGTCAGGGCGATCACGCCGGCCTTGGAGGCCGCGTAGTTCGCTTGTCCGGCGGTGCCGATGACGCCGCTGATCGAAGCGATATTGACGATCGCTCCGCTCCGCTGCTTCATCATGTGCTTGGCCACGGCGCGCGAGAACAGGAAGGTGCCCTTCAGGTTCACGCGCAGAACCGCGTCCCAGTCGTCGTCCGACATACGCACTAAGAGCGTGTCTTTGGTGATCCCGGCGTTGTTGACCATGATGTCAACCTTGCCGAACACCTTGACCACCTCATTGATGCAGGCGTTGACCGCTTCGCTGTCGCCCACGTCCACCGCCAGCGGCAGGGCCTTGCGGCCGAGCCCTTCGACGATGCCCGCTGTCTCGGCGAGCCACTCCGCCTGCAAATCGCAGATCACCACGTCGGCGCCTTCTTGCGCCAACCGTTGGGCGATCGCCTGGCCGATGCCGCGCGCGGCTCCGGTCACGACCGCCACTTTCCCTTCGAATGCTGCCATGATGATTCCCTTCTTGAAAACGATTAAGCTTGGCAGGCCGCGGCCGCCGCGTCAAGCGATGCCGCGTCGGCCACGTTCTGCGTGGCCACGCTCTTGTCGATGCGCTTGATGAGTCCGGAGAGCACCTTGCCGGGGCCGAACTCGACAAACGTTGTGACGCCGCCCGCGATCGCGTGGCGGATGCAGTCGCACCAGCGCACGGACTCGGTCACCTGGCGCAGCATCGCCTCCTTGATGGCCGCCGGATCGCTACTGTGCGGCGCGCCGCTGACGTTGGCGAGCACCGGCAACGTCGGCGCGCGGAAGGCGATGTCCGCGATGACATCCGCGAGCTTGGCGCGGGCCGAGGCCATGAGCGGGGAGTGGAAGGCGCCCGCGACATTCAGCGGGATCGCCTTGACGCCCAGTTCGGCGGCGACCGTGGCGGCCGCGGCGACGCCGGTCTTGAGGCCGGAGAGCACGACCTGCGCGTCAGAGTTGATGTTGGCCACGGAGAGGCCAGCCTTGTCGCAAATCGTCTGGAGCTGTTCGGCCGAGGCGCCCATGATGCTGATCATGCCGCTGGCCTGCTCGTCACACGCCTGCTGCATGAAGCGCCCGCGCGCCTCAAGGACCGTGAGCGCGGACTCGAAGTCGAGCACCCCCGCGACATGCAACGCGGTCCACTCGCCGAGGCTGAGGCCTGCGGCCATCGCGAACTCCGCCTGCGGGCAGCGCTTGCGGAATGCCTGAAAGGCGGCTACGCTGACGGTGAAAATCGCAGGCTGGCAGATGTTGGATTTCGTCAACTCTTCGGCCGGCCCCTCGAAGCAGATCTTGGCGAGGTCAAACCCCAACACCGCGTTGGCGCGGGTGAAGAGGACGGCGATCTCGGCGTCCGCCGCAAAGTCGCTGCCCATACCGGGGACCTGCGCCCCCTGGCCTGCAAATACACACGCTTTCATACTCATCTTGCTGTTCCTCTTGATGCCGGCAACGCGCCCTCGCCTCCTCCGGCGTCGTTTGAGGTCGCGCAGTTTGACACATTTCGGTAATTTGTCAAACTGAAAACCCGGGCTCGAAAAAGTTGGTCTAGATTACCACACGCGGCGGGCGGAAGGCGACAGGAAAAAACGCCCGGGGCGGCCTGCGTGACGCTCAGAGGGGCACCCCTTTCATCTCCTCCATGGCGGCGATGCGGCGTGCGATTTCCTCCGTGAGATTGTTCGAGGCCGCCGCAGCGCCCGCGATGATCGCGTGGAAAATCGCGCGGTACGTCGAAGAGCCGTGGGTGATGATGACCGTGCCGGGCACCCCCAGCAGTGGCGCGCCGCCGTAGATCTCGGGGTCCATCCGGTGCTTGAGTGTTTCCAGCGCGCCCTTGAGCAGCAGCGCGCCGAACATGCGCACCGGGTGGCGGAAGAACTCTTTCTTCATCCAGTAGCCCACGGCGTGGGCGACGCTCTCGGTCGTCTTCAGCACGACATTGCCCACGAAGCCGTCGCACACCACCACGTCGGTTTTACCCAGAAACAGGTCATGCCCCTCTACGTTGCCGCGGAACTTGACATCAGTCTTCTGGATCAGGTGGAAGGCTTTCTTGGTCATCTCGTTGCCCTTGCAGTCCTCGGTGCCAATGCTGAGCAGGCCGACCACGGGCTCGGTGCGTTTCAGCACCGCGTGCGAATAGGCGCTGCCCATCACCGCAAACTGCGCTAACCAGGTCTCATGGCAATCGGTGTTGGCGCCCGCATCAAGCAACAGCAACGGCCGGTTGGGCTGGCGCGTCGGCAGGACCGTCGCGATGGCCGGCCGGAGCACGCCAGACGTGCGACCGAGGCAGAAAACCGCCGCCGCCGCGACCGCGCCGGAATTACCGGCAGAGACCATCGCGTCGGCCTGTTTGCTCTTGACGAGTTCCATGCAGATGTTGATCGAGCACTGCTTCTTTTTCCGCACGGCCGTGGCCGGCGACTCGTCCATGCCGATCGACTCCGGCGCATGAATGACCTTGAGGCGGTTCGGGTCGGCGCGGGGATATTTGGCCAGCTCGGCGCAAATCGCCGTTTCGTCCCCAACCAAAAAAATACAGGAGACGTCCTTTAATTTCAAAGACGCCTCGACCGCACCGTGCACGATCTCGTGCGGCGCATGATCGCCTCCCATCACATCGAGCGCAATCCGCATCGTCAGTCCTTCGTTCGTTGTCCAATCACGCAAAGGGTTTCCGCCGCCGGCGGAAACCCTCTGCAATGTTCGCTTGTCAGACCGAAACGACGGCGGCTTACGCCTCGACCGTTAGGACCTTGCGCCCTTTGTACATGCCGCAAGACGTGCACACGCGGTGCGTCTGCTGCGCGGCGCCGCAGTTCGGGCAGGCCTGCACCTGAGCGACTTCCGCCTTGATGTGCGCTTTACGCTGGCGAATCCGCATCTTCGACTTTTTCCTTTTTGGAACGGCCATTTGTTTCTCTCCTTACTTCTCTCTCGGTCGTGCGCGTTTCGGGCGCGACGCATCCAAATCCGTTTTCAACACGTCCAGCGCCGCCCACCGGTTATCCTTGCCCAGTTCATGGCACCGGCACGTGGTTTCGTTCAGGTTCGCCCCGCAGGCCATACAGAGTCCTCGGCATGACTCGCGGCAAACCGGATACCCGGGAAGGGCAAGAATGATAGCTTCCCGGACCTCTTCGGTCAAGTCCACGAAGTCGGTCGCCGCATTTATTTCGTGGGAACAGATAAACTCGGGATCGGCGGCCTCTGACGCAAAGCTCTCGGCGCACCGCGAACAGACGCAGGTCAGCCGCTGGCGGACCTCGCCGCGCACCAGCAGTTCCGAACCGAGAAGCTCGACCTTCAGCGCGTAGAGCATGCCGCCCTCCGGCGCCACGAATTCGCTCTCGCTCAGATCCAGCAGGTCGGCCGCGGTCTCGCCGCGGTACCATTCGCCGCCTTTGGCGAGGCGCGCGACATCAACGATCAAACGCCCCTGTGTTTCCAACGCCGCCT
>ENA-UPXM01006755-UPXM01006755.1-activated-sludge-metagenome-genome-assembly--contig:-NODE-6755-length-10560-cov-8.224655_pt1 | contig 10560 bp, 10 predicted proteins | sample MGYA00238178_ERZ772708 | MGnify/ENA primary metagenome ERZ772708 (study PRJEB29002, sample SAMN05720212) | activated sludge metagenome | isolation source: anaerobic digester from wastewater... | reverse complement strand
TATTCATTAGATGAGGTTATTATAAAATTACAAGGATTAAAATATTGGTTAAAGAAAAATATTATTCCATTAACACATAAAATTCTTGATATTACTGGTAGAGTTTATTTAAGTTCAGGTAATCAAATCCAACATAAAGTAAATGATGTTAGAATCATTAAAATTAATGAAAATATGACTCCAGTTTCATTTAAAATGAATGAAGTATATCTTATGCCTGTTAATAGTGGATCAACTATCTATAATTGTGTATTAGACTTCTACTCAATTATTCCAGGAGTTGGTGCAGATAAGGATCCCTTAGGATTAGTTGAACCACCTAAACCATATAATGGAGTTAGTGTAGTTCCACCTGATTATTTTAATATTAGAATAAGAACATATAAAACATATAAAGAATGGGCACCATTTAAGAACTATATGATTGGTGATAGAGTCACATATTATGGTATATTATATGAGTCTGTTATAGATAATAATAAAGTAAATAGTCCTAGAAAATATGAACTAGTTGAACCTTGGAAATCAGGTAATACCTATGAATTAACAAGTCTTACAGAATATGATAGTAATATTTATGTTTATTCATCATCAACTGCAACACAATCTGTAATAAATCCTTATTTAGATAATAATTGGAAAAATATAACAGATTGGAAACCTATTAGTTGGGATCCAGTTCAAACAATTTCTGAATATAGAAATGGTGATAATTTATTACCATTTAATTTCACCATAGATTCTAATTTGGATCCATTTGTAGTTATTGAAGTAACATCTGATAATGGATATGGTTCAGTTTATAGAGATAAAAAGAGTTATGAGGTAAGAGGATTAAAAGACTTAACAGAACCTTATCAACAAATAGAATCAATTGGTCCATTTGTACCAATAGTATTAAGATAAAAAAACCCATCATTTGATGGGTTTTTTTATCTTAGTGTGCTAAATACACCAGTTTTGAATTGGTTTGTGTCTCCAAAGGAGCACTAAGATTTTACTTCTTCTTCTTCAAATTGAAGTTCTGTTTGTGTAGAAAAGTCACTTACACCATTTGGTTATATTCATTATTTTAGAAATCTAAAAGACGTATTTCTAACTTCACGTGTCACCCCTTCTTCAAAAGCAGCAACCCAGTCTTGGACATCACCTGAAAGGTTTTTACCAAGAGTTTCATAATAGTTAAATACTTTACTAATATCACCAATTTTTCTAAGAATTAATGAGAATGTTTGTGCATCTTTAGTTAATCCTTTAATTTTGTGTGTTGATATTAAGTGATAGATGTAAGTAACTTCTGTTGCATTGACTTCAAATGATTTTAATTCATAATCATTTGTAAATTTTGTTCCTTTCATCACTTCAAACAAATCTATAAGTTCTAATCCAAGAAAAACAGTGTTTACATCATATTCAACTTTATTTAAAATTAAATCAGTGATGAATTTCCATTGTGCTCTGTTTAAGTTAAAGTTGTATTTTGTTTCTTGTAAAAGGTCTTTATATGAAGTCCATATTTCTTGTGCTTCTGCATAAAGTTTATCCTTTTCTTCATCAGATTTACCTTTACCATCATTGTTATCAATGAAGTTAGTTATTTCTTGTGATTTAATATCTAATTCTTTTTCTGCTTCTTCTGTGATAAGAATATAATCAATTAGATTCTCAGTAAAATTTATCTGAGGTTTAACTACATTAGTTTCTATTTTTGACATTTTGTTTTATTATTTTTATTTTATATAGTTTATCTTAATAAAAGTTTATCTAATATAGAATATATTTTATCAACATCTAAATAAGATATTCTTATTAGTTTAATTTTATTTTCAAAACAATATAAATTTTTAATATCATCACATTTTTTCATATATTCAAATCTTTCTAAACCACCAAAATATTCTATAGGTTTATAATGTTGTATTCCATCAAATTCTATACAAGTATTTATATCTTCTATGTAGAAGTCATATTTCAACTTTTTAATATTTATACAATCTTCAAATTTATATTCTCTTTTATATTTTATTTTATGAATGTCTAAATATTTAGATATTTTATCTTCACCTAAACTATTATTACAAGATTTACAACCACATCCAGATAGATGAACATCATATCTTTGTTCAAAAAGACCATGTTCTTTACATATTACTTTTATAATTGATGAAAATTCAATATATTCAAAATTTGAATAATCATATCTATCACCATGTACATCTATTAATTTTTTTATTGCTAAATTCTTATCAAGTTTTTGATTGTCAGCTCTAATTTCAATATCACACTTTGGACATTTTGAACCATATTTATGTGATGATGCAATCTGTTCAAATTTACCATGTTTAGTACAGATTATACTAACTTTAGATTTTATGTTTGTGAAAGACTCTTTAATATAAGTATATTTATTATTGTGTATCTCATTGGATTTATTTATGAAATCCAAATAATATTTATCTGATTTGGGTTTACATTTATTACACCCATATTTTAAGTGGTTTGATGGAGATTGTGTAAATACACCATGTGTTTTACATAGAATATCTATATTAGTATCATTATTGACATAATCAATATTTGAGTAATCATATTTATAATCATATAAAATATTGGCTTTTTTTAAAAAGTTATTCTTTCTTTCTTCTAAATTTCTTCTTCTATTATCTATTAACATAAAATGTGAACTTTAATTTATTATATATATTAAAGTTCACATTCTTCCTTTGTTAAATTGGATAAATTATTTGAAATAATTTATAAATATTATCAGACCCTTCTCTATTTGAAAAATTATCAATATATTTTTGAGGTATTTTCCTTTTTCTCCAATTGGAAACCGTTGATTTCTGAACATTATAATATTCTTCTAATGATAAATCATATTTAGTTCTAATGAAGAAATTTATAAAATTCATATCTATCATACTATAAAATCATCGTTTTCTTGGTCTTCTTTTTGTTCAATAAGTAAAGTTTCAACAGAATTGGCACGTGAGACCTTCTCCACCCCATACTTATTTACCAAAGATGCAAATGTATTTAAGTCAGTTTTCACTAGTTTAATTTTTCCACTCTCAACATTCATGTTGATTTTATCAATTTCTTGCTCAATTAGGATAGTTCTTGATTCCTCATCAAATGCATCCATTAAATCTTCATTGATAGTTACTAATAGTTCTCTTGGAGAACCTAATTCAATTGCCAATATAGCTGAGTATTGGTCTGAAATTTTAGAAATTTTGATTAAACCTTTTTGTTTTCGGTGTCCTAAGAATTGAAAGTCAATTTTAATAGGGAAAGATTTTTTATCAAAAACTTCAAAAAAATCATTAATAGTATCTTCTGATACCTCGTAAAAATTTTCGTTCATATTTTTTGTTTATTTTAAGGTTATAAACTAAAAAATCAAAAAAGTTTAGGATTTAAGTAAAAAATATGTTACTATTGATACTACTCCTAAAAATGGTAAGAATTTATAATATAAGTTGTTATAAAATACATTACTTCTGAATAATGAGAATCCAATAACAATTAAATAAGAGTATTTATCTACTTTTCTAATTTCATAGGATTCAAAAAGTTCATTTAATCCAATAGATTTTAAAAATTTAGAAACTTCAAATGAATATTCTCTTATATAGTTCTCAGATATTTTATCAATATCGGATTTTTTAAGAGTAAATTCACCATATAATTCTTCTGGTATGTTTAGTACTGTATAAAGTCTGTAGGCAGAGTCAAATCTAACATTAAGTTCTCTTTCCAATCTTACTTTATTTAACTTTAATGTTTTCTTATAGAAAGAAAACAAACTTAGTTTTTTAAAAAATGATATATTTGCCATAATAATTTATATTATATTATTTTAATAAGTTTATTTTTTCATAGTTAAATCAACAACAGCATCTGCTTTAAATCCTTGTTTTGCTAAAAAGTCATCTAAAGAAGAAGTATTATGATTTATATTATTAAGTAAATCAATCATAATATCTAATTGTTGGTGTGTTTCACCATATTTACCTTTAGGCTTTGCTTTCTCAATAGCTCCACCTTTTTTACCTTTACCTTCACCAACTACTGGTCCAGTTTTAGTTTTATCTACATCAAGTAGTTGTGTAAATACACTTCCTTTATTTTCAAGTGTGGTCATCATAGAATTAAAGGCTTGTTCATTCATTGCGGCCAATACTGCCATATTACCAGTAAGTCTTCTTATTACATCTACTTTCTGACCATCAATAGAAGCTAACGCACCACCAAACTTTTTAAGTGCATTTGCCATCTTGTCATACGCATTTGCTAATTTAACCATGGAGTTTGCAGTTCTTGACACAGGATCTAGACCAAATGCAGTTTTTAGTAAACCATCTCCTTCATTAATATCACTTAGTTTTTTTGCCAATACTGCAAATCCAATTACATTTTTTGAAAGACTTTTAATGAAGTTTGGATCTATAACTTGATTGAATTTTCCTTTAGAAAGTATTGAAGCAGTTTCAACCAATTTTCTTGCTACTCTACTTACTGAATCTAATTCTACCCAATCAGTATCTTCAAGAGATTTTACAATTCCTGTAAAAGAAGTAATTGTAAATTTAATTGAATTAATCCATTCTTTTTTTGGATAAGAATCCCATATATTTCCTTTAACTGATGCAAATCTCTTTGCAACCGTTATTATGGCTTGTGCAACAGAGTTAATACCATATACCATGTCACTAGCTGCATCTTTACCTGATGTAAACCATCCACTATTTTCACTCATATAAGTAAATATTGGTGCAAATGCTTGTAAAGCAGCCCCAACACTTTCCCCCCATGTTTTTGAAGGTACCTTTGTTATATCAAATAATGCAATATTATTACCAAATTTTAATGCAGCAGCAATTATACCATCTGATATAGTTAGAATTCCTGATTTCATATCTTCTGGTGTAACTTTTGTACTAAAGAAACCACCACTACTTAATGCAGAATATACAGGTGCAAATGCTGCAATTGCAGTACCTACACCTTCGGCCCATTTTTTACTTGGTCCACCTGAAAATGCCACTTTTGCACCTGCAAAGTAATTTGCTGCATCTACAATACCTTGAGATACAGTTCTTATTGCTTGTGCAAAATCATCAGGACCAACTCCTCCACCAAATAAACTCATTATTTTATTAGTTGCCAACATTACATATACTGGTGCAAATGCTCCTAATGCCAATGCTATTCCTTCAGCCCATTTTTTGGTTGGTCCACCAGAATATTTACCTTTTTGTAATATAAATGAAGATTCAACTATTGTTTCTGCAATCATAAGAACTGCTTCTTTTCCTGCCATTAGAGCAACCATTCCTAATCCAAGTGAACCTAATATGAATGTACCAAGAAGACCCATTGCCATACCAAAACCAGTCATACTTAGACCTACTCCTAAAGACCAATCAAGTGTAGGATATTTATCATACTTACCTTTACTTAAAATAAATGATGTTGCTACTATAGTTGCTGCAACTACTAAAATAGTAGCGGCACCTGCTAAAATAGCAAGAGCACCAATACCACTCATTGCTATTGTTCCTAATATAACTGCTGCTGTACCAAATGCAATTAATGATAATCCAACCCCTAAAGACCATTTCCAATCAGGATATTTGCCATCACTATAATCACCTAATCCTAATATCAATGATGCAGCCATTATTGTTGTTGCAATTATTAGTATTGATATACCACCAATAAGATAATCTTTAGGTCCACCAATTTTATTTACTATCATTACACCTAGTGCCATTATTGCAACTGATATAGCTAAACAAACACTAAAAACTAATATTTTAAACATTGCCATGAATGATATTCCTTCAATTTCTTTTCTAAAATTATAGAAAATTGCAGCAGAAAGAGCTATTGCAACTGCTAATAAAGTAAACATAATAGGAACTTTTATAACATCTTCTGTTGATAATTTACCTATCATTCTCATTGCAACCCCAATAATAACCATAACTATACCCATTGCAGCACCTATTATAAGTACTTTAAGTAACATCATAAATGTTACTGCATTAATTTCTTTTGAATAGTTTGAAAAAATTACAGCAGATGCAGAGATTGCCAATGCCATTAATGTAAAGAATACTGGAATTTTAGGAATATCTTTCCAATCCATTTTACTAATACTCTTGACAATTTTTTCCATACCATATGATAGAACAACATAAACCGCAGCAATTAATATTGCAGTAAGTGCTTGTCCAAATGATATAGGTACAACCATTTGAAGAAACCAAGAAGAGACTGCAATTGCTAGTGCCATTGCTGGGAGAAGTAATGGTAATCCAATTACTGCTGCAGCAATTTCACTCTCTTTCATGTCTTTGAATGAACCAACTAACTTACCTATACCATATGCAATTACAGTAAACATTCCTGCAATAAGAATACCTGTTATTGCTTGTGGAAATGATATTGGAGTTACCATTTTCAATATCCAAGATGATATTGCAATTGCTAATGCAATTGCAGGTAGTATAAGAGGTAAGAATAGAATAGACTTACCTAATTCAGCCATTCCTGATTTTCCTAATGCACTAATCATTTCACCTATTCCAAATGATATAACAGAAAACATTCCTGCAATTAATATAGCAGTAACTGCCTGACCAATTGATATTGGAGTTACCATTTTTAATACCCAAGAAGATAATGTAATTGCTGTGGCAATACTAACTAGTGCTATTACTAGTTGAAATGGGTTAACATTCAACTTTTTAAATAAAATTGATGCAATAAATACATTCTCTAAATAATTTGATAAAACTGCAAACATTCCTGCAATTAAAACAATTGTTAATAGTTGTGTAAAACTAAGTGGTGCAACTAAACTTAAAACCCAAGAAGACATAGTTATTGCAACAGACATTATTACCATTACTGCAGAAGCCATGAATGCTTCTTTCATATCTAATTTTAACTTAGCTATTTTTTCAAATGCAATAGATACTAAAACCATTGCTAATGAAAGAGAAACAACAGATAGGAAGTCAACTTTACCAATTAGTTTAAAGGCAAGTCCTATAGCAAGAACACCAACTGCAATTAATAGAATAGTTGAAACTCCTTTTTTAAGATTGCTCTCTGCTTTTTGATCACCACCAACATCTTCAATTAAACTACTTTTCTTGTCTTTTTTCTTAGACATTTCTAATATAGTTTGTTGACTTTCAAGAATCTTCTTAGTGTCTTTCTTAATTGATTTAAGACTAACATTGATTTCTTTAATCTGAGTTGTGAAGTCACCACTTACTAAAGCATTTGTTGTTGTGCTATTACTATTTCCATTTTTCTTCTCAAGTGCCTCAGCAATCATAACAAGAGCTTCTGATAAATTATCTAATCCATCTAATAACTGTTTATCCATAAAGTATATATTAAAAATATTAATCCTTTTAACATTTTATATCTTTTTTACTATAATAGATAATTAATATATAAACTAAGAAATAATCATATGGAAATGGGTATTAAAAAAGTGTTTAAGTACTATTTACTTGGTGAGTCTCTTAAAGAAATTGAAATTAATAGAATATTAAATAAGGTTTCAAAAAAGAGTGTTTTAACCAATAGAGAACAAAAATTTCTTGAACTTTATAATCATAAAAATGATGATAAGGATTTAATGTATCTGTCAAAGAATACTACTTGTGAAAGGGTTAAGTTCTTTTTAGATGGAGGTAAAAAAGTCATTTGTGATTTACATGATAGAAATGGATTAATTAGTCTACCAGTTTTGGATGTTGTTAATAATTATGGAGATGACTTTGGTTTGATTATAATGAAGAATGAAACACATCAATTAAATGATAGATTTCTTTATAACTTGATTTACAATAACAAGTTAAATAGATATTCATTACAGGAACAGGATGAGTATTTTGAAAAATTAGAAGTTAAAAATGGAGATTAAAAAGTATGTTGATTTTATAAAAGAAGAACTTAGTGGTACTGAACTTATAGGTCCAATTGGACCTGCATATGGTGAGACTGGATTACAAAATAAAACAATAAATTCATTTGATACTGATGTAATTTATAGTGAAATTGGTGGTAGAATTTATACAATGGATGAGTATAATCAAATGTATCAAGACTATCTAAAAGCAGGTGGTGGTACATTAGATGGTTTTAGTAAGGAGAATTTAGATACAATAGTATCATTTTTTAATGATAAACAAGAGGAATAACAATATATATGTTTGATATAAAAAAGAAATCAAATTATGAGTAAAAAATGTATAGTTTGTAAAATTATAAAAGATTTGTCCTTTTTTGGTAAAAGTAGTCGTTGTAAAGATGGTCATATAAACCAATGTAAGGAATGTAAGAAAAAATATCTATATGAGTATAGTGAAAATAATAAAGATAAAATAAAAATTATACAAAAAAAGTATAATGATAGTAATAAAGATAAGAGAAAGGTTTACTATGAAACAAATAAAGAAATTATAAGAAGTAATTATAAAAGCTGGTATTCTGAAAATAGTGAAAGTGTATCAAACAGAACAAAAATATGGTATTATGAAAATAAAGAACGTAAGATAGAGACTGCTAAAATTTGGAACTTAGAGAATAAAGATTTAGTAAATGAATATAGAAGAAATTGGTCCAAAAATAAGAGGATAAATGATCCTTTATTTGCAATAACTGAAAATATTAAATCTTCTATTAGAAGATCAATAGTGGAAAGAAAATTTAGAAAAAAATCAAATACCATAGAAATATTGGGATGTTCCTTTGAAGAGTTCAAATCATATTTAGAGTCTAAGTTTGAAGATTGGATGACTTTTGAAAATTATGGATTATATAATGGTGAATTAAACTATGGTTGGGATATTGACCATATAATTCCTATATCAATTGCAAAAACAGAGGATGAAGTTCTTAAATTGAATCACTATACTAATTTACAACCTCTTTGTAGTAAAATAAATAGGGATATAAAAAAAGATAATATAGAATGTCAAATTTAGTAAAATTAAACAATAATCAAGACACTGAATTACTAAATGAATTATTTAACAATGAGATTATTGTTCTTGAGGATATACAGGGTTCAAAAATATGGGTTAGTTGGAATGGTAAAGAGTTTATAATAAAACCAAAGTCATTATCTGCAGAACCTATTAATATGATTGACTTAGCAATGCAGAACTATTATAATCCTGCAATAAATTATTTTAATGATTTGGATGGTAGAGTAAAAAGTTTACTTAATAGAAAGTGGTCTTTTTGTTTTGAATATTTTCCTGATGAACAACCAGCAAATATTGAATATAATAGAGTTCCTAAAAATAAATTAGTTCTAACATCTATTAATAAATCTGGTAAGTATGAATTTGTATTAGAGGAATTAGAAGAATTTGCTAGATTGTTTGATGTTGATGTTATTCCAGTTGTATTCAAGGGAAAACTTACTGATAAAATGGTTGAAGCTATTAAATACTTTATCAATACTGGTGAAGATGATTTAGAATATATCTTTGGAGAAAAGTCATTTACATTCTTCTTCTATAAGATATTGAATCCTATGTTACAAAACTCATTTTTAATGGAGGATGAATTTCAAAAAAATATTGAAAAGTTAATAATTAGAAGTAAATCAAATGATACTTCATTTGAATTATTAAATCCATTATATAGAAGATTAAGTGAGAATAATGATACTGAGTTTGTTGAGATATACACTTTGATATTACTTAACTTCCTTAATTTCTGTCAGTCAGTTGATTTAGAACAAGTAAAACTTAAAGGTGATAAGAAAGATGAGATTTATATTTACTTGATATGTAAATTATTTAATATTTATATTTCAGAAGTTAAATCTGATTTACTTGACTTTGATTTTATAGTTCCTGAGTTCTTTGATAAAGATAAGTTCAAAATAAATACAGAATTAATTAACAATAAATTAACAAAAGAATACATAGATGAGAGTGATAAACTTGAATATATCTTCAAAGTTATATTAGGTTCATTTAACAGAAGAAAGAAAAAACCAATTGGAGTATTTACAGAGAATACAGTTAAACTATTTAATGTATTTGTTGATGCAATTGATAATCATGTTAATGATTATATGGGTAAAATGCAGGAGATAGAATTGACAAGAGCAGGATTACTTGATTTTGAGGATTTCTTTGATATTAAGTATGATACTGACTCAGAAGGACAAGTTTATCCTGATGTTTATTCAGAATTTGAAAAAGGAGTTGAAAATAAAAAGAAAAAAGGTGAAAAAGGTGGTAAACTACCAATTGAACCATTAAACCAAACTAAAAAACCTACTTTATAAGTAGGTTTTTTTTATCTAAGCCACCAGTCACCACCTTTAACTTCTTCAAATTTTTTAACATCATGTATATACTTATATACCCAACATTCAATATCACTTGATGTGTTTACTTTGGTTCTTATATACTCATCACCTTCAAACTCATCAAGTACTGGAAACAATTCAGGATTGATTAAATAAACATCACCTAATACTTTACCTTTACCATCAACAAACCC
>ENA-UPXM01006753-UPXM01006753.1-activated-sludge-metagenome-genome-assembly--contig:-NODE-6753-length-10561-cov-3.291928_pt1 | contig 10561 bp, 13 predicted proteins | sample MGYA00238178_ERZ772708 | MGnify/ENA primary metagenome ERZ772708 (study PRJEB29002, sample SAMN05720212) | activated sludge metagenome | isolation source: anaerobic digester from wastewater... | reverse complement strand
AGATTCTAAAGCCTGTAAATGTTGTGCAATGATTTTGTAATTTTTGTTTTCTTTTTTATAGTTTATAATCCATTCATGTACTTCTGGATATAATGAATTAAATAATTTATTCCAATAATTTTTTGACATATTTCTACCAAATAATACTGAATAAATGTTTACTTTAACTTCTTTTCTAGTTGCACCAGATATTTCTTTTATTTTGTCATATATTGTACCGTTTAAAACATCTTGATCAAATCCATTAAATTTAGTAAATCCCTTTTCTTTGATTAATAAATATAAAAAAAATGGTTGTGAATTAGTAATATCTATTTCTTTTATTTTTTCATTATTTATAGTTAAGAAATTAGATCTTATTTCCTTTTTTAAGACTGTAAAATTAGTATGAAATCTTCCATAATTATCAAAAGAATAATAAATATCAGTATTTGAAATTTTTGTACATATACTAGTATTCATGAAATGCGATTTATCGTCTTTGTTTAGATTTTTATTAATCCATATTTTAGCATTATCTATATCTAATTTTACAGAATATAAATCGCATATTAATTTGTTTTTAACTATTTCGTCTATCTTACTAAAATTACTATTTAAACGAGAAGATTTTTCAATCATTTTTTGTGGTATATCTATATTAGCTGAGATATAACCTTTATTTTTAGCAGTTTCTGTTAATTTATAACATTTACTTTTATTACCAACACTATAGTTTTTATATAAATAGATAAAATTATTATCAATTAAATATTCAATATACTTAAAATAATTTCCCCCATAAAACCATTTTAATATTCTAGAATTTAACTTAATGTTATCTTTATTAAAAAATATAAATCTGTTTAAAAATAGATCTATTATATGTACTAAATTTACGCTCTTTAAACGTGTTCCTTTATATATAACTGTTTTTTTTAAATATATGTCCTGGAAAATAGGACTTACATATTTCATGTGTTGCATGTATTACATATTTAATATTGTGTAAATTGTTTAAAAATTGAAATAATAAATTCCGTTTATATACATTTTTTCTAAAAAGTTTAATTTCTAACTGAAAGTTTTTGAGTCACATATGTATATAATTAAAAAAAAATAAAAAAAATAATATTTATGTGTATCAATTAAAAATAAATCAGTATATTTGCATTGTTCAATTAATAAAAACAAAAATTATGACTCAAAAAGAAACAGTTTTTCAATTCGTATCAAACTTAGATAATTCAGTATCTAAAAAAGAAGCAGCAGAAATGTTTGTTCAATCTTATCCTTCTATTCCTAAATCAGTATTTATGTGGAATGTTAAATTCGCTATTACTGAAGGTCTTTGGAATCCTAAAGAAGATCAGATCGTTATTGGTGGATTACCCATGTCTGTTCAAAAAGCAGAAAACGTTATGGAATTTGTTGAAGAAACAGTTGATATAACAAAAATAGATCCTAATACATTTAAAGCTCTTCAAACAGGAACAGCATTTGATAAAATTGCTAGTAAAAGAAATGGTATAATGCCAGGAACTGCATATATTGTAACTGGAGAATCTGGAGCAGGAAAAACAACAATCTGTACAAATATTGCAGATTATTTGAAAGAAGTTAATCCTGACATTACTACTGGTTTTATTTCATGTGAAATGGATAAAAAAGACTGGGAAGAAGAAGTTTCAGATAATCCAAGATTAGGAAGTTTGAAAACCGTATTCATGCTTAATTATCTTGAAGCAAGTAATTATGTAGAAATTCTTGAAACTGGTTTGAGAAAATATGACTTCGTTATTCTTGATTCATTTGAAGTAGTTATTGATCAACTTAAAGAAGTTAAAGGATGGACATCGAAAAAAGCAGAATCTGAATTGATTAATATTTTACGTAAAGCTGCGGCAGAAACAAATTGTACTATTTTTGCAATTCAACAATACACTAAAGGTGGTACGTTTGTTGGTTCTAATAAAATTAAACACATGCTTACAGGAATGATGTTTGTTATGTTTGATAACGATGGAGATAGATATATCACATTCACTAAAAATAGACGTGGTGGTCACATGGTTGGTAAAAAATTATATTTCAATAAAAATAAACAAACTGGTCGTCTTGAGTTTAATGATGAAAAATTCGAAAACGCAGAACGTATTAGTGAGTTTAGTGAAACTAACAAAACTAACATTGAAAAAGAAGCTTTAGAATTTGATACTTTAATCATGCAAGCAGCAAGAGATAAAGCACAAATTAAAGTAAACGTTTTAAATGGTGTTACTAATGATGAAGATGCAGAAATAACAGTTGTTTCTTAATAAAAATCATAAAATATTTTTTTATTACAATAATTTTTTATATATTTGTAAAGTTAAACAAATACTAATTAAAACAATATAATTATTATGGCAAATTTATTTAATTCAAACGGTGTATCTCAAGATCAATACAACCAATTCAAACAAAAAGCGTTGAATTCTTTAGTAAGAAGAAACGTTCCTATTCAGGATATTATCCTTATCGATGAGAAACATGTAGAATACGCAGGTGTTCCGTTTGAAATTGATGATATTGCTTTTAAATCATTAGTAAAGTTTTTAGGTTTGTCTAACACACAAATGGGTGTAATTGCTGCAACATTGGGTGAAGATGTATCTAAAAAACTTATTTCTATGATGCAAATTGCTCTTTCTGGTACAGAAGCTAAGCAAACTATTTGTATGGTTATTAATAAGAAAACTCTTAAAATTGTAGATTTTACAAAATCTGCTGGAAATATTTTAGATAATGACGCGTATTTCAGATTGTTTGAACAAACAATGAACAACCACAGTGGAATGCAAATTAAAAATATGTCATTGACATCAAACGGAAACATTGAAATTTCAGTTTTAAATAATAACTGGGAATTTAATGTTGGTGGTAAAGGAACTGGTTTGAATGATGAATATTTTAAATCTGGTTTGGTATTCATTAATACACCAACACAAACTATTGTTAATCCATTTAACGAGCGTTTAGTATGTACTAATGGCATGACTGTATCAACACAAGGTCTTTCAATTATTTTGAAAAAATCTGACGGTGAAAAAGCAGTATCTTCTTTCTTTGATGTTGTAACTAACCTTAAAGGTGTTGCAAATTTTGAAGAAGAATTCAAGAGAAGAATTATTCTTATGATGGACACTCAAGCGTCATACGCAGAATTACTTGATGTTCGTCAAAATGTAGAATATCATGTTGCTAATTTTAACGAACCAGATGTTCGTGAAACAGTTGAAGGTTTTATTCCAACACGTGAAATGAAACAAGCGTATTTAGCTAAAAACATTGATTTGAATTTAGTTGATAATAAAAAATACAAAAGCATTCGTACAATGTATACAGTATGGGAACTTGTTAATAAATTGACAGATTTATCATCACACCCTCAGAGATACGGATTGCAATTAGCACAAGGTAATTCATCTATTTTTCAATTACAGAAAAAAGCAGGTGAGTTAGCATTTAAAGAACGATATGATTTGGATTCATCATTTCCTCAATTGTTCTAACATTTATTAATTGAACATTTTAAATGTTAAAAGCCATATCTTTCGATATGGCTTTTTTTATATATAATAAAAAATAATTTTTGTATATGAATACAAATATAAATGAAAATGAATTAGTTCCTGTATCAGCTGGTGAAGTAGTTAAAATACAAAAACCTCAAGAAGATACATATACAGATATTGAAACAAATAATGATGGTGTAGAACTAGGAAATTGTTCTGTATGTGGTGCAGAAAATGTAGTTATTGCTGATCATATATGTAAAACAATTTTAAAACAAGAATCAAAATCTTATGATGATTTAATCATAAAGAAAAAAGATTTAGAAAAACAATTAAAAGCAGATAAAGATAACAAAGAAATAGAGAAAAAAATCAAAATGTTAACTAGATCTATTGATAAAATTGAAAAAATGAAAAATGAAAAAATGTTTACATCTATTTCAAATTTCAAATTATATTTAGAAGCAATAAACATTGCATATAAAAATATTTAATAATTAAAATGTATACTGTAGATGAAATAAAAAAAGTTTTATGGAATACTTTTCAAGAAACTGTATCTAGAATAGAATATATTGGTAATAATGTTTATCATGTATATCCTGATATAGATGCTACATTAGATGATATTGCTAATATTTCTGAAGAGTTATACGATACAGATTTATTTGATATTACATTAGAAAGAGAATATTTAGTTATTGAATATTTAGGTGAATATGTTTTAGAGAAAAAACAATTTTTATTTATAAATGAAAATTTAAATCAATCTGTAACATTCACAGATGATCAGATTAAATACGTGATGCAACGTTATAACACGTTACATAGTAAATATCATAATGATAATTTCTTTGCGCCTATGGTCAAGAATTTACAAAAAAACAAAAAGCTTTCTAAAAAACAAAATGATCAATTACAATTCTTAATTAAGAATGGTAAATCAATGTATGAAGCTGGTGTATTGACAACTAAAAACTAATGATAACAAAAATATTTGAATTTAAAAATCCTAATTATGTATATCATGTAGGTGATTTAAAACATAAAACAGATTATATTGGAGATAAATTATATCATATTAAAAATATGAATTTTTTAAATAATAGTAAAACTGGTCATTTTGGTGCAGGTTATTATTTTTTTGGTAAATTAGATGATGCTTTAACATATCAAAAACAAGCTAAAAGAAATATAGTTATGATTGATTTTAGCTTATATAATTTATATAAACCAGAAGATGCAGAAGATTTTGTAGAATCAACAATAGCTTTAACTGAATATTTATCAAACATAAATGAAGAAGATTTAGTAACTGTAAAATTTGATAAATTTATAAAAGATTTAACAATAGATTTAAAACATTTTAATATAAATTTATCTGAAGAAACCGTAAAAACAATAACAAATCAATATTTATCAGATCTTATAAAACAAGATAATCCTAAATCAGATTATATAATTACACGATTTTTAAAAGCATGTAATTATGATGGAATAGATTTTAGAAATACAAAATATGATAATTTTTATTTGGGTTCTGTATTATATGATATAAAATCTGATATAATTAATTATAAAAATAATATATAATTTTATGATAACAAATATAAATGATTTTAAGATTTTATTAGAAGCAAAAAAATCTGATAAACAATATAAAAAAGAAGTAGCATTATATAAATTTTTTGTAGTGAATACTAAAACAAAAAAAGTAGAATCAGGATGGGAATTTAAAGATGATGCTAAAGATGCTTTATCTGATTTCGATGATGATAAAGATTATAAAGTTTTATCTGAATTACAATTAAAAAAAGCTGGTATTGATAATCCAAAACAAAAATGGATTAATGAATCTAATGATTCTGTAAGAGCTATGTCATTTACTGTTCCTGAAAAGAAAGATTGGATTGAAATGGGTGAAAATTTAGGTATTAAATATATGGGTAAAACATATTGGATTAAACCAAATGATAAAACATTTTTTGAAGAAAACATAGCAAAGAACATTAAATTTAAATACATTCCATCGTCAATGTATATAGAATTTCCAACTTTATTAAGATAATATTTTTATATTTGAAATATTATTAATATATTTGTAAAAAAATAATAAAACAGATTAAACTTTTTTAATATATAGAATTATAATAAACATGAAAACAATTTTAAACATACAAGCAGTCGCAGGACAAGGTCAAGCCGGGAGAACTTCCAGCCAGATATTCGTGTGTTAAAAAATAAAACATAAAAAAATACGAAAAGTCTGGTAATTATTTATCAGACTTTTTTTTTGTTATATGCTTCGGTAGCTTAGTGGCTAAAGCATTACGTTTACATCGTAATTATCGTGAGTTCGAGTCTCACCCGAAGTACAAATAATGCAGGTATAGCATAGTGGTTAATGTTCCTGGCTTCCAACCAGGACACGAGGGTTCGATTCCCTCTACCTGCTCAAATATAATTGGGCTGATGGTGAAGATGGCTATCATAGTAGATTTGCACTCTACTGTCCCGGGTTCAAGTCCCGGTCGGTCCACAATAATTGCAGGTATAGTATAATGGTTATTATGTGGCATTGCCAGTGCCAATATGTCGGTTCGATTCCGTCTACCTGCTCAAAATATTAAAAACAATATTTAATATATAAAAATAAAAATAATTAAATATGGCTAGTAGATATTTTAAAATAATTGGTGCTAATGCTAATGATCAAGCTTTAATAGAAAATTTGTTAGTTACAAAATCTTTTTATCCAGAAGCTTCATCAACACCAGCATTACCTGCTGTATATAATGCGTTGTTTGATTATAGACAATTCCTTTTATTATTTGAAGGAAGATTGGATAAATATCCAATAGTTTATACTAGACAATCTTGGACATCAGCAGAATTTGTTGTTCAAGCAATACCAACAGCAGATTGGACAGCAAAATATGGATTAAGCATAGCGCCAACAATAGAAGAAGTAAGTGATAGTAACATAAGTGTATATTTAAAAAGAACTAAATTATATTCATTTTTAAGTTACGATTACCAATTATTTAACAACGTATAAAAAAAAAATAAAATGATTAATAATAATACATATCAGAATATCTTAACTCAACAGCAACAATATCATTGTTGAATGGAATTAGTATGTATTATTTTAACTAACTAAAGCCGTTCAATATTGAATGGCTTTTTTATTTTCCGGTAGACAAATTGGTAAAGTCACCACACTTTGAATGTGGAATTTGTAGGTTCGAAGCCTACCCGGAAATCTTTGACATTTTAGTATTTATTATTTAAATAATAGTTGGACTAAAGGTAGAAAATATTAAAAAAATATTGTCCTGTAGTGTAATTGGCAACACGCTGCATTTTGGCTGCAGAGACTCCAAGTTCGAACCTTGGCGGGACAACAAAATAATATATTAAATTATGAAAGATATTGAAAAACATTATATAGACTATTATATAAGTTCATGCGGAAGATTTAGAAGTTTAGATCCAATTAAAAATTGTATTAAATCTACTAAAACTATATTAATATCGTATTGCGATGAATTAAAAATATACACTGCATTTTTAACAGAAAAGGGTGGTCCTATAATATGTAATAAAAATAAAATAGAATTAATAAATAAATTCAAAGAAGCACTAAATTGTAGTTTTGGTGTTAATGCACTTATGTCATTTAAAAATGACAAATAGTCCTATTTTTATAACTGGTATAAAATTTATATAATTGTTTCAATAAAAAATAATAAAACAATTATGGAAGAAAAGAAAATTATAGAGTTATTGGAAAAATTTAAAACATTATCTCCATATGCTAAAATATTTATTAATAGCAAATATGGTATAAATTTAGATAAAATTAATAAAGATAATATCAAAATTAATCCAATTTTTGATGAAGTTTTTAAACAAATTGACAAAATATTTAAAGACGATAAAGTTGAATCAATTTTTAATTTTACTAAAGAAGATATTAAAAAGAATAATGAATATCAAAAAGAAGAAAAAGAAACATTGATGCCAAAAACTTCTGCAGATTCATCAATCTTTAAATCAGATATTAATTCAGATAATGTTTATACTATATCTGTAGAACTTCCTGGTTTTAATAAAACTAATACAAAAATAACACAAGTAAACGATACTGTAGAAATTAAAGGTGATAAACCAGATAATAAAACAATTAAAAGATTTCAAATTAAAGAAGATGATATTATTGAATCAACTTCTATGAACGATGGATTGTTAGTTTTTAAAATTAGAGCTAATGTTGTAAAAAATTTCAAAGAAATTGCAATAGATTAATTTTTTTTTTAAGATATTTGTAATATGAAAACATTTGTAATATTCGATTTAGAAGCAACTTGCTATGATGATAGTCGTAAAGATGAAGTTAAACAATATGGTTTTGTAAATGAAATTATAGAAATTGGTGCTGTTAAATTAGATGACACTGGAAAAGAAATTGATAGATTCAGTAAATTTGCTCAACCTAAAGATTTTCCTGTATTATCTAATTTTTGTAAAGAATTAACAACTATCACACAAGAAGATATTGATAATGCTGATATGATAAAATTTGTATTAGATGAATTTATTAGTTGGTGTGATGATTCAATTTTAATTAGTTGGGGTCATTACGATAAAAAACAACTTATTTATGATTTAAAAAACAATAATGTAAATTATTATGACGATTTTTTTGATAATCATCATTCATTGAAACATTTACATGCTGAATGGAATAATCTTAAAAAGAAAAGAGGTATTGGTATGGGTGGAGCATTACGCATGGAAGGTTTAACTCTTGAAGGTACTCATCACAGAGGAATAGACGATGCTGTTAATATAGCTAAAATTTTTAGAAAATATATTGACAGATTTTAAATAAAATATAAAAATAATACAATAAATATTGAATTGTATGGGAAATAAAAATTCAGCACTAATAAGAGTGCCGTATGATAATTATAAAATGATTCATCCGGACGGTACTCTTATGTGCTTTTGTTCAAAAAAGAAAGCAACTTGGTATGCTAACAAAGGATTAGCAACATTAGAAGGTAATAATGTTAATTTATCATTTGTACCAAATGGCTATGGAGATCCATTTGTAATATTAGAAGGAAGATCAAACATATGTGTTATTTCAGGTGAAACATCACATTTAACTAAACATCATGTTATTCCTACTCAATACAGAAAACATTTTAGAAGTAAATTTAAAGATAAAAATTCATCAGATTTAATGGTATTAACTAGAAAAACTCATGATAAATACGAATTATCTGCAAACGATTTTAAAGAAAAATTATACAATGAGTATGTTTCTCCTGATTTAATATCTAAGTTTAATGAATTAAGTGAAGCTAAATCTTTAGAAAATACATTATCTAAACATATTTCTAAAATTCCACCATCTAAGCAAATATACATGCAAATGAAATTAGAAGGAATATTAGAAAGATGGAATATTTCTTTAGAAGATTTAAAAGATATTAATTATGATCCTTTTGATGACATTAATAAAATAATCGTTCATCATTTAGGAGAAATAAATTTAATAGTATTATGGAAATTACATTTTATTAAATATGGAAAACCTAAACATTTACCAAATTGGTGGAAACCTAATTTAATAAAAATAATAAAAACAAAAAATGATATTTTAGCTAAGTCAGAATTATATGAAGCTGATTTAAAAAATAAAATTTTAACAAAATTATTAATAAAATACGATCTTTATGAAACAGCTAAGTTATACTTTTAAAAAAATAAATTTTTTATATCATATTCATGATACATATACTGCTGGTGTAATGCTAGAAGGATGGGAAGTAGCATCTATCAAATCTCATGGTTGTGATATAAATGTTTCTTTTTGTTCATTTGTTAATAATGATTTTTGTTTAAATAACGCAAAAATTCAACCTATGCAAAATCATATAACACAAAATGGTTCTGTTACTGATAAAGAAACTAGATCTAGAAAATTGTTATTAAACAAACAAGAATTAAAACGTATAAAATCTCAACTAAATGTTAAAGGTTATACATGTGTTCCTGTTAGATTGTATATGAATGATAAAAATCTATTAAAAATTGAAATTGCAATAGTTACTGGTAAAAAACTATATGATAAACGAGACGATATAAAGAAAAGAGATTTAGATCGCGATTCAAAAAGAGAAAGTTAAACTTTCTCTTTTTTTTGTCATATAATTTGCATGAAAGATTTATATGAAAAATATCCAATATTAATTAAAGCTATTAATTTTATTAATATAAGTAATGGTTCATCAAATCATTTACAGTATCATAGTATAGATCACTTATTTTCTGTATTTCAAATGTGTTTTGAAATCATACATTATAATAAAGTTTATGATTACGATGTGAATTATAAATTAGAATTATATATTGCTGCATTATTTCATGATTATGCGCATAGCGGTGGTAAATTAACTGATTCTGAAAATATTATAAATGCTTTAGATGGTGTGATGTTATTTCATAAAGCTAATCCAGAATTTGATTTAAATATTGTGATTCAAATTATTAAAGCTACAGAATATCCTTATACGATTGATGAAAATGATTTTACATTATTTGAACAAAAAATAATAAGAGATGCAGATATGTGTTATTTATTTCAACCTTTATCAATAGTTAAATTATATAGCGGATTAAGATCTGAATTTGGTACAGATTATAATACATTTTTAAATAATCAATTTAATTTTTTAAATAATGTAAAATTTTATACAGAATATCATAATAACTTATGGGAAAATTCAGTAAAAGAATTAAGATTAAATGAATTAGAAATGTTAAAACAATATGTATAGTATTTATTTAATCAGCGCATATAATGACGGAATATTACAATGGAAAGTTGGTTTATCTAAACATCCTCAAAAAAGATTAAAAGAACTTAAAACAGCTAATCCAAATATAAAAGATATTCATGCATTATTTGAGATCTCTAATAGAGAATTAGCATATAAAACAGAAGCAAT
>ENA-UPXM01006744-UPXM01006744.1-activated-sludge-metagenome-genome-assembly--contig:-NODE-6744-length-10568-cov-56.037573_pt1 | contig 10568 bp, 10 predicted proteins | sample MGYA00238178_ERZ772708 | MGnify/ENA primary metagenome ERZ772708 (study PRJEB29002, sample SAMN05720212) | activated sludge metagenome | isolation source: anaerobic digester from wastewater... | reverse complement strand
TTATGGCTTCCTTATCAAGATTTGTAATTCGCTTGCAAGAATTATCTGTTATCACGAACATATCCTCCAGTCGTATCCCGAATTTCCCCGGGATGTAGACCCCGGGTTCGATCGTGACCACCATCCCCTCCTCCAGGGTGTCTTTGGAAATCTGGGAGAGGGTTGGCATCTCGTGCACCTCCATGCCGACCCCGTGGCCGAGGCTGTGGCCGAAGTATGCGCCGTATCCCGCCGATTCGAGATACTCCCGTGCCCGCTTGTCAACAGATGAGGCCTTGACCCCGGGACCCAGGGCCTCGATGCCCAGTGCTTGGGCCTTGAACACGTGCCGGTAGGCATTCATGAAATCACCACCGGGATCGACGGTGCACACGGTGATGGTCTGGTCCGAGCAGTATCCCCGATAGACGCACCCGTAGTCTATGACCACGGACTCTCTCTTCCGGATGACCTTTTCGGATGCTGCGCCGTGGGGCATGGCCGCCCTCGGGCCTGAGGCCACGATGGTCTCGAAGGAAGGCCCGCTCGCGCCGAGCCTTCTCATCTCGCACTCGATGTCGAAGGCCACGTCCGCCTCCCTTCGCCCGACAATGCCCTGCGACAGGACAGCCTGGAGTGCTGTCTCGGATATCCTCACCGCCTCGGCGATCAGCGAGATCTCGCCCGGGTCCTTAACAGCCCTAAGATACTTGAGCTGGCCGCCCAGCGGCGTCATCTCGATGCCCTTGAACAGATCCTTGAGCTTAAGAAATGTGTCGAGGTCCATCACATTGGACTCGATGCCCAGGGTGGATATGCCTAAGGACTGAAGGTACTCGTATATATCTTCCCAGTGCTTCCTGATCTCGATGACCTCGGCCTTTGCCTCTTCTCGCGCCTGGAGAGTATTGCGCGAATCAACGAAGAGCGCGGTGTGCGACTCGGTGTACACGGCCAGGGCGTCGGAGCCGGTGTATCCGCTTACGTAGGTGACGTTCGGGCGGGAAGAGAGCAGGATGGCGTCCAGCCCCTTGAGGAACGACCTCGCCCTATCGATTCTTTGCGCGGAGTAGCTCATGGAGTGCCTCGATCCCCAGGATATAGCCGTATGGGCCGAACCCGGAGATGGTGCCGGCCGCGATGTCGGAAAACAGGTTCTTCTGTCTGAACGGCTCGCGGGCCGAGACATTGCTGATATGGATCTCGACAAAGGGGATATCCACGCCCAGCAGGGCGTCGCGGATCGCAACCGAGGTGTGGGTGTAGCCTCCCGGGTTGATGAGGATGCCCCTGACCTGTGCCTCTCGTGCAGCATGGATCCTCTCGATGATTGCGCCTTCGTGGTTCGACTGAAAGGCCTCGAGCTCCATGCCGAGCGAGCGGGCCTTCTCCTGGGCACCCCGCTCGATCTCCGGCAGGCTGACCCGGCCATAGAGCGAGGGCTCGCGGATACCCAGCAGATTGAGGTTTGGTCCGTTGATCAGCAGAATCTTCATTTCCGCGTCCTTTCCAGCCATCCTTCCAGGGTCTTGATGAGATACAGGGTCTGCACCCGCTGTGCCTCCTTGCGCATCTGGGGCTCGGGATCGGAGTTTTTCAGCAGACGCGAGTAGATCTTAAGCGCCTGCCCGTAGTGTCCCTGGTCGGCATAGATTTTTGCAAGCTCGGGAGACGCCTCGCTCATGAGCGGGGCCGCCTCGCCGTCCTTTTCTTCTTCTGCAAACAGGTCGAGTGCCTCGTCGTCATCGGGATAAAAGGAGAGATAGCGATTGATGCACGACTTCGCGGCTTCGTTTTCTCCCCTGCCGCGGTGGATGAGGGCCATGTAGTAGTATGCCCTGGCAAGGTCACTCACTCTGCCGGCAAGCGTTCGGAGCACGGCCATGGCATCGGTCTCGCGGCCCACCTTGAACAACGAGATGCCCACCATCAGCTGATCTTCAGGGGTCTGTGCATCGGGAGCGGCATCGGCGACTTCGAGAAACGCCCCCTGTTCAAAGGCTTTTCGAATATCCATCAGCGAATCCTCGATAGGCCTCCAGTACTTCGATTTCAGAAAGTTTTTGTACGCTAACACCACCGATGGAAGGTGTCAATACAAAGTGGATCCCTTTATCGGAACCCTTCTTGTCGAGTGCGAGCGCCTCTGCCACCTCTTCTGCAGGAGGAAGCGAAAGGCCCTGAGGAAGGATGTTTTCCCGGGCCATGAGATCCATGATGCGTTTCAGATCATCTGATGGCAACAGGCCCCGGTCATGGGAGAGCCGCGAGGCGAAGGCCATGCCCACGGCAACGGCAAACCCGTGAGGCAGTGTGTACCCGCTGGACTTCTCGAAGGCATGACCCAGGGTGTGCCCGAAGTTGAGCGTTCTCCTCAACCCCCCTTCCCGCTCGTCAAGGGCCACTACCCGCGCCTTGTCCCTGGCGCACATCCTGACCAGCTTGACATAGTCATAGGGCTGCCCCTTTTCCAGATAGTGAAAGAGCGGGGCGTCCATGATGATCCCGTACTTGATCACCTCTGCCATGGCGCTCCTGATCTCTGTCTCGTCCAGGGTGGCGAGGAAATCCACGTCGCTTACGACCATCAGAGGCTGGTGAAAGGTGCCGACCAGGTTCTTCCCATACGCATGGTTGACTGCGGTCTTGCCCCCGATGGCTGAGTCGACCTGCGCAAGCAGGGTGGTGGCGGCCTGGACTACGGGGATGCCCCGCATGTAGATGCTGGCGGCGAATCCGGCAAGGTCGCCCGTCACGCCCCCGCCCACGGCCAGGCACACCCACTGCCGGTTGACCCTGCACGAGAACATGGCGTCGAGCACAGTGTTCAGAAAATCCATTGACTTCGACCCCTCGCCCGGAGGCACGGTCATGAAGCGGGCCGGGCAGCCTTGAAGGGCCTCTTCCACCTTCCGGCAGTGGTGTTTCATCACGTTCTCGTCGATCAGGACAAAGAGCCCTTCAGGATGCACGTGCCGCTTCAGCAAGGGGAGGATGTTCGAGAAAATGCCCTTGCCGACGTGGATCGGATAGGGGTTGTCCGGCAGGGCCACGCCCACCGGATCGGGCAGGCCGGGCAGGGCCTTGAGGATCTCGCGGGAGATTTCCTCGGGCGACCTGCCGTCGGTGTTCACCACCAGATCGGCGTCTTTATAGGCAGGGGTCCTTGCCTGCATGAGGCCCCGTGCATCACTGTTCCACAGTGGCCGGCTCCCATCGCCGGTGACGCGGTCTTTCAGACTCTCGAATGATGCCTTCAAGAACACGATGCAGCCGCACGCCTTCATGAGCCGTCTGTTCGAGGGGTTCACCGGCAGCCCGCCGCCCGTCGCCACGACACTCGATGGGTCGCCCTCGGCTGCAAGGTCGCACAGCACGCTGTCCTCAAGGGAGCGGAACGCCTGCTCGCCAGCGCAGCGGAAGATCTCAGGGATCGACCTTCCGCTCCTTTGGGCAATGATGGTGTCAAGATCTACAAAGGGCACGCCCATGCGGCGGGCGAGGTCCAGTCCCACCGTAGTTTTTCCCGAGCCCATGAAGCCGGTGAGAAAGATCACAGCGACTCCCAGTAGGAACGGTGGCTCTCAAAGGCCTCGACGAGAGGTCCCATAGCTGGCAGGCCGAAGCTCATCAGGATCGCCTGGCATGCGGCGATGATCACACCCGCCTCCCCCACCACGGATGCAGCGGGCACGGCGCAGCAGTCGGAACGTTCATACTCCGCACGCACAGCCTCGCCACTGCGGATGTCCACGGACCTCAAGCCTTTTTTCAGGGTGGGTATGGGCTTCATGCTGCAGAGCACCTCGATGGGCTGCCCGTTCGACACCCCGCCCTCGATGCCTCCGGCATGGTTGGTCTTTCTGCCTTTCGGTGTTCCCGGAAAGATCTCGTCGTGCATCCGCGAGCCGGGCAATGCGGCGGCGCCGGTTCCGATGCCGATCTGGACCGCCTTGATCCCGGGGATGGACATGAGCTGGGCCGACAGGAGTGTATCCAGACGCTGATCCCACTGGGTATACGAGCCTATGCCTGCGGGCATGCCGCTGAGCACCACCTTGAATTCGCCGCCCAGGGTGTCGCCCTGCTCACGGGCCTCATCGATCAGCCGCTCCATGGCAGCGGTGGCATCGCTGTCAGGGCAGAACACGCTGGAGGAGTCTCTGAGCACCCGATCGTACTCGCCCGTGAACACTACGTCACCGATGCTTCTGACCCAGGAATGCACCTCAATGCCCAAAGCGGCAAGCAGGCACCTCAGCAGCCCGCCTGCCGCCACCCTGCCCGCGGTCTCACGGGCGCTGGAGCGCTCGAGCACGTTGCGCAGGTCCGAGTGACGGAATCTGGCCGCGCCGGAGAGATCGGCATGTCCGGGCCGCGGTGTATAGAGCTCTCTGCCCTGCACAATCTCCCAGGGGTCCATGTACTCCTTCCAGTTGTCGAAATCCCGGTTCCATACCGCCAGGAGAATCGGGCTGCCCAGGGTGACCCCTCCCCTGATGCCCGAGAGCACATCCACCCGGTCTTGTTCGATGGCCATCCTCCCTCCTCTGCCGTAGCCTTTCTGGCGCCGGCTCAGGTCGGCGTCGATGACCTCGCGGTCTACTTCAAGCCCTGCGGGAATGCCGTCGAGAAAGGCGAAAACACCCCTCCCGTGTGACTCCCCGGCGGTAGTGAACGTAAGCATCCGATCTCCTTTATTCAAGACAATTGCAAAGGATTATCGCGGATTCACAGTCAGTTTGTCAACAACCGGCAATCCCGTTGCCTAAAAAGCCTTTCTCATGATAGAAGACATTGAAAAAAATGAGAGAAAGGGTCTGCTATGCTGACAAAAAGCGGGAAAAAGCTCGAAGAGATAATCAAAAAGGCGATCGACGACCATGTTATCACGAACTCCGAATATGAAGAGATCATCTCTCTGGCTCACGAAGACGGCGTGATCGACAAGCACGAGAGGGCCCTTTTGAAGGAGCTCAACGACCTCATATCAGACAAGACGGTCAAGCGCATACCCGGCTGACCCCTCATCGGGGACGGGTTCGCATTTAAGAGGCCTGTTCGTCAGAGGTTGACTCGTCGACAGTGGCAGGCACGATTTCTGTTCGGAAGAAATCATTGCTGGCGTCGATGCCTCTAGCCAGTCATTGCCTCTCATGCATGGAACCGGGGTAGGGGCAGACCGCTGTGGCTTCTACGGAAGGCGGTCTGCACGGGCTTCGGCTGGCACGGTGAAATCGCCTTCAAAACACCCCGCTCAAGCGGCACCGGTCATCCCGCTCCTGCAAGACGCAATTTGCAGGATGAGGATCAGAACTTCATCTGCAGCGAGACTCGATAGGTCCGGCCGGGAACCGGATACCAGAAGCTGCCCCACTCCAACTGGTCTTCATACTCCACCGAGGTGTCGTCAAGGAGGTTGCTCACCTTGAAGGCGGCCGTGGCAAACCGGGTGATCTCGCAGGCGATGCCCACGTCGATGAGGTTTCTGTTGCCGGTCTTTCTGGTGTTGGCATCGTCGGTGTACACCCCCTCTCTGAACTGGTAAGAGGTGAAGATGTTTACCTGGCGTCCGAGGACCGCGGCCAGGTAGTCAGCCTGCAGGGTGAAGATGTCCTGCGGCTTGTGCTTGACCCGCTTGCTCTCAAAGGAGCCGCTTCCATACCGGAACTGGTTGAATGCATAGCCCAGCGAGATCCGTAAAGGATCGACCGGCTTCACCCATGCATAGGTCTCAACGCCCGAGGCGTGTGCACGATCCACGTTGACATAGGTGAATGTATTATACGTGGGATAGCCCATCTTGATCATGTCGCTGTAGCGCGCCACGAAATAGCTCGCGCTCAAGCCGAACAACTCGAACTCGATCACGGGGCCGATGTCCCAGCCGAAAGATTCTTCGGGTTTAAGATCGGGGTTGGGAACAAAGGTGAAAAAGTCAGAAGAAGGCGCATAGAGCTGGCCCAGGGTGGGCTCACGGTACCCGATGCCAACATTCGCCTTGAGGTCGAGATGGGGCATGACGTCCCAGAGAACCCCGCCGTGCCATGTCCATTTTCCCTTGAACTCGGTGCTGTGGTCGTGCCGCAGGGCAAGGGAGAACAGGACAGGGTCGAGGTCCAGGGTCGAGTGAAGGACTCCCGACGTTACGGTGCGCGAGTGGATGCCGTAGTAGTCGCTGCTGAGCCGCTCCCTGCGCACAGTGACCTCGGGAGCAAGCCTCAGGAGACCCATACCGTGGGAATAGATCGCATCGAAATAGTCGCTCGTGAGCCGGGACCGGGCGTCTCCGCTGGGAAATGTGTAGCTGCAGGCGCGGGTGACCATCCGGGAGGCCTTCAAAGCCAGGGATCTGCCGGGATCGAGCTCTTTGGATGTATCGATCATGAACGAGTATCGGCTCGTGTTCATATCGTCGTCCGGCGTCAGCCAGCCCTCGACGCCCGGCGATCCGAGCTCCTGTGCGGCAAGGGTTCCCGTGAGCAGTGTGTCCCATCCGCCGATGTCCATCCAGAGCTTGGAGAGCAGAGCTGTGTGCTCTGTACGGTTGTTCTCACGGCGCGCCGTGGTGCCGTCGTCCCGTTCGTAGAGAAAATCGTTGTCCGCTTGGCTCCGGGTCACATCCAGGAGGAGCCCTGTTCCGCCCGCTTCGGTGTTCAGGAACAGGTTGTAGAGGCTGTATCCGTATGTGCCGAGTGACGAGGTGAACTCCAGGCTGTCGCCGGGTCGGGGGTTGCGGGTGACGATGTTGACAACCCCTCCCATTGCCGAACCGCCGTATGCTGCCGAGTTGCTGCCCTTAATGATCTCGATCCGGTCGATCTCGGGAACTGAATAAAGGGAAAGGTCGACCGTATCTCCGCTGACCGGATTCAGAGGCACTCCATCGAGCATGATGAGCGTCTGCTGGATGGCAGATCCCCTCAAGCTGACCGGTGCTGCAACGGCCCCTCCGTAGTCGGGAAGGTCGATGCTGACCGCCTTCCTGAGGGCGTCGCGGGTATTGATGAGCCCGGTCGCCAGAGGCCTGACCTCGACGATATCACTGAATGCGGTAGGCGACTTGCCGGTCACGGATGAAGACGACGTGTCGTCGATGGCAGTGGCCGTGACGATGATCTCCTCGGCGTGGGCGGGAAAGAAGGGAAGCGAGGAGAGGAAAAAACACAAAATACCCAGTGCGATTGCTGCCGTGAAACGATGATGCATGAGAGGACACCTCCTAATAGGATGAATTCCCTAGGAGTCTCCGCCCGGGTACGCAGGCGTAGTCCGTTGACCGCGGATAGGTCTTCTGACTCACGGATCATCCAGCCGGCCTCACCTTCCCGCCCTGATGCCAGGCAGTGGTGGATTTGTAAAGGCCGTCTGTCCCCGTTCACAGCGGCGTCCCCGTCCCGGAATCGCACCGGGTTCCCTTGAATCCGCAGCAGGGTTGGGCTGGAGCCTAGCAGAACCTTGCCGGTGTGTCAAGGTGAACTCCCCGGAAATACTATTGATCTCTCGAGTTTCCCTGAAGGGTAAGTACGCAGGCAGATGTTTCTGTCTGTAGAAACTTTTTTACGACCAGGCTATTTTCCCCTTGCCCGGCAGGATAATTTCTGGCATATACAGCGGCATGACTACAACAGCAGCCAACAGGTATTTTGGTTATTATTTCTGGTTTACCAGGGGAGAACCGCCTGTGGGCTGATCTGTTCAAAAATATGAACAAAAAGGCCGTGGGTGGTTCAAATCCCCACGGCTTTTTTATTGCCGTGGGTCCACCTCATGGGCCTTTCCATACAAGGAGGTCGCTATGATCATATCCATGAAAAAGGGTGCAACACCGGAAGAGATCGATCATGTCAGGAAGCTTATCGAAGAAATGGGCTACCGGGTACACGAGAGCAGGGGCGAAGAGCGGATGATCTTCGGGGCCATCGGAGACGAGCGGACAAAGCATCGCCTCGCCTCGCTTGAGGCCCAGCCCGGAGTGGAAAAGGTCATCCCGATCCTCGCCCCCTACAAGCTCGCCTCCCGGGAGACCAAGAATGAATCGACCGTTATCGATCTGGGAGGTGGCGTCAAGGTGGGAAACCGGAAGCTCCTCGTCATCGCCGGGCCCTGCGCAGTCGAATCCCTGGACCAGATCATGGAGGTGGCTGCGGCGATCAAGGAGAGCGGCGCACATATGCTCAGGGGCGGGGCGTTCAAGCCTAGGACATCGCCCTATGCGTTCCAGGGTCTCATGAACGACGGACTCTACCTCCTCTCAAAGGCAAAAGAGGCATACCAGCTCCCTGTCATCACCGAGGTAATGGACGCGGCCAGCATCGAGATCGTCTCCGAGCATGCAGATTGCCTGCAGGTGGGCGCACGAAACATCCAGAACTTCCCGCTGCTCAAGGAGGTGGGCAAGACCAGAAAACCCGTGCTGCTCAAACGCGGCATGTCAACGACCATCGAGGAGTTCCTCATGTCGGCCGAATACGTGCTCTCCAGCGGCAACAGCCAGGTGATCCTGTGCGAGCGCGGCATCCGGACCTTTGAGACCGCCACCCGCAACACGCTGGATCTTTCCGCCGTGCCCGTGCTCAAGGAAAAGACCCATCTGCCGGTCATCGTCGATCCATCCCACGGCACCGGGCATGCGCGGTATGTCGAGCCCATGGCGTATGCCGCCGTGGCCGCCGGTGCGGACGGCATCATGATCGAGGTCCACGCCAGACCTGAGGAAGCGCTGTGCGACGGGCCGCAATCGCTGCACCCAAGCGAGTTCAAAGCAGTGATGGAAGGCATCCGGCGCATCGCGCAGGCAGTCGGCAGAGAGGTCTGAGCCGCCGAGGCGTCCGAACCGGGTGGAGACAGGCGGGCCTGGCAAGAGATACGTAAGCCGGGCGGAAACATCCGGCCCCTTGATTTTTCCAGGCGAAGACACTAGGATACAAACATGGCGTATTTCCATTCGGGACACAGGAATATGCTTGTACGAGGCTCTCTGCTGGCAGAGCACATCGTCTCGAAAGAGACCAGGTGGAGCGGAGAGGGCTGCTACGATGTCGTCACCTTGGCCGAGTCGGGTGAACACGAGCGCCAGGAGGGGGTTTTTGCCCAGCTTCTCATGCTCTCGCCTATAGACAGGCACAAGCCGCCCCTGTTCCGGATATGCCTGCAGGATAACGAGATCTATGACTTTATGGGAAGGCACCGCGAGATCGACCCGATGTCGTTCTTCACCTTCATCATGACCCACGAGCTGATCCATATCCAGCGCTTCTCCTCCGGGATCGCCGACTTCTTCGAATCCCGAAAGGAAGACGAGGAAGCGATCGTGGACTCTCTGACCCGGCTGCTCCTTGCGAAAAATCCCCTGACCGGGCTGAAAAACGTACTTACGCTGCTTGACAAGGTAGAGGCAGCACCCCTATATAGTTCCACGAAAATTGTAGACCAAGGGAGTCATTTCCATGCCTATTTATGAGTATAAGTGCTTAAAGTGTAATCATGAGTTCGAGGCGGTACAGAAGTTCAGCGAAGCCCCGGTCCGGCAGTGCTCAGTGTGCGGAGGTCCGGTCAAGAAACTGATTTCTCGTTCTTCCTTCCATCTCAAAGGCTCGGGATGGTATCTGACGGATTACGCGAAGAAAAACACGCCCGCGGACTCCAGGTCTTCCTCTGAGCCCGCAAAAGCATCCAGCGACTCTTCGTCGTCGGATGACGACTGATCGGCACGGCATCGTGGGATTCACACACCTCGATGACCAGGGCCGGATATCCATGGTGGATGTCGGAGGCAAGGAGGCGACCACCCGGGTTGCTGTGGCGCGCGGTTCCATCAGCATGAGTCGCGATGCCTTTACCGCAGTGGTGGACAACCGGGTAGCCAAGGGCAATGTCCTTGCCACGGCGAAGATCGCTGGCATCATGGCGGCAAAGAACACGGCGCAGACCATCCCTCTGTGCCACCCGCTCCCCATTGAGCAGGTGTCGTTAGAGTTTTTTCCCAGAGAAGAGGACGCGAGCATAGAGGTGGAGGCGAGCGTCAAGGTCTCCGGAAAAACCGGGGTCGAGATGGAGGCCCTGCATGCAGCCAGCATTGCGCTGCTCACGATCTATGACATGTGCAAGGCCATTGATAAGACCATGGTCATAAGCGGCATCCGCCTCATGGAAAAATCCGGGGGCAAAAGCGGCCATTTCAAACGCACTGCCGAGTAGCCTCTCCGAAGGAAAATCCCGGTTCCTATCAGAGCTTCAACACCCTGTCTACCGTTGCCAGGATGTCATTACTTACCTGGTCGCGAGGCCTGTCCGCATCGATGATGCAGTGCCTGGCCTCTGTGGCAAGGTCGAGGAACGCCTGTCGCAGCCTCTGGTGAAAGGCAGGCTCGCGCTCCTCGAACTTGTCTCCCGGCACGATCCGCTTCAATGCATGGCCGGGATCGACATCGAGCACAAAGGTGAGGTCGGGCTCGATCCAGGTCCCGGTCTTTTCCATGAGCTCGCGGACACGCCCGATACCGAGCCCTCCCAGCACACCCTGATACACCATGGTCGAGTCGATGAACCGGTCGATGATCACGACCTTGCCCTGCTCGAGCGCGGGT
>ENA-UPXM01006741-UPXM01006741.1-activated-sludge-metagenome-genome-assembly--contig:-NODE-6741-length-10572-cov-5.190929_pt1 | contig 10572 bp, 8 predicted proteins | sample MGYA00238178_ERZ772708 | MGnify/ENA primary metagenome ERZ772708 (study PRJEB29002, sample SAMN05720212) | activated sludge metagenome | isolation source: anaerobic digester from wastewater... | reverse complement strand
TAACCAGCCTTTCTTTTTACTAGTACCTACTACACCACCACTAGCTAGATCTGCTTGAGCGTTAAGTATGTCTAAACCGATAGATGCTGCAAGACCTATTATTCCTAACTGTGATGCTGCACCAGATGCAATTTCTATAAAGCCGCCTTGTATATCTCCATTAGCAAACCTATTTATTGCATAACCTAAAGATACTAGAAGACCTATACCCGGTATCTTTTTCGCTATTTTACTCACCCAACCTATTATTTTTTTACCAGATTTTAATAGTGTACCTGCTGCCTTAGCCGGTTTACTTGATAAAGATGATGAACCTGCTAATTTTGATAAACCACTAAACATATTTTTCGCGTATTTACTAACGAAATCGGGTATATGTTTACTAGTAAAAGTTTCCATATTTTTGAATATGGATTTAGACACTCTTAATGCATTTACACCGACTAATTTTTCCAGGCCTTTTAGTGGTCCTTGATCCATTAAGCCCTTCGTCACTGATACTAAACCTATAGATAAACTAGATAATAATAAACCACCTTGTAATGTGAACATACGAGCTAAAGCATTACCTCTACGAGAATAGCTTTCACGATCTGGGTCGGTATCATCCTCAGTTTTATCTGATGCTGGTGATGATCTTCTACTACCAGTAATACCTACATTACTAGATAACCACTTTTTAATTTCATCACTGACCTCTACAATTGATACATTATAAACTTCTTTTGATTCATCCATCTTTTCAGATAGTGTTTCTTGTTTCTGTTTTATATCTACCCTAGATTTAGATGTATCATCTATGGTGGGGGTAATGGGTTTATTTGTACTGATAGATGGTTTAGCTACATCTTCAGAATCTTTAGATTTTTTGATTTTACGTTTAGGTGTAGATGCTACACTTTCAATATCTGCTGTAGATGTTTTTACGCTTTTACGTTTTTGTGTAGTAGGAACACTAATTTTAATATCCTCCTTTGGTTGATCTTGAGGTATATTAGTTTTTACATCTGTATCTTGTTTAGTTTTTTTGGTTTGAAATGGTACTTTATGTTGATCACTAATAACAACTGGAGGTTCTATATTAGATACATTTTCAGTTAATGGTTTTTTATGTATGTTGACCGCCGGTTTAGATACCTTAACATCCACAATATCCGGCATTTTTATAGGTTTTAACCCTATAAATTTCATTACTAGCTCAGTATTACCTAAATTTTTTGCGGTTTTATTGATATTCAGACTTAACCTACGTATAGCGTGATTAATTATAGATCTATTAGTATTCCGTTCGGTTTTAGTTAGTCCTAGGACATTTGATATTGAGTAACCTCTAACATTTCCAATGTTTTTAGAAATGTTACGGATTTTCTCTGTTAACTTATCATATTCTTTAATTAATGCATCTCGTTTACGATCTTGTATTCTATCTGAAATACCTAATACATCAAATACATTAACCTTTTTCTTTTCAGTTAATTGATCACTGATAGTTTTTGATGATTCTATTAGTGGTTTGAAGTATGAGTCAAACAACTCTATAAATCTCGGATCGGTAAATGCATCCGCAGTAATAGCATCACCCTTCTCTTTTTTCTTATTTTCGAGAAGGCGTTTAATTTCATTTAATGGTGCATTTACTTCGTCTAAATTATCCGCCATACTATTACTTAATTGGCGAATTTAAAATATCCTTAATTAGTGCTAATAAAAAAGGACGCATCAAAGGTGATAAGTATGCTGCGTTTAATTTTATCATCAGTAGTAGATACTCCTACCGTTTTTAGTATACCCTCGATTTGATTTTTAGTTTTAGACATAGGATCTATAATCTTTTCTATTACAGTATTCGGTAGTTTTCTTACTAAATCTAGCTTATCTTGTAATGATATTGATTTAAAATCTAATTTAAGTGGTTCACCATCTGTGCGATCTATAGAAATATAATCAATAAACATTATAGCGTCACCAATAAATGCATTTGATATTATTGACCTAATACCATCTGCAGTATCCCCTAATGTGATATCATCTCGTTTGAAATATTTTTCATTAGCATACTCTAAAGATATAGTGGGGTATGTTACACCGATTGAAAATTCATCAATTTTGATTTCATCGAATGGTGTATGTTTTACGTGAGTCTTAACGTATTCAGTACATTGATTTAGATCAATATTATATATTATACCCGGCTCTGAGTCTACTTCAGTTTTTAGTATATTACCGACACTACATATCCGTAGCGCTACACCTATTGCATATTTGTCTATAATGGTTAATGAATTTACTATAGATTTATCATCTATATTATCTTTAATGATATCTATAAGCGTGATATTGAATTTAGATTGAGTAGCTGGACTATCTATCAGTGATTGAACAAACTTTTCCTGCTGTCCGGTAGTTAGATGTTTAAATTTAACGGTTCTACCTAATGACGGTATGAATATATCAGATGTCTTTTGGTTAGCCTTAATTAAATTGATAGCTTCTGTTACTTTTAATGTTGCCATGTTAATATTATATAGTTAGTATTGACTTAAAGTCCATTATGGGGTGAATGTACCGGTTTTGGTAGTAGCTTTTTTTCGTTCTGCTTCATCATTACAATCTTTAATATAATAACCCCACAGTAAATCTTTCTCGACTGGTATTAACTGTTCGGTATATTCGGGTGATATGTTTAATTGGCGATTGAATGAATATATAGATCTATATAAATTATGAAGGTTTTCAGTGAATAACATTTTCAAAAGATCATACATATCATAATTTATTGACATATTCTGAGATATTAATAATCTAGATGTGTCCCAAGGGCTTTTAATAATATATATTGGGTGTGTATTAATAGCATCAACTAATTGTTTTGCATATACATTAATATCTTGGTATACTTTTACATCAACAGAATTCATTATCTGGTTTATATCATCTAGATTGTTAACATCTCTCGATATTATAATCTCACCATTATATCTAATACAATGTATGTATTCAGATGGTAGTATTATATTTGAATCGTTAATGGGATATATTGGTATGCCATATTCTATAACTAAATCATTAACATCCACAGTGTTTTTATGTATCAATGGTATATTATTTAGTGTATCAATCAAACTATTAAGCTCTAGTGTATAATCAAACTCTTTATCCTCTATTTTGTCCGTAATTTTTAATGTACAAAATGTACTAATAGAGTATGATCTAATAGATAGTAATATTATGAGTTTATCTAATATAGTGAATATAAGATTCTTTTCTATACAACACTCTTGTATGATTAAGTCAAAACAATTGATTATTTCTTCATAATCATTATTGATTATACTTTTATTGATATTAATCCAATCTCTGATAGTTATATCATGGAATAATACCTTTCGATTAAGTGATGGTATGTATACTTTAAAATGGTATGGTACCATACTGATATTATATATTATTAATTCACACTATCAATAGTATAATGTGTATACATCCATTGTGTAGCTAATGTAGTAATTTGATCTTTCTGAAAATCTGTAGTATCTGAATCACAACTAATAGGAAACACATTATTAAATTTCCACATTTTGCGTATTTTTGGTGGGGTGTTTGTTTTTATGTCTCCGCGATCAAAAAACATTACCCACATAGTAGATTTAATACTATCTTTAGGGTCATCGCTTATAGGTACTAACCCTTGATGACCTACTTGTATAATCCATGGTCTTATTACTAAATCCAGAAATGAATATGTAGTCTCGAGGAAACTAATATTTACAGTTTCTGGATCCGCGCGGGAATTGATTACTGGTGTAGTATTAAAACCACCACGAAATCCGGATTCTATACCCACTCGTGTGACTTCTAATTTTTCTCCCGGTACTGTGACCGATTGAGCGAATATATTACCATGTACATGGTTAGTTCCAGCACCTACGGAATTAAGTATAGCCTGTTGACCATAATTAATATTCCACATTTCTGTATCTATGTTTCTTAAATTACTAGTTATGCTTAATGGTATATTAACATGCATCATCCATTGTGTGGAGTATGGTATACTATTATACCTCTGAGCAATAAATGAGTTAAAATATGAAAGCTCGTTAGCCATTATTTGTTATTAACAGTACTAATACCCTCAGGTGATGTAGTCCAGTATTGATATGATAATCCAGCACTGAAATCTACAGGTTTACCTGTACCCTGTAAATCATAATTAATTTCGGATACTTTTCGTATGAAGCAACCTATTAAGAAATATGATCTTATAGTGTTTAGTTTATCATCTATTAGATCTAATTGAATGGTTCTATCTACTCCGGGTAATGATAAATTACCGACACCACCTTTACCCATAGCGCCAACCTTTTGCATATCAAATATATCTGATTGCAGTTTTTCAAATTCATCACGAATTAAGAAATCTTGAGTTGCGTGAAATGTTACTTCCCAATTATCTGATCCGGTAAATATCGGTGATCCTGGAATATTAAAAGTCACCCCCATGAATGGTACTTGTTGAATTTGCATATCCCTACCGGGTAGGCTTGTTGTTTTTATTAGTACCAAATCTTCATCTTTAAGTTTTGATCCACCTATTTGTACGACACGAAATTGGAAATCTCTAGAGAATCCCCGTTTCTGTGCTTGTTGATAAAAATCTTGTAATCCTTGTCCCATGTTATTACTTAGATGGGGTCCAGTATTGGTATGCTATAGTCATATTAATAGATATTGCTGTACCAGTACCACCTACGTTGTATTTTATATCACCTAATTTTGTAGGAAAGCATCCATAAAGTTTAATACGTTTAGCTATATCAAGAGTATCATTAACAGCTACTAATTCTATGATATTAGAACTGTCAGGTATATTATTACCCATAAGGGTTGATTCATCAAAATAGCTTTTATGCCATTCGTATAATTTATCGTATATCTTATAATCACGATCCATTAATATCTCTATATCCCAACCCTCTGAACCAGGATAACTTACGGTTAGAGGTACATTAAATTTGAAACCTCTAAAGTGTACTGCATCCGTCATAATCTCTCTATTAGGTATACTACCCGTACGAATATATATTAAGTCTTCGTTATTAAATTTAGAATCACCTAATTGAATAATTCTAAATTGTATATCTCTAGCCACACCACGCTCTGATACAGTACGATAGAAATCCTGTAACCCTAATCCTCTGTTATTAGAATTTGTACCTTGTACTTGAGATGCTTTTATTGTATCAAAACTCACAACGATACTTATATAATAAAACGCCTCGTAAATTCATATGAATTTACGAGGCGCTTATAATTAGCAGATTTTAGAATCCAATAGATGCACCAACATTAACATTACCTATGTTGATGGAAGCTCCAATATTACCGGATATAGACGAACCTGATTGAGTACCTACTGATGTACCCGGTCTCCAGAATTGATAAGCTAATTGACATGTAAATTCACGAGGTGCGCCAGTACCTTGAACATCGAATTGTATATTACCTAATGTTTTAACGTATACTCCATATAGATTATATGTTTTTACAGTGTTTAGCATTTCATCAACCATTTGTAGTGTTACTACTCTATTGACGCCAGGAACCGTCATATTACCAGTACTTGTAGAATCATCAAATATAGTTTTCTGCCAGGTTTCTAGCTTTTCACGTACTCTATACTTTGCGTCAGCCCAGAATAATACATCCCATGCATCTGAACCGGGATATTTAACAGACCCCGGTACATTAAAATCAAGACCCATATACGCTACTTGATGATTACTGATTTGGCGGTCAGGTAATTGAGCAGTACGTATATAGATTAGGTCATCAGAATTAAATGTAAGATCACCTAATTGTAATACACGAAGTTGGAAATCGCGAGCGAAATCGCGTTGTTGAGCTACTCTATAAAAATCTTGAATTGTTTGTGACATATTAATTACTTACTATTCTCATTCACCTGTACGGTTACGTAGAACTCCTATTACACCATTAAGATGTTGAAGTAGTGAACCTACATCTATATTGTTTATGATTTCCTTATCATTATTTATTTTTCTATATAATTGCGTAAACAAAATCTCAAGAGCTTCAGCATCCATAACCATCACTTCTTCAATTACCCACCGATTATCGAGTGCAGTATTTTCTTTAATTATTGGTAGTATTTGTGATACAATATCATTAGCGTTAGCTAAACATGTATGATTATCTTCATCACATACATAAGATAGAGATTCACTAAGATGTTCTATAGCTTTAGGTGTATTTATAGATAGATTATTAGCTATACCATCTACGAGTTTATTATATGATAATTGCTTATTGTTATACTGATCAATACATTTTTGTATAACTGTTATACTCTCTTTCATAACATATCTATCTTTAACTTTTGTATCTACACCATCTTGATCTATATTTTCAGGATTCTGATCGGTGAATGGCGGTTTAGATAGTGTATCTTTTGTTTGCTTATCCCCATCAATACTATCTGCAGTTATTTTATCTTTAATATTATTACTAGCTGGTTTAGCTTTTTTAGCTATTTGATCTGGCGTAAGAGCTTTACAACTTTCATTGATCATTTGCTCGTATACTGTCATTAACTCTCTAGAATCTGAGTGCATAGGTTATATGTGGTTACTTACGTATTTAAATACATAAAAAATCCCACCATTTCTGGTGGGATTTAGTGTTTTATTAGTTTATACTACTTCTGTGAAGTTTGAATCTGTTCGAGTTGTAATGAAGTTAATCAGTATAAACTCTGCAGACCTTACCGGTTTTAGATAGATATTAACATGTAACTCATTATTATCTATAGTAGTAGGGGTATTATTCTGCTCATTACAGATGATTAAATAATCATATAATCCTTGAGTATCAAGTGCTAATTTGAAAATTGGATTTAATGAGTTAGTTAATCTTGAACGAGTGAATGTAGTATTTGGCTCTTGTACGAAATACTTTGCTGTCTGATATGTAGCCTTTTCAAGGGTTAATAGTAATCGACGAACATGTATTCTATCAAGTGCGCTTGGCTTCTTTTGAAGTGTACGCTCACTTAATACGACATAACCATCAGATGGGGAGAAATATAATGAATTGATAGCTACCTTTTCAATTAAATCTCTCTCTTTCTGTTGTGGGTTTACTGCAATATCAATAACACCAGTTACAATACCTCTAGTTAATCCTGCTGGAGCAAACCATGGTTGATAATTTGTATCAGTATTAACCATTAATGCTGCAGCATATCCTGAGAATGGTACCCATACATTAGAATCAGAATATGCATCATAAACCTTTACCCAGTTTGCATATGCAGTAGAATAACTTGAATTTGCAGTACTGTATAGATTCTTTAATGGCCAATATATATGTTGAGAGAAGCTAGTTGTTTGACCGTAAGTGTATTTTGTATCACTTACTTTCATATTAGCACCCTGAACAAGTATATTACGTAGTGGGTCTGAAATATGTATGTGATCTTTACGGGTAAGTCTTGCGAATGTATCGAATATATTATATATTGTTAACCAATCTTGACCAGCTTGTCCTATATTTGTACCACCATCGGTGCGGTATAGGTTATTAGTACTATCAGCAGATAGATTTACAAATAGAGTTTCATCATATATACCATCAGCAGATAATGTAGGTGATGTTAGAGTCGCATTTTTATATGAAGTCCATATTGTAGATAATCCACCATCAATAGTAATATCTAATGGATATAATTCAGGATTTTCTGCTTTACGTAAAATACGATTAAGTTTATCAGGTAAAGATCCAATATTTTTTGTACCAGTACCTACAGATAACTGAGGTAAATATACACTAAATGTGTATAGATTATCACCGTAATTTAAATAGCTAATAGCTGATAATACATTAAATCTTGCACTATAATCTTCACCGACTGAAGGTGAGTAGTTTGATGGGTCTCTATATACACGAACACGTTTTGCAATGTTACCGGTAATATCAGTCCAAGATGACTTTGATGAGATATTAGGATTAATTAATACTCTAATGTTAGGAGATCTTTCGTTAATTACGTTTTGCGCATAGAAGCTCTTTGGTACACCACCCGCCTGACTTTGCATTTGGCGGCTGGCATCTAGCGACGCTACGTACCCCTCCTCTAGCTGCTGTTCAAGTTTTAATACATCTTGAGAATATATAGATGGACGTAATTTAAAGACTGAGAATATAAGAGTATCAACGAATTCACTATTGTTGATATCAAATGACGGTATACTCTCAATTATTTCAGATGTTGAATCCGGTTGATAGCCGGAAACTGATGTATTTACAGAAGATAAACTGAAGTTTAATCTTGATGTAGGTACAGTAATAAAATCATTTCCATTATTCCATGCATATGCATTTAATACACCATCATATGGAGTAGATGGGTTAAGATTGCTATTATCTGCTAATGAAAAATAATAACCTTGGAATTTTTCATCAATAGTAACTTTACCATCGTTTAATACAATAATACCAGCATTTCCAATGGTTTCATTACTTGAAATAATACCTGATGTTGTGGACCAAGTTAGTACACCCTGAGATATTAGATCATATTCCTCTTCAGTGAGATTGAGGTAAGTAGGTGCACCAATGAAAAATTCAGTACCATCTTTAAAAGTGGTAATTGTTGGTGTATCACCTATAGAGTTAGCAGATAATGGTATTACAGGAAACGCTAAAGCACTATATGTATTAGCAAAACCTTCACCTGAACCCGAACCGTAAGGTACACGAGATACTAGGAGGTTTGCATTAGCATTTAATTGCTGTATAGCGCTGTAGTACATATAACGCTCTGCAGCGTTAGTGGGTACACCGTATATTTGCTCTAGTTCGCTTACACTAGTAATGTTTACTAATTCATCAGTAGGACCCTGAGAAGCGAATCCTGCAACTAAAACATTAGTACCGACCGGTACGTTTGTTCTATTTTAAAGATCTACTTCGCGGATTTCTACACCGGGACTGTTAATAGTTCTTGCCATATAAATTTAGATGTTATAACAGTATTTAGGCTTTTTCGGTGTAGAGATATCTATTGAATTATGGTATACTTGATAGTGTTATAATCACTAATAGTTACATATCAAGAACCGTATGGATTTGGTATACCACCTATCGGTGCTCTATATAACCCTAAAGGAATAAATGGATATAACCTAAACAACGACGTACAAACACCATTATATCCGGCATTATACATCATACCATTAGGATATAATATAAATTTTGGGCATGGTGTGGAGTACGATGCATATACCTTACAATCTTTAAAGTTTCCTACACATTTTGTCGGTGTGAAATTACCGTTGATGTCTGCGGGATATTGTCGGTTATATAGAGTCATACTATTTCGATCCAATCCGCTTAATGAATCTTGCATAGGGTATACACTTTGACCCCATATATACATATCTCCATTAGTTTTAATACCTAGGGAGTGATATGAACCGCAACCTATATTATCCCAATCAGTAGAAGTACCAACCTGCACAAATGTGTATATGGTGGATGAACTATAACTAGGACCCCAACCGTAGTCTACTAAATGACCCCAACCTCCCTGACCACTATCTTGTCCGGTTCCCCATAATGTACCATCGTTTTTTATAGCAAAACCATAATATGATCCAGCAAACACATCTCTCCAGTCAGTATCTGTACCAATTTGTGATAACCCATGATATGATGACGGGTCACTTGCAGATGTTACACCCAATCCAGATCCCATATATGAATCACCCCAGGACCATAAAGTACCATCGTTGCGTAGGAGATATGATCCGTGGTAACGTCCAGCAATTTTTATAAACCCGGATAATTCACTCAATTTTGTAAATTGAGTAATTTTATATATATGGTTTTGTTGATATTGTTGATATTGTTGATATGTAAAACCTGTATTATATCCTACAGAACCGCATGTATATATTGTACCATCATTTTTTAGTGCACATGAATTACTATAATTTACGGATACGGCCATCCAATCTGTATCAGTACTTATCTGAGTTAATTCATACCTATCATCAAGATCACCTACACCCAATTGACCATATTCATTATTACCGCACCCCCATAATGTACCGTCGCTTTTTATCGCTAATATAGTATCGTTAAATATCTTTGCATCTAACCAAATATCAGATGATATTTTATAATGTTTATTATAATCACGCCTCCACAACGTACCATCTTTTCTAATTTCTACACTATCTATACGATATGGATCTAATGAAAATTTTTGTATTAGATATGGATCAGTATATACCGGATTATATGGTATTTCATTAGCGGATAATACCCTAAAATATAATCTTGTATCAGCTAATCCACCTATAAATGAAGGGTAATCCGCATCTGACCGGAATATTTGTATTTTATTAATAGCGGATGGTGGCGGTATAGTAGTAAGATTACATATACTAATATTATCATGTGATCCGCCATTAGCGGTAGGTCTTACTTCATCTCTTAATACCCCATTATAATAAAATTGAACGTTTTCTGTTTGATTGTCATACGTTA
>ENA-UPXM01006738-UPXM01006738.1-activated-sludge-metagenome-genome-assembly--contig:-NODE-6738-length-10575-cov-3.903327_pt1 | contig 10575 bp, 5 predicted proteins | sample MGYA00238178_ERZ772708 | MGnify/ENA primary metagenome ERZ772708 (study PRJEB29002, sample SAMN05720212) | activated sludge metagenome | isolation source: anaerobic digester from wastewater... | reverse complement strand
GATTTTTTATCTCATGCGCAAGCCCCGCCGCCATTTGTCCCAACACCGCCAGTCGATCGCGTTCCTTCATGCGTGCATACGCTCGCGTGTTCTCCACCACGACTCCGATCATCGACGCCAACCTTTCGAGCAATACGATCTCGTCGCGGCTAAAAGCATCGCGAACACGTTCGTCTCGAACGACCAATAGACCGATCACATCGCCGGATCCTGGCCGAATCCCAAGGATCACACCGCTGTTGGCGATGGGTCCCACCAGTCGCGCGGCCGTCAGAAGAGCATCGCGCCCTGTCAAATTGTCCCCGTGAAAACCAAGGCTCCACGATGATAGCGCGTAGTCATCGATAACCACGGAGTCCGCTTGTCTTAGCCTTTCGAGCAACGGACGCGCGGTAGCTACCTCGATACGTTCTTCCGCGCCAAGCCCAAAACGATGCAGCAAGGACAATTCCCGCCCATCCGGATCGAGCAAGTACAAGGCCGCCGAAGTAGCTCGACGGCTTTCCTCGAGTGCGTGGATGACGACGCTTGCCATTTCTTCGAGTTCGAGGATGTGAATCAGGCGCATCTCCGCATCGCGCAGCACCCGTTCCAATTCGTGTCGCTGACGAAAAAACACGACGTGGATCTTTTCTTCCACTTTGTTTCGAAGTGGTTCGAACAAAACGAGGATGGCGATGGCTGCGAGAACCGCGTTCAAGTACATCGTGTCGAAGCCGACGTACGTCACAAACACATAGAAGATTCCGGCGAGACAGAACGCCAGGGCTGTGGATACCACGAGGCGTCCAACCATTTCATATAGGTCGATGAGACGTTCGCGTTGCATCGACTCCGCCAAGGCAAAAAGAAATACGACGGAAAGCACGGCGCCTACGGGTGGAATGGCCGCGCCGATGAACCACACGAAGTCTCCAATGCTAAAAAACAACGCGAACGTTCCCACCAGAACGAGAAGCCGTACACGCTCGCGTACCGCTCGGGATGGCGCTTTCCTGCCCTGCATCGCAAGCCCCGCCAGCCCTGAAGCCACCAATCCGAATACGTATAGGAATATCGTGGTTCGAACTGCGGCGTGGGTTTGATAGTCACTGATCGCCAGCAGCAACATCGGAATGCCAAGCACCATCCCAACGCGCAATAACTTGGAGTGTTCGTTGGCTGGACGCGGTACGATCGCTTCGAATAGATGAAGAGCAAATTGCGGTAACAACACCGCGAGCACCGCTGTGAAACGGTACCAAATATCGGCTTGAAAATATCCGAACAACGCTTGGGCCAAGTACCACAGCGCTACTGTCCCAGCGAAAGCCGACAGCAAGTAATGCGTGCGGTTCTTTCGCGACCGAAGCATGATCGATACGGTGATCGCGGTCGCAAAAGCCGCACACAACATGATGGTGCGTGTGCGTAAATCCATCGAACCTCAGCCTAAAACCTGTCCACCCTCGAGTCGACTCGCTTGCCCCATGACGCCCTCACTCACGCAACGATGAGTCCTGGCGGCCAAGGTCTTAGCGGTCTTCTTTACGACGAACCCGCAACCCTGTGGCACGATCCTCCACCACCCAGCCGCGCTCCTGCAACAACGCGCGAATCTCGTCTGCTCTTGCAAAATCCTTCCTGCTTCGAGCCTCATCGCGCTCTTTGAGCAACGATGCAATCTCCTGCGGAATCGCTTGTTGAGGCTCCAAGGCAGGCAGAATCGACAGTACGCGATCTACTTCCGTGAGGCCCTCCAGCACCAACTTCGCACATGCTTCGCAAAGCTTGCCCTGACCCATCACGTGATTGACCTGACGAATCAAACGGAAAATCCCCGCAATCGCTGCGGGCAGATTGACATCATCGTACAGCGACGCCCGAAATGTCTCCTTCATCCCAACGACCCAACCAGCCACCTCTTCCACATGCTCTCCTTCGGTGCGTACCTCCTGTAAGTTGCTCACGAACTCATCGATACGACGCAAACTCGCGCGCGCCTCCTCCAAACGTTCATCGGTCAGCCATACCGGTTGCCGATAATGGTGACGAAGCAAGAAGAACCGGATTTCTCGCGCCGAGTACCCTCGATCGATCAGGTCTTGAAGCGTCACACAACCCTCCTCGTGTGTCATCTTCTTACCGTTGACGAGCACCAACTCGCTATGAAGCCAAAATTGCGCTTGAGGCTTGCCCGTGAGCGCTCGGATCTGCGCGATCTCGTTTTCATTATGAGGAAAAACGAGTTCGACCGACGCCATGTGGATATCGAATCGATCTCCGAGTGTCGCGCGCGCCATTGCTGAACATTGGACATGCCAGCTCGGACGTACGTTGCCCCACTCGGTCTTGTAGCTCACTCCCTTGCGAAGCTCTCCCAGGGTCGAACGACGAAACAGCGTAAAATCCCGTGGATCGTTCTTGTCGTACCGCTCCAAATCCACCGTCGCCCCCATCCGAATCTTGCCCAAATCTTTGCCCGACAACTCCCCATACGACGGCACACGACCAATGTTGAAATACACCGAGCGAAGCTTCTCATACGCCACCCCCGCGTCCATCAACTCGCGCGTCAACGCTATCATCGCATCGACCGACTCCGATGCCCGCACGTATTGATCCGCCCTCGATATCTTGAGCGCATCCAAATCCTCAAAAAAACCCTGCTCATGGCGACGGCAAAGCTCTGCCATCGGCTCTCCCGTTCGCTCCGACTCTTGCACGGTATTGTCATCCACATCCGTCACACTCACGACATGCTGCACGCGATACCCAGCATGTTCGAGCGTACGACGCACGAGATCATCGACCAGCATGCGACGAAGCAACCCGAGATGAGGTCGTCGGTGAACGGTGGGACCACAGGAATACATCGTCACATCGTCGGAGGAAGACAGAGGAACGAAAGGCTCGTAACGCCCACTGAGCGTGTTGAGAAACGACAGGCGAGCAGGAACGACATCCGGTTGGGCAACTTGGAAAAGCGTGGTGCTGAGGTATCGCTCTCCCCCATCACATAAAATGGTAACGATGACGCCCGACTCCATCTGTTTGGCAAGTTCGACGGCAACGTGAACGTCCGCACCAGCGCTCATGCCTACGAGCAAACCTTCCTCACGGGCGAGACGACGAGCCATTTCGTATGCGGCATCATCGTCGACATTGATTTTTTCATCGAGGGCCCCGGCGTTGTAAATGCCCGGAACATAAGACTCTTTTAGGTTTTTCAGGCCCTGGATCTTGTGGCCGAGATAGGGCTCGACGCCAATGATGCGGATTTTCGGATTGAGCTGTCGGAATCGACGTGAGCAACCCATCAGGGTTCCGGTCGTTCCGACCGCCGCGACAAAATGGGTGATCCTCCCGCCTGTTTGCTCCCAGATTTCCGGTGCCGTACTTTCATAATGAGCGAGGGGGTTGGCTGGATTGTTGAATTGATCCGCGAGAAAGTATCGATCCGGCTCTTGGGCTGCCAACTCATAGGCCACTTCGATCGCACCATCCGTGCTTTTTTCCGCGGGCGTGAGCAGCAACTCCGCGCCGTAAGCGGCCAGGATTTTTCTTCGTTCGACCGAGGCGCCCTCGCTCATGGCAAGCACCAGACGATAGCCCTTCACCGCGGCAACCATCGCCAGTCCGATACCGGTGTTGCCGGAGGTAGCCTCGATAATCGTTTTGCCCGGATGCAATTCACCAGTCTTTTCCGCCTGTTCGATCATCCACAGCGCTGTGCGGTCTTTGATGGAACCCCCCGGGTTGTTGCCTTCGAGCTTCACCCAGATCTCGACGTTCGGGTTGGGATTGATCCTGCGAAGACGAAGCAAGGGGGTATTGCCAATGCGCGCAAGAACGCCTTCCCGAGGCGGAATCATCCGTGGTTGCGTGGTGTCGTCAGTCATGGGACGTGTTTATCACATTCGGACGCCACGATCGTGAACCGTGCGTTGGCTCGTTCTTCGGCCACGATCTTTTCATCCAAAGGACTATCGAATAGCCAAAACACCATCTCCTCCGCTTCCCACGTGCAACGTTCACCATGGTTTCGCAATCGCCCTTCGGCCGCGGCGCGAGTCACCTCGATCAACGGAATATCCCGAAGATCGCGCTGCATCGCTTCGAACCTTCCCTGCCGCCTCGAATCCGCGAAAACGAAGTGGTATCTCCCACTATAGGCCGTGTGATACCACGCGGGCCGATACGCTACCCCTTCCAGGCCCAAACGGCGTGCAATGCGCGCCAAGGCCCATCCAATCTCGCGAGCAAGACCCAGTCCAGGAACCTCTTGACCAGGAAGTTGCGGACGCTTCTCACTGAACCGCGCCCGAGGATTGCACAGCGCTAGCCAATGCACATACAGCACATCCCGCTCGACAACACGTCGACGCTCCAACATGCACTCGACCAATACGTGCTGCTTTCCCAAGGCATTGCCCATCACACGAACCCGGTCTCCCATATCCACCACGTCGATTGCCGCATGCACCTGTTCGAAACCGAGGCGTCGTATATGAGGAATGATGCCGAAGTGAGACAGGGCGTATTCAATCCCTTCCGCGGTATACAAACCGAGCAAACGAGGTTGTTCGGGAGGGCGAAGCCCCAAGGCTTCCTCCAGGTCTTTGGCCGACAACTCCTCTGCGCCTTCGAGTCGTTCACGACTCAACTTGGTGGAGACCCATCCATAACGAGCGCGCATCGGGTCATAGCTGGGTGGAATGGCGGTCGATGACCGACAAGTCAGCATCAACCCCGTGCCCGCAAGCACTTTCCACGATTCCCGACCATATCCCCCTCCGGCCGTCCATACCGATGGAACCCGGCCAAGCGCTTCGAGCACCATTCGATCCCTTCGACGCGCTCCTTCGAGAGTTAGTGCGAGCTTACCCAATCGGTCTCCCGCGACCACGTCTCCCCCCGCGATCACGAATGCGAAGTCAGCACGGGGCATGCGGCTGAGCATACGATCCAACGCACATAAATACGTTCGATCCTCCGAGCCGCGAGGCAATACCGTTTCGTCCACCCCCTCGAGCGGACCCCAACTTTCTCCCGAAATGGACCCCACCCAAACGGAAGAATCTCCACGAAAACACGCTGCCAGACCATCCGGTGGATGCGCGTCTACATCGATGACCACGATCCGACCACGGAATCCTTCGTTTCGAAGAACTGCAGTGGCCACCGCAATATCGTTGACCGCACAAAAACCACCCGCAGAATCCGGCGCCGCATGGTGAAATCCCCCAAATAAATTCAGGGCAATTCCACCATGGACAAGTCGACTTCGCGCCGCTTGTACCGTCGCACCACACGCGAATCGAATCGTTTTCAGAACCTCATCAACCTGCAACTCCGTTTCATCCGCGGCAAATATTCGTGCCAACGTTCGGGGCTGACTCAACGATTCCAAGTACTCCTGCGTATGAACACGCGCCAAATCCCGATAACGAACCCGATTGGGTCGCTCGAGCATTCCTTCCTCGATCGCCCACGCGTCGGCCAAAAACCAAAGCACCAGATCCGCTCGACGCGGCTCGAATCCCGTCAACCCTCCCACGGCACTCAAGGGAAGACGAAATGAACGATGATGCCATACCTCCGTGTGGCGTCCCACCACGTGACGCCGGAGTAAGTTCCGAAAACGAAGCTGTTTCATAAGGTATTGTCGATAAAGGGAGAAGCGACGATATCACCCAACGGCTTTTCCAACCCCCATGGTCGCCCAAGTCCCCCGTCAAAAAAAGCCATTCAACTCCCCGAATCGCCACGGGTGCCGATCTTTTGCCACGAAAACACGAAATAGTTACTTGGATGAAATCGGGTAGACATCGGTGCAGAACGATACTACATGCACACACCAGGTGTTTTGATCCGGAGAAGAAAGCGTGAATAAATATCTAAGTATTTTCATGTACTTATCCCTTGGTTCTTGCCTTGTCGGCTGCGCGCTGGACACCGTTGCGGACGAGTTATCCTCCGAGCAGGTCGATGCTACGGAAGCGGATCTGTCCACCAACGCCGTGACATTCGTTACCGTGCGTAAGGACAACCGAAAATGTGCGGCGCCCTCATGCGGCGGATATTGGGTCAAAGACGTCAACCGATCGTCTGGTGAGCAATATGTCTCCGGATTCGATTTCGGTTCATCGGGATTCGACGAACAACTCATCGGCAAGGTGACCGACGCGCCCGCGGATGAACTCATCCTTCGCGGCAGATTGGGAAAAAAAGAAGCCAAGCACGGAACGCGGAAATTGTTGGTGTACCAGGCGTTTCGAGGTCTTCCCGGCGTCAAACCGCTGCCCGGGGACGTGTATTTCCAAGCCGAAACACGCGATGTGCCGATTCAATGCTTCACCGCACCGTGTCCTAACGAGATCGCGCATCGGCTCAACACCAATCAACAATACGCATTTAGCGGTTATCAGGTAGCCTTGGCCGCGCGTCCCCACGTGGATCAAGATTGGCTGGTCGACCGCATCCAACACCATAAGGCGGTCGTTGCGGCGTTATTCGTAAAAGGCGACAAATACCCAGGCGGCTATGAATACCTTCTCGATGCCAGCCAAGTCTATCTCGACATCGCCGATGCGGTGGGTCCCTGTCCGGCCTATAAGCTTGCCGCTTGTTCGGAACCCGACGCCGATTGGGCCTACACGCGCGACGTAAACCTTTGCTTGTTGCCGGAAGTTTGCATGAGCACCCTCGGTTGCCCGTCGCTTCAGCCTCCCCGCTGTGAAGATGGCTACAGCGTTTCCGCATGGCGCACGAACTCACCGAGCTGCATTCGTTTCGCCTGCGATCCCTCCTTCGTTCTTCCGAATTGAGCGTCCTTATCTACCTGAATCCGAATGGAATCCGAGAAGGACGTTGGTGTCTCGTCGGAGGGCCATGGCCGAATGGGAATGGTTCGACGGCGTGCCATCACCCATCGATAGGGTGGAACTTGGGGGATGGTATTCGGAAAACGGGGATTATTTTTTCGCGGTAAGGGCGTACGTATCCTGAGCGATCATCAACTCTTCATTCGTGGGGATGATGAGGATACGAATGGGGGAATCGGCCGTGGCGATGTCGAGTTCTTTTCCGCGAACACCGCGATTTTTTTCCACGTCGATTTTGTAACCGATGTTTTGGAGGTTGGAACACACGCGTTCGCGCACGACATCGCTGTTTTCGCCAACGCCGGCGGTGAAGACAAGCGCGTGGACATTGCCGATGGCAGCCGTGTAGGCGCCAACATATTTTTTGATGCGGTAGCAGTACATTTCGAGGGCGAGGGCCGCTCGCGTATTGCCTTCGTTGGCTGCTTGTTCGACCGAGCGCATGTCGTTGGACAGACCCGAGACACCGAGCATGCCGCTCTTTTTGTTGAGCAGGTTGTCGATTTGTGCGACGGGCATGTCTTTGACACGGGCGAGAAAAGCGATGATGGCGGGGTCGATATCGCCGCATCGGGTGCCCATGATGAGCCCTTCCAGGGGGGTAAGCCCCATGGTGGTATCGATGGATTTGCCGTTTTGGATGGCCGTCATGCTCGCGCCGTTTCCGAGATGCGCGGTGATGAGATTCGTTTCCTCTAGTTTACGTCCGAGAATTTTCGCGGCCCGGGCAGCCACATAGCGATGCGACGTTCCGTGAAAGCCGTATCGTCGAACGCGAAGTTGTTCGTACAGCTCATAAGGGATGGGGTAGGTGAAAGCGTAGGCCGGCATGGTCTGGTGATAGGCCGTATCGAATACAGCGACCTGCGGCACGTTCGGCAACAGTTCCCGGGCGACTTTGATACCGAGCAGGTTGGGAGGATTGTGCAATGGGGCGAGCTGAATATGCTCCTCCACGGCCTTTTGCACCTTGTCATCGATGATTACGGTTTCGGAAAAAGCTTCTCCCCCATGCACCACGCGATGGCCCACGGCGCCGATTTCGGAGATATCCTTGAGGCCGCCCTTGGACTGATCGGTAAGAGCATCGATGATGAGCCGCAAACCTTGACCGTGGTCCGCCACTTTTTGGTCGATGGTGTATTTGCTATCGCCGATGGTGTAGGTGAGCTTGCTCTGTTCTTCACCGATTTTTTCGAGCAACCCCCGAGCCTGTCGTTTTTCGGAGGGCATTTCAAAAAGCTCGAATTTAATCGATGAGCTTCCAGAGTTGAGAACGAGAACCTTGAGCGACATGGTGGGTTAGCTCCTCTGAGCCTGAATGGCCGTGATGGCAACCGTGTTGATGATGTCGGGGATGGAGCAGCCGCGGCTCAGGTCGTTGACGGGTTTGCGGAGCCCTTGCATGACCGGGCCTATGGCAATGGCTTTCGCTGCCCGCTGTACGGCTTTGTACGTATTGTTTCCGGAGTTCAGATCCGGGAAAATGAACACGGTGGCAGCTCCCGCGACGCGGCTCCCCGGAAGCTTCGCCTTTGCGACCGTCGGATCAATCGCGGCGTCGTATTGGATGGGTCCTTCCACGAGCAAGTCCGGATTGCGCTCTTTGACGATCGCCGTGGCTTCACGCACTTTGTCCACATCCGAACCGCTGCCCGACGAACCCGTGGAATACGAAAGCATGGCCACATACGGTTCGATATCGAAAGATTGTGCTGTCTCGGCGCTGGCGATGGCGATGTCCGCAAGCTGCTGCGCGGTCGGATTCGGATTCACGGCGCAATCGCCATACACGAGCACTTGTTCGGGTAAACACATGAAAAACACGCTCGAAGCGATGGAGTAGCCTTCTTTGGTTTTGACGAACTCGAGTGCCGGACGAAGGGTGGCCGCGGTCGTCGTGATGGAACCCGATACCATGCCATCCGCGAGCCCTTCCTGAACCATCATCGTACTGAAGTACGTCGTATCGTTCATGAGGTCGTAAGAAAGCTCCCACGTTGGTGTTTTCTTTGGCGAGCGCAATTCGATGTACCGCTTGGCGAATCGTTCACGCAGTTCAGATGTGGCTGGATTGATGATTTGCAGATCGCCGTTGAACTTGAGCCCCTGGCGAGAAATCTCACGTTGAATCTCATCTTCGTTGCCAAGGATCGTGAGATTGACGATGCCTCGCTCGAGCAGAACTTGCGCTGCACGTAAGATACGAGGTTCGTGTCCTTCCGGCAGGACGATGTGTTTTTTGTCTCGACGAGCAATATCCATCATGCGGTGGATGAATTGCTTGGGTGTCACCCGACGGGATCGAGGTTGCACGGAGGCTCGTGCGATCAAAGGCTCCACATCGATATTGGATTCGACGAGGTTTTTGACGAGTTCAACGCGCATTTTTTGGTGAGCTTGCAAGCTCGGCTTGACCTGATTGACCAAGATGGCGGTTTCGTAGGTGCCGGTCTGCACTTTGAGCAGTGGCATGTGCCCACCCGTCAGGTCGAGCACCACGTGTTTGACGTTTTTGCCCGGTTCGAGCCCGCCGGTCATGATGATCCCCGCGGGTGCCGGAATCGCGGGAGAGGCAAACGCCCCCGCCAGACCCAGAAGCACATCATCACGATCGCCCGGCACCACCACCAGGGTTCCCCGCGGAATCCGCTCGAGAACGTTCTCTACACTCATGGCGGCAACCGCGACCTCTTGCACGATTACGTTGAGCCGGTCTTGACCAGCTATGACTTCGGCATTGAGGGCAGCCGCAACCTCCTCGATTCGCAGCTTGCTCAGCATGTCCGTGCGAGGAACCGTGCCCAATAGCTTGAGCCCCATCTTCCTGAGCGACGGCTCCGCGGCATCATGAATGGTCTTGACGTACTTCGGATCCGCGCGATTGATGACCGCTCCGAACATCTCACATCCCTTGGCGTCGAAACTCTCCTTCACCATCGTGATGTTTTGGATCATCTGATCGCACGGACCGCACTCACAATCATCGGTAAGACCCACGCAATTGTCACCGTTGGCCACGAGAAGAACAGGGGATCCAAGGTTTTTCGAGATATCCGCGTTGATGTCGAATTCGAACGCGGACATCGCGCCAAAGTAGTCCGTCCCCTCGCAAACCACGAAATCGCACTTCGAAGCGATCTTCTCGTACGCCTCCAAAATCGTATCCAACAAATGATCGTAGGTGCCGTTGCTCAACGCTTCCTGCACCTGATCCATCGTCACAGGCACCATCTCCTCGAGCGAAAACTCGAGCCCCAACGCATCTTTCATCAAACGTACGTCAGGATCCGTCCCATCCATTCCCCGCTGCCCAATCGGTTTGAAGTAGCCAACGCGAGAAAGTGTCGACTCGAGCAGATGAACCAATCCCAGTGCAAGAGTGCTCTTGCCACTGCCGCGCTGGGTTGCCGTAACGAGAATGCTGCTTGCCATGTGTCTCTCCTAAGCGATGGTCAGAGGATGCGCACGAACCGGTTGAGCCTCTCACCCTCAGATTGAATTCGCGATGAATCCGTCACAGGAAAGAGGTTCTCATCAAGAACGTGACGTGGTCCCGCGCTTGCACGAAAACAAGGCTTTTTGTGGATTCGGAACCAACACGGAGCCCATCGCTCCACCCGCTCCCATAGCCGCACACCCAAGACCAGTCAACCGAACGACGACACCGGCACCCAAGAACCGCTTCCGTGGCTTCTCACTTGCCTTG
>ENA-UPXM01006735-UPXM01006735.1-activated-sludge-metagenome-genome-assembly--contig:-NODE-6735-length-10581-cov-5.002185_pt1 | contig 10581 bp, 8 predicted proteins | sample MGYA00238178_ERZ772708 | MGnify/ENA primary metagenome ERZ772708 (study PRJEB29002, sample SAMN05720212) | activated sludge metagenome | isolation source: anaerobic digester from wastewater... | reverse complement strand
TTCTGCCTCGGAACATCAAGAACTACAAAACACTGTTCAATATTATCTTTCTATATGTAGACGTTTTATAGCATAATGCGGTCGAATTATGATTAACAAGGTCGTTAGGGAGTCCGTATGACAAAACAGGATAACCCGATGCATATGCCCACAGCCCTGACCATGGAATATCGCCTGCCGGTCTATCCGGTCAGTCGGGTCAAGGACGGCATTGCCGAGACCGGCATGGGCACTGTGTATTTCAATCAAGGTCGATTAACCGCGTATCACCGAGATCTGCTGGATGTGGTTATCACTTATTCGGAGGAATTGCGATTAAATAGCAGCGGTGAGGTCGAGGTGATTTTTGACCCGCCAAGGATCGCCAGGGTGCTGGGGATTGATTCGGAATGGCGATTCCAGCGCAGATTGCTGGAGGAGCTTGCCGTTGCCGTCGTGTCAATCAAACCTACGGATCAAGCGGCACCTGGCGCTACCTTCACTGTGCTTGCGGTTGTGGGGGAAACGGATATGCCGGCCAGAAGGAAAGGGGGGCAGTTCGGTACCAACCTGAAAAAGGTCGTTTTATCCAGCTGTTATGTGCAGTACTTAAAGTCCCAGCCAACAGTCTGTCTGGGGCGGGAGGTCGTTGGACAGGTCATGCGGCTGCGCAACCAGGTCTCCAGGACATCCGCCAAGTGGCTGCTGGCCGGTCGAGGGGAGCAGCGGCTGGGGCTAAATGAACTGCTGCAGTATGCCGGCTGCCGAGGCAGCAAGGTCATGATGTCCAAGTATCGTCGGCAGCTGATGGATGATGCAGCGTTGCTGACGGAACTGGGCGTTGTCATTGAATCCGGTGTGGTCAGTTGCAGTGGAGAGGCGGCGGTTGTGTTTGATGCTCCTTTTGACCTGGCTCCGTTCTCGCCAGAACTGTCACAGCGAAACGGCGTAAACAATAATTCTGCAGAAAATGCATATTCAACAGATATAACCATCTATGAGACGGAGTGCTCTGTTGCAAACAATACCCCCGAGCCACTGGTTAATATTAATTCGACCGATCAATCATTTATCACGACAGAAGTAAACCATAATTCGGTAGTGTTTTCAGATCAAGCTGGGCAGACATTTAATCAACTATCGGCAGATGTGAAGGGCGATCCTGCTGCCACTTCAGACAGTCCAAAGCATATCCGTCGCAAGGGGAAAAAGAGTCCAAAGGCCGTTGAGGCGGAAGAGCAGTATTCCTTGGCCGGTTTGTGGTAAGCGGTTTTTTTGTAGATTCCTGATCAGCTATCAAAAGCTGATCTGATCTCTTACAACTTGTATCTTTACAGTAACTGGGCAACAATAGGGCGCTGCTGATATGGGGCAGGCGGTTTACAGGGATTTGTTAAATTCTATTTCTATTGGCTTAAATGCGTGTAGATATTTAAATCACGTTTTCAACTTTGACATTTTTGATCGATTTTGACTTATTGAGTTTTGGAGGTTTTATGCGTGCATGGTTTTATGTTTCGGCAATGCTGATGTTAATGTTTTGTGCTGCCTGTTCGCCCAAGGTTGTCCCGATCAGGACTGTGGCGATCATGCCGGCCAACAACTCTGCTGCCACAACCTTTCGTGAGGTAGCAATCCTGCCTTTCGACGGACGGGAGGGGTTGGCAACGTCGTCAGAACTTGAGGCTATGCTGACCAGTATCAAAGTTGGGGAACAGCCCTATTTCAGATTGGCTGATCGGACGCAACTACAGAACATCATTAGTGAAATCAAGTTATCCCATAGTGGCATGCTGACCGATGACGCTATCATTAAAATCGGCAGACTGGCCGGTGTGAAGGGGATTTATACCGGTGTTGTCACCATGAACGAGATATCATCTGACCCGTATACGGAAAAGCGCCCCTATACGGTTTGCGGAGCATATTCCACCATCACCAGCAATACCAAGAGAAGCTCTGTGAGCACTCCGGTTTGCACAAGCTGGATCCAGAAATACAACATTGTCAACTGCACAAGAAAAGCGGCCAGTTTTGGTTACTCAGTCAAGCTGACCGAGGTGGAAAGCGGACAGGTGGTTTATGCGGCTGATTTCTCATCCAGTTCTGCTGACGCGGCCTGCAACGACAGACGGGCTGTAAAAAGCAATGCCGAGTTGCGTCGTCAGGCCAAGGACGATGTCAAGGCCAAGTTCCGCAGGGATGTGGCCCCTTTTGAAACGTACCTGACCATTAATATCATGGGAGAAAACGAGGGAATTCCCGGTGGTCGCCCCCAGGAACTGTTTGAGCGCGGTATTGAATATGCCGAGGCGGGACGGTTGGATCGTGGCTGTGAATTGTGGCAGGAAGCGCTGGCGATGGCGCCGGGTGCCGTGCCGCTGATCTACAATATGGGCATCTGCCACGAGGTCCGGAACGAACTGGAACAGGCCCGTGATATGTATAGAAAAGCCGATCGTGCATTGGGAAAGCCTGACAGCCTGATCAATAGTGCATTGGGAAGAATAGGGGAGGCCATCGAGCGGGAAAGGAAACTAAGGCAACAGCAGTCTGAGCGCCAGCAGAAGATGCAGCCGGCAAGACGTGTCGGCAGCAATCAGCAGTTCTGAGAACAACTTTACGGATCAGAAATCGTGCAGCATTTTTTGCAGTTCCTTCGGCAGGCTGGGGCGGCCATTCTTGTTGATGGCCGTTCCAATTGCCAGCGCCCTCAGTATTAATTTGTGATCCGGCAGACGGTAAATATTCTGGTGGAAGCCGATCCTGACCGGGGAAACTCGATAGGGTTTCAATTCAACCACAAATCTGTCACCGCTGGTCAGAGGCCACTTGAAATCTAGTTCAATTCTGGTCAGCACCATGTGGATCTTGTTTTCAACCATGGCGGCAAAGTCAATTCCCATGCTTTTCAGATATTCGTGCCTGGCATGCTCAAGGTAGTTCTGATATACGGCATTGTTGACGACACCCTCCATATCCAGTTCATAATCCCTGACCGACATTTCAATCCTGAATCCGCCATGAGTCATATATTAAACCTCCCGAGTTTACTGTTATCCACAAATTCAGGCATCTTCATCTATTGCTGAGACGGGGTCTGCATTTTGCTCCGGAACAACCATATACTGGGCGGCCACCAGCGAAATGACACCCAGGACAGCCCCTGCCAGAAAGGGTATGCGGTAGTCTATCATCCACAGCAGACCACCAAGAGCAGGCAGGAACACGGCCGCAATATGGTTGATCGTAAAGCCTACCGCCATGGAGGATGCGATATCCTTGGGGTTGGCGATCTTCTGGAAATAGGTGCGAATGGCAACGGCAAAATTGAACAGGATATTGTCCAGGATGTACATCGCGGCAGCCAGGGTCTTGGAGGTGGTGTAGGCGTAGACCAGGAAAATGATAATCACCCCCGCATATTCGATCGTTGAGATGTGACGTTCACCGAACTTGACAATTGCGCGCCCGATCAGCGGATTAAGAATCCAGGCCACGGTGTTGTTGATAATAAACAGGATCGTCATTTCCTGGACAGAGAAATGAAACATTTTAACCAGCAGGAAGATGGAAAAGACCATGAATATCTGTCTGCGGGCACCGGACAGGAAGGTGAGTATGTAATAAAGTGTGTATTCCTTTTTGAGAAACATCTTCTGGCGCTGGGGGGCGATGTTGTTGTGGGTTGGATCCTGAAGCAGGCCCCAGATACCAGCAATCACTACCAGACTGCCCACAATCAAAAACGTTTCCCGGTAATCCAGAAACTTGATCAGTACCCAGATCAGCACACCGGATGCGATGCTGGAAGCAGCGGCCAGACTGCGCAAACGCCCGAAAATGATGGGTGAGACACTGGTGGAAAAGTACTGCAGGGTTAGAGACTGATTGGTGGTTTCGTAATAGTGAAACCCAAAACTCATCACCAGTGTGGTGAAGATCAGTCCGGTATAAGTGGGCAAAAGACCGGTGATTCCTGTTCCAACCCCAAGCAAGGCGATTGAAAGCGCGGCCAGGCGGTGTTCCTTGATGACCATGATCAGAAATACGGCCAGCAAGGCCAGAAAACCCGGCACTTCGCGCACAGACTGGATCATACCGACGCCGTCACCGTCCAGCTTGATTACCTCAACTGCATAGTTATTGAAGAGGATCGAATATCCCTGCAAACCAACCATGGAAGCTGCCGTGAGCACGGCGAGAAAACGGAGCATCGGTTTCTGTTCGGATGTGAGTATCATATATTTATCTTTCGGGAAGGCAGACGAAGGATATGCCAGTGTCCACCCGGCAGTTTAATGTAAATTACGCCAAACAGCGCCGGATGTCATAATAAAATATTTGCCAGACGTGAAAAAACAGATTGGTTAGACGTAGATTGAAAAGGTGTAGCGGCAATCAGGAATGTTGGAATTGATGCGGGGTGTGCTGACTGTTGAAGTTTGATCCATTCTGGATGGATGGGTCTGTTGGGGTGATCTGACTTGTGTAGCCAACTGCGCGCGGGCGTTGCCGATCCTGGACGCAATCTCTGTCTGGCTGCTGGTATGTTCAGTTTGCTGGGCACCTCTGACAATTGATTGTCTGACAAATGTATCCAGGGCATTAATATTCATAAACTGGCTGCTTTCAAATTGGGATATGGACGCTAGTAAACATTATGGACATCATGCAGCATATTCTGTGCCTGAATGCGAGTGCAATGCAATGTCCTGCAATTATAGTTAGTTATGCAATTTTAAGAGAGTATGGTTGTATCGGCGTGCGGCGACAGTCATATTTCCAATGACAGTGTGACAGATTATTGACTTCAATCTGGTGCGCCAGTTTTCGGGCTTCAAATTTCGTTTCTGAAGGGTTTTCTTGCGGCAGGCAATACGATGGGTTGTCTTTTAGCTGGTCAATGTGAATTGCCACAATATTGGAGGGTAGTCTATTGTAGGGCAGTAAATCATACAGAAGCATCCGTAAATGTCTCATAAGCTATATTATGTTAAGTACGCAATAGGATATTTATATGTTGGCTCAGGACACATATGTGAGCAATGTATCGGCCTATCCTCTTGTTACTCGATGGTTTTTGGAATATCTGAGAATTATTGGTTATGGATTGTAATTGGAGATTTCAATCAGGTTGGCGTCCGGATCCCGAACATAGACGGAAGTGATCGGACCAAGTGCTCCGGTGCGAGGAACTGGCCCTTCTTCAATGTGAATATTGAGGTTGTTAAGGTGGTTTATGACCTCATCAAGTGGTGTTTCAGTGATAAAGCACAGATCAGCTGATCCCGGTGAAGGATGTTTGGCGTGCGGTTTCAGTGGGTTGTTGGCTTCATGCAGGTTGATCTTTTGCTGGCCAAAGATAAGAGCCTTGCGCCCCGCAGCAAATGTTTCCACCGTCATCCCCATTACTTTGGTGTAAAACGCAATGCTGGCATCAATATCTTTAACGGTCAGTACAAGGTGATCAAGACTGCTGATGATCATGTTATGTCACCACTGTTAATTGCCTTATAAATCAAATAGGTTTATCTGGTCATTTAATGTATTGCTTAAATCTTTCGCTTATCGATAACCCTGGCGGACTTGCCTTCAAAGCGTGTGATGCTGTTTGGCTCAACCAGCTTGACGGTAACCCCGATGCCGATGAGCGCTTCAATCTTGCGCTCCACTGTTTCCAGGAACGCCTTCTGCTTTTTCATCTCGTCATAGAAGATGTTTTCCGTCACTTCGATGCAAACCTCCAGGGTATCAAGAGTGCCTTTACGATCCAGCACCAACTGGTAATGCGGTTCGCATCCTTCAATGGCAATAAGCACCTCTTCAATCTGGGACGGAAATACGTTAACGCCGCGAATAATCATCATGTCATCGGAACGCCCCATGGTCTTGTTCATTCTGACCGTGGTTCTGCCGCAATCGCATTTTTCATAGTTAAGGCTGGTAATATCCCTGGTCCGGTAACGGATCATCGGGAAGGCCTCTTTGGTCAGCGTGGTCAGTACCAGTTCACCCATACTGCCCGGAGGCAGGACTTCACCGGTTTCCGGATTGATGATCTCGGCAATGAAGGCATCTTCGGAGATATGGATGCCGTTTTTGCAGCAGCATTCCCCCCCTACTCCCGGTCCGATCACTTCAGACAGGCCATAATTATCTGTTGCACTGATCATCAGACGCGTTTCAATTTCCCTGCGCATGGCTTCAGACCAAGGTTCGCCGCCAAAAAGTCCGACTTTCAGCGAAAGTGTTTTGGGATCAATGCCGAGTTTTTCCATGCGGTCGGCAATGGTGATGGCATAGCTGGGGGTGCAGACCAGCGCCGTGGTCTTGTAGTCCTGCATGATCATGATCTGTTTTTCCGTGTTGCCGCCCCCCATGGGTATAACCGCCGCACCAATGGATTCAGTGCCGTAGTGCAGGCCAAAAGCCCCGGTAAAAAGACCGTAACCGAAGGCGATCTGGACCACATCGTCGTGTGTAACACCCGCTGCGGTCATGAAACGCGCAACCAGATTGGACCACATCTTCAGGTCGTTTTTAGTGTAACCGACAACCGTTGGCTTGCCGGTAGTGCCGGATGATGAGTGTATCCTGACAACCTCGCGTAGAGGCACGGCAAACATGCCGTAGGGATAGTTCAGCCTAAGATCTTCCTTGGTTGTAAAAGGCAGCTTGGCAAGATCGGCCAGTGAACTTACATCTTCCGGGACAATCCCCAGTTCGTTAAACTTGTTCCGGTAACAGGTGACATTCTTGTAAACGCGATTGAGTGTGGCCTGCAGCCTTTCCAGCTGCAGCTGCTCCAGCTCTTCTCGCAGCATTGTCTCGTGTTGTGGATCCCATATATTGGTCTGCATCAGCATATTCTCCTGTATTGCGCAATAAACAGGCTCGACATGACTATTCTGGCATGGTCAGGGCAGCCTGGACTACCTGTATGGTCTGTTCAATCGCCTGTTCAATCGGAAGTGAAAGCATTTCGCCGGTCTTGCGTAGTTTCAGCTCCACCTTTCCTTCGGCCAGCCCCTTACTGCCGACCACAATCCTGAGCGGGATACCGATCAGGTCATTATCCTTGAACTTGACCCCAGGACGTTCATCGCGGTCATCAAACAGTACTTCTAGCCCTGCCTGTTCAAGTTTGAGATAAATCTCTTCGGCAGCGGCCATGACACCGGCGTCCTTTGTGTTGACGGCCACCACCGAACAATGGAAGGGTGCCAGTGCAACCGGGAAAATGATCCCGTTCTCGTCATGATTCTGTTCGATGGCAGCTGCCACAGTACGTCCGATACCGATACCGTAACAGCCCATGAAGATGATCTGCTCCTTGCCGTTTGCATCCAGATAGGTGGCATTGAGTGATTTGGAATACTTGGTACCCAGCTTGAATACGTGGCCGACCTCGATGCCGCGCCACATCTCAAGTTTTCCACTTTCACAGCGCGGACAGGGATCGCCGGCCTGCACGTTGCGGATATCGGCAAAGCGATCCACATGGAAGTCGCGCTCCAGATTGGCATTGATAAGGTGCATGTCCTTTTCATTGGCGCCTATGACCGAGTTGTACATGGTCTGCACGATCAGGTCGGCAATTACCGGCACGCGGGCCTTTATATCCATTGGTCCCAGAAACCCGACCGGAGAGCCGGTCACCTGCAGGATCTCTTCCTCGGTCGCCATGACTATTTCTTCCCAGCCCATACAGTTCTTCAGTTTGATCTCGTTCAGTTCATGGTCGCCACGCAAAAGCGCCATAACAAACTCACCCGTACCGGATGAATAAACCATGGTCTTGATGGTGCGATCCTCTGTCAATCCGAGAAAGGCAGCCACATCGGCAATACTCTTCATATCCGGGGTGGCGGTCTTTTCCATCGGCAGCATTTCCATGACCTTTGCGGTGTGTGGCGACCGGGACTCGGCTTTTTCCACATTGGCCGCGTAACGGCATGCATGGCAGGAAACGATAGCGTCCTCGCCCGAATCAGCCAGCACCATGAACTCGTGGGATGATGAGCCGCCGATACTGCCCGTATCCGCCTCAACCGCACGGAAGTTGAGCCCGCAGCGTTCAAAGATACGGATATAGGCCTGATACATCTTTTCATAGGAACAGTCGGCCGCGCTGCTGTCCACGTCGAAGGAATAGGCGTCCTTCATGATGAATTCCCGGCCGCGCATCAGACCGAAACGGGGACGAATCTCGTCACGGAACTTGGTCTGAATCTGGTAGAAATTGACCGGCATCTGGCGATAGCTCTTGATCTCCCGACGCACCATGTCGGTGATGACCTCTTCATGGGTCGGTCCCATGCAGAATTCGTTTTCCTTGCGATCCTTGAAGCGCAGCAGCTCCTTACCGTAAAAGGCCCAGCGCCCGGATTCCTGCCACAGCTCTGCCGGCTGCACGGAAGGCATCAGCATTTCAATTGCCCCTGCCCTGTTCAACTCCTCACGGACGATATTTTCGAACTTGCGGATCGAGCGCAGTCCAAGGGGGAGATAGTTGTAAATACCGGCGGACAGTTTGCGGATCATGCCTGCGCGCAGCATCAGCTGATGGGAGACGACCTCGGCGTCGGAAGGGGTTTCCTTGACGGTAGGGATAAAGTAGCGGGAATAGAGCATTATTTATAACCTCATTTGTTGGGGAATCATGGTCAGGAATTTTGTGGATTGGGGGCGGGAACCTGGAACTGGAATTGATGCAACTGTCTTTACCAGTCCCCAGTCACCAGTCCCAAGTTAGAGCTTTTCAATCTCTTCAAGCAGCGCTTCAGCCAGTTTGTCTTCCGGCACCTTGCGGATAACCTCGCCGTGACGGAACAAAAGGCCTTCACCCTTGCCGCCGGCAATACCCACATCCGCCTCGCGCGCTTCTCCGGGGCCATTGACGGCACAGCCCATTACAGCCACGGTGATGCGCTTGTCGATGTTCTGCAGCTTTTTCTCTACCTCGTTAGCCACCTTGACCAGGTTGATCTGGCACCTGCCACAGGTGGGACAGGACACGAAATTCACCCCACGCTGACGCAGTCCCAGACTCTTCAAAATCTCGTAACCGACCATGACCTCGTCCAGCACGTCACCTGTCAGCGATACGCGCATGGTGTCGCCGATGCCGTCGGCCAGCAGGATGCCCAGCCCGACGGATGACTTGATGGTGCCGGAGAAGATGGTGCCGGCCTCGGTGATGCCGATGTGCAGCGGATAGTCAACCTTGCTGGAGAGCAGCCGATAGGCGGCCACGGTCTTCATCACGTCGGAGGCCTTGAGTGATATCTTGATTTCCTGATAGCCAATCTCTTCAAGGATGCGGATGTGCCCCAGGGCCGATTCCACCATGGCTTCGGCGGTCGGATGTCCATAGCGCTGCAGTAGTTCCTTTTCCAGCGAGCCGGCATTGACGCCGATACGGATCGGTACCTGACGCCCGGCAGCAGCCTTGACAACCTCCTCCACCTTCCATTTGTCGCCGATATTGCCCGGATTGAGCCTGAGTCCGTCAATGCCGCCTTCCAGCACCTTGAGGGCCAGCTTGTAATCGAAATGGATGTCGGCGATCACCGGGATCGGGCTTTGGGCCTTGATACTGCCCAGCGCAACGGCGGCATCCATGTCCGGTACCGCGCAGCGGACAATCTCGCAACCGGCATTTGCCAGATCCCTGATCTGAGCCAGTGTTGTATCAATGTCTCTGGTATCGGTAGAGCACATAGACTGCACCGCGCAGGGAGCACCGCCGCCAATGAATACCGAGCCTACTTTTATCTGTCTGGTTGTCTTTTTCATAATTGGGCATAGTAGACAACATGGCTAAAAAAATCAAGGACGTTGGGCGGCAGAATGCATCAAAAAACTTTCCATGTGAGCTGCTCAACTGCTACAATTCCGCCATGTCAGACCTGATGTGCACCATGCCCGCGCTAGCGGGACTTCGTTCATTTTTCCCTGCAGTGATGCATGACAGCATCTTTGTAGTCGGCGGCACTGTACGTGATTTGCTGAGCGGTGCGGCAGCCAAGGATATCGACCTGGCCGCAGCGCTTGACGATGACGCCTTAGAACGGCTTGGATTCCGAGCAGTCAGCGGGAAAAGCACGGTGGATATCTGGTTCAGGCACGATGCCCGGCTTGGAAACATGGAATTGGTTCAGCTGGACAACCGCGCGGCCCTGGCCTGTGATCTGGCCAGGAGGGACTTCACCATCAACGCCCTGGCGATGGACCTGACCGGTAAACTGATTGATCCCTGCAATGGAGCTGATGATATTGCCGCCAGAAGATTGCGTCCCTGCTCCCCCACCGCCATTGAAATAGATCCGCTACGCACGTTCCGGGCCTTTCGTTTCAGCGCTGAAAATTGGGTTTTGTCTGAAGATATGGAGGTCTTATTACGTTCAAGGGGCTGGGACAGATACCTTGATCAGATTCCGGTTGAACGTTTCAGCAGAGAGATGACCAAGGCGCTTGGGGCTGCGGACCCTGCCGGCTTTTTTCTCCGCATGCAGCAGTTCGACATCGGAAAATGCTACCTGCCAGAGCTGTTTCGTATGCCCGCCATACCAGCCGGACCGGCACGCCACCATCCAG
>ENA-UPXM01006729-UPXM01006729.1-activated-sludge-metagenome-genome-assembly--contig:-NODE-6729-length-10588-cov-3.632678_pt1 | contig 10588 bp, 6 predicted proteins | sample MGYA00238178_ERZ772708 | MGnify/ENA primary metagenome ERZ772708 (study PRJEB29002, sample SAMN05720212) | activated sludge metagenome | isolation source: anaerobic digester from wastewater... | reverse complement strand
TTTCCGCTGTGAGTGTACAGCTTTGCCCCGGATCAACCATCCCTGATGCCAATGAAGAAACAGGTGCAGGAACATAGGGAAACCATCCCTGCTTCTTGAATTGATTCAAAACAATCTTCGTACGTTGTGGAAAATAAGTTGTAAAAAGGTAATTGCATTCGCTCAGCCATGTTTCACGAGTCCGTAGAACACCGTTTGCGGCTCCCCAACGTGCACTCTCAGCGACAACCACATTATCTATTTCATCCATTCGTGATTTGAAACGCTGGGCACAACGTTCCGGAGTTAAAACGCCACCATCAAAAAATTGCTCCTGCGCTAAATCGGCAAAGCGCATTCGATATTCTGGATTCTCCGAAAGCTTTTGATGGAGCATCATGGGTTCAAATTGAGACAAACCTGTACGATTCCAGCCTTGAACAGTTAAATCATAGTCGACTGGCGTATTTACCCCTAATGTATGCTCTGAATCATGGCGAAACCATTTAAACCCATCCGGATTTTTCCGATTATAAATAGCAAAAAGATTGTTAGGCGCACCGCCAAAAAGAGAATAAGGAGAATCCCAGTCTGCCGTGTAATATACGTTCAGCATCAACTTAATAAGATTGTCTTCATCCAGCAAAACGGGATAATCTAAATTACGGGAGCCGTCGGGATTAAGTCCCTTCACTCGGTAATAATTATCGCTATAATCTCCCGAGTAACCTTGCGCCGTAATTGAATAAAACTCTCTGTAGGCATCCATGCTTCCATCGGATGCTGAGTTAGCGTGAATACAGTCCCAATCTTTTTCGTCACCGCCCAGATAAGTTGCGGCATAATAGGCGTCCACCCTTTCTTGCGTTTGATAAAGGCCCCAGTAAATTCCGTTAATAAAAAGATGATAATGCCGACTCCGTGTGTAGGGAACATCCACATCCCTCTGTAAATCACGAGAAAAAACTTCGCGCACAAATGTACACTTTTCTGAGCCGTTACATGCCCAGGAATAATTCTGAGCTGTTCGGAAATCCACCTGAGAAAATTCGTCTGCACCCTCTTCACCAAAAAGAGGGTATTTTAAGGAGCTTTCTCCATATCTTCCCCGAAAATAAACTTTGAACGAATGCTTGGGGTTCTCAGGTGTTCTGCTAAACCCTCCACGGATCCTGAGTCCGGCGTTGATTTGAAATCCATTTCCGGTTTTCGGCTTGATTAATTCAACGGAAACCGGACGCTCCCAATCCATGCCGGAGTTATATGCGTTTACATAAATTCCGGATTGCGCATTAAATAAATTCCTTAAATCCGTAACCAATGAAATCGTATCAATATCCTGAAAAGATTGCCTTAATCTACCGGAGTAAAAGCTACTCTGCACTACCGAAGGATTCATTCCGTAATACAGCCTTTGATTATTCGCACCTTGTAAGGGCCACCCTTGTGGTGGGGTAGATGATTGAGTGAGCACATCCTCCAAAAAAATCCAGGTTCCGCACACCATCTCTGAGCCGATGAATCCGGGCTTGTTTGCAACTGCTTTTAGGACCGTTGTACGGTCTATTACCAGTGGCTCTGCATAAAGGGTTCCTGACATTTTTGTCGGGTTAGTACCATCCAGCGTATATCGTATTTGAGCCCCTTCTTCAGCGTAGAGCTCAAGTCTGAAGGGCTCTGAGCAATAACCATGTTTATGACTGAAAATTACTTTTGGGAGGCATGTTTCGACCGGAAGAGTAACGTTTATTTTCCCCGGAGTGGGAATTTCAAAGTAGTAACAGGTATTTGGATCCGCACCCAGTCTCTGACTGTAACCATAGGAAATATCTGCACGCAGTGGCGGATATTGCGGGGCAAATTCATGCAGAATTGTCATGCCATCTGGTGCGATCAGAGCAAGGTACTCACCCGACTTACTCAGATTGAAATTAGTCTGGAAAGGGCCGTCCACCGGAGAAGCCTGTTCAGAGTCATTCGCATAAACAAGAAGGTACCCTTTAGCGGGAATCATGAGGGGAGAAGGAAATTGCCATTTCTGCAATTGGGAACTCTTATCACTCAAGTAACACCCGCCGATATCTACCGCCGCTGATGAATCATTATAGAGCTCAATCCAATCGCAGTACTCTCCACTGGGGTCTGTAACACCCTTGCTGCTTGAGGTCATGATCTCGTTGACGCGAACTGCATCCAACTGCCCCCAACATGTCCCAGTCAGGAGCATAAGCACGAGTGAGGTCATTCCCAATGTCACAACATACGCCTTTAAAACTCTTTGCATTCCTTTGATGCCCCTCTTGATTCAAATACTTAAATCATTTTATACAAACCAGACAAACCAGCGGGACGCGCCTTCTCTTGTCCACCAATATATCACCATATCAAATAATTTCTACAGGACATTTAGGCATCGCCTCCAAAAACCTACTGCCATAATACTTATTTAAAATTCGACTATCTAAAACAACTACAATTCCGTGGTCTGTCTGATTGCGAATCAAACGTCCAATTCCCTGACGAAACTTGAGAACAGCCTCGGGCAGCGTGTATTCCATAAATGGATTGCCACCTCTCTGGCATATCAATTCTAAACGAGCTTCAGTCAGGGGGTGGTCGGGCGTTACAAAAGGTAAGCGGGTAATAATGACATTAGAAAGAGATTCCCCGGGCACGTCTACACCTTGCCAGAAGCTATCTAAACCAAAAAGGACGCTGTCAATGTTTTTTCGAAACTTCTCCAGCATTGCCGAACGAGGCAATCCTGTCCCCTGAACATAAAGCTCTATATCCAGGTCATCAAAGAAAGACTCTAGCTCCCCACCCACCTTGCGCATAAGCTGATTGTTCGTAAAAAGAACAAATGCTTTCCCGTGGGTTTTTTTAACGAAAAGTTTGATATACTCTACCAACTTGTCCTGGTATTCATCTTCACGCGGATCCGGCATTTCATTCACCAGGTAAAGACGCATTTGCTTATCAAAATTAAACGGAGAACCGACCTGAAGTAGTTCAGCTACCTCCGCGCCCAAACGGTTTGAGACATAATCAAGTCCCGATGAAATCTGGCTCTTTGAAGAAAATTTTTGTTCCGCATAATAAACCCTTTCCTTCTTTGAAGGTTTCGTTTCTTCGTCAACAGATTCTCCCCCTGCTCTCGTGGAAAGAGTTGCACTGGTCAAAACCACAGAAGTATTTGAAGCAAAAATTCGCTCTCTAAGATACTGGGCCACATCCATGGGTGCCGCGTGAAGACTGATTTGAGGCTTTTGGCTTCTCCCACTTATACTCTTCTCGACCCAATAGACGTGATCATCTTCAGACTGATTTAGAAAAGCCGCAACGTAATTCCTCATTTCGGCAATACGTTTGGAGCAGTAAGCCAGCTCGGATATGCTTTCTTTATCCTCAACCGTTTTTGAAATTTGCTCTATATCATCACAAATTCGAGCCAAATGAGATGCGACATTATCATTTACCAGGTTAGGTCTGCGTATGCGCAAATCACTCCAGGATTGCTTTTGAGACGAGGCTAAGGATGTTTTTTCGCATGCATCCTCCAAAGCTGAAAAAAACTCTTCTCCGGCCTCAAGTGCATCGGCGATGTGTGGCACCTCGTGAGGACGAAGTAGAGAGGTGAAAATACCTTTTTGAGTACGGGGATTATAGAGCCGATTTAGCGCATAGCGATACTGTCCGCTGGAAAGGCTAAAACCGATATGTTTAGATGCGACATTTTCAAGGGTGTGTGCCTCATCGAAAATCACGAAATCATTACTCATCAGCACCCCTTCAGCCGGCATATTAGGAACCAAACCCAAATGAATGAAAAAAAGAGTATGGTTCAGTACCAAAATATCCGAGGTAAAAATACGATTGCGCGCTTTTTGAAAAAAACAGATAGGGTGATCCTGTGCAAAATCTGATTTGTTGCCGCAGAGCTTGGGAGAACATAACCCGCGTTCCGAACAAACTTCAGCCCAGACTGTTGGGTCCGGCTCTTCTGAAAAATCTGAGAGCGTTCCATCTTGCGTTTTTTGTGCCCACTCATTAATTCTCTCCAGCTCAGTTTGCTCAGCCTCCGTAAAAAGAAATTTCGCATTACGCATTGCTCTGTGGAGACGATGTGTGCAGAGGTAATTCGAGCGCCCCTTAAGCATCGTATAAGTGAAATCTGTATCGAGAATCTTTTTGAGCAACGGCAGATCCTTTTGGATTAATTGCTCCTGTAGATTGATCGTGTGGGTACAGACGATGGCTTTTTTCTTGTGCTGAACGGCGTGAAAAATAGCAGGGACCAAATAGGCCAAACTTTTCCCGACTCCGGTGCCAGCTTCAACGATAAGCTTGTTATTTGCCAGAAAGGCTCCAGCAACAGCCTCAGCCATCCGTTGTTGCTGAGGCCGATATTCAAAATTTTTAAAACGAGCCAGACTTCCTTCCGGTGAAAAAAAAGTACGCACCTCTTTTATTATGTCCGACTCGGAACCCCCATTTTGCCCCGAAAAACTGATCACAATGAATTAGGCCTTTTAGCGGTCCAAGAGTTCAATTTTAAAGAAAGTTTCAAAGGTGCTTCCTATATCCGTAGGAACGCGCGGAAAAGGGAAAACCAAAAGCCCGCTCTTTGTTTGCTTAAGAGCAGGAAAATAAGTGAACTGTCCCAAAATGGGTTTGCTCCAATTTGTTTCATCAAAACTGTAGGAAACAAGAGCCTGCTTTCCTCTTGGTCCGCGAAAGTGTACCCAGTTAGATTCCTGATCGGGCATTAAAAGTATTTGGTGAACTCCCGGCTCCTCTTCCTCAACCTCTGAAATGCTGTAAAAGCATTGAGAACGGGTTGCCGTCGCATGCGCGTCTTGTATGATGTTCCAGGAGGCAATAAACACATTTGTGCTCCGGACCCAATCAATGGCATTCGTTGAATACCCGAAGGCAAACCTTCGCCCGGCAGCCCCATGAGCTTTTAGAAAACTTGTCTGGCCATCCAATACGCCCATCTGCAACGCGGGAGGAACTTTATCAGCCCCCACAGCCCGATAGTAGGCGGCAGGAGGTCCCTTCAAGAAAACAGTGGTAGTATCACTTTCCAAAACTCTGCTCGCAACTGTGAACCATTCATCGGCTGGCCCAAAAGAAGCTTGAATCCCGACGGGAGAATAAGCCGGACCTCTTATCGTAAGAGAGACGCCACCCTGTACTGATTCTACTTTTGAACACGTCACTATTGAGGCAGGAGAAGCATACACTCGAACTCCAAAATTAGCCTTCAGCACTTCCCCAAAATAGAATGGTTTAAATTCCTCAGCAGATTGGTAGTTTTCATCTACAGCCCGCATCCAAAAATCGCCATAACTGGAACCAACCGTGGGCGAATCATACATGATAACACCCATGGTATCTTTTTCAGCTATGCTTAAACCGTAGAATTGAATGGTCCACGCAATGCACGGATCTTCTACCTGAATGTTAAGTCCATCCAGACAAATTAAACTGTGTCCGCTAACCAATTGAATCGGATGGGATTCATAAAGGAGAGTTTTAGGCAAATACAATTTGTAGTATTCATCCGAGTTTTCATACTCAGGGCCATCCTCTCTATAAAGCCGAACAATAGCATATTTTTCGGGGCTAAGAGTCTTTATGCTGGAGTAGCACTCGATCTCGATTCTTTCGATAGTCCTGGCATCGCCCGCAAAATAGATCTCGTCCCCCATTTCATTGCGCAAGTTGCTAGGACCGTAAAAATTACCCATACCGGGATCATTAAAGTTGTCGAAAATAATCTCCCGATCCGCTTGGCAAACCTGAGACATGCCGAGCAAAAACAAAAAAAAGAAACCTATTTTCCTCATTTTATGGACCATATAACCCAAACACCACACAGCGACAATCTACACCAATATATAGGAAAGAGCAATAAGGATTGTGTTATTTTAAACGAACCCATACACTCCCACGTGACTCGTGTCTCACAGGGCCATGGAGTTTAAACAGGAAAAGAAGAGCGACCAAGCCAAGGTCAGAGTGGCATTGCTGTCAGTTTGTTCAAACACCTTTCTGGTAATTGGAAAACTAGCTGTAGGCGCCTTGGTGGGCTCTGTTTCGATTATTTCTGAAGCCATTCATTCCTGCATGGACCTCTTGGCTGCGGCGATTGCTTTTTTTGCAGTCAGAACATCAGACACTCCTCCGGATCAAGAGCACCCCTATGGGCATGGAAAAATCGAAAACGTCGCCAGCGGGATAGAAGCGTTATTGATTTTATCTGCAGGGGCCTGGATCATATACGAATCCGTGAAAAAAATCATTCACCCGGAACCTATGAAAATGGTTTGGCTTGGTGTCGGGATCATGTTTGTTTCTTCTGTCGTGAACTTATTCGTTTCCAAAAAATTGTTTAAGACGGGAGAAGAGACAAATTCGCCAGCACTCCTGGCTGATGGCTGGCATTTACTCACAGATGTTTGGACCTCGGCCGGGGTAATGTTGGGCCTCTCGCTGATAGCCGTTGCGCAATTGTTCTTCCCTGAAAAAAACTTTTATCTTCTGGACCCTTTTATAGGAATCGCGGTGGCTCTGATTATCATTAACACGGCTTTGAAATTAATCCGGGAGTCTACTAACGCTCTGATGGATACCAGACTCCCGGAAGCAGAAGAAAAAACAGTCTACGAGCATTTAAAAAAACTTAAACCGATCACTCGCGGATTTCATAAAATGCGAACACGTCGGGTTGGAAACCGAAGATTTATAGAGTTTCACCTTAAAGTGGACGGTTCCATGTCTGTAGAAGAAGCCCACCAACTCAATCATCGAATTGAAAATTCTATTGAGAAGCATCTAAAAAACAGCTCAGTTGTTATTCATTACGAGCCCTGTTTAAATTGCGACGATCACTGCATCGAAAACTGTTTTTTAGGGCCTGAGGAGCGCAAACAAGTTATTCCGCCATTGCGCCGCAAAAAAGAGAATCCTGAGTAAAACTGGCCCGACTGTAATCTTACTGCCCCCTGCTTGATTACGTCAGCTTCCTTTTTTCAAAATATTTTTCGTCGAGTAATGAAGAATTTTAAACTCATCTTCACTGTGTAATTCTTCGACAAAAGGGAAAAGGTGTTCAAAAGGCGGCATGAAGGCATCCCCTTGTACCTGTCTCTTTACTACAGTCAAATAAAGGTCCGTACAAAGCCCCAAAGTTTGCGCGTAGACTTGAGCCCCTCCGCAAATAAAAATTTTCCGAGGGTCTCCTTTTAAAAGATATTGGTTCAGGTCAGACAGAGAAGCAATCGGCATTGCGTTCGGAGTTTGAAGTTTTTGGTGGGTAAGCACAAATGTGGTGCGACCGGGCAAAACCTTCCCAATCGATTCAAAAGTCTTCCGCCCCATCACTAAAATATGGCCCATTGTTAGTTCTTTGAACCATTTAAAATCGGCCGGAATATGCCAGGGAATAGTGTTATTTCGGCCAATAACGCGGTTTAATGACATTGCCGCTATCGCCTGCATCGGCCCTGATTATAATTGATGCGAAGCAGTAGCGCAAAGGTAGATGCGATCCGAATAAAATGTTTTCCTGTTATTTCCGAGAAGATTAGGGCATCCTTCTCCCCGTCCCCGCTTGGGGCATATTCAGTTCTGTGAGAATTGTACAATGGACAGAATGTTGTTTTACAGTACGAACGACGCGGGTCATTCATCCTGCGTGGGCATTAAGGAAGCCCTCCTTCTAGGCCAGGCTCCGGATCGAGGCCTTTACCTACCAGAAAGATTTCCAATTGTTCAAAAAGAGGAGTTAACCGGTTATTCAGAAATGACTTATGCTGAAATTGCATTCCATATTCTGAGTCGTTATACTGCCGGTGTTCTTGATGATGATGTATTGTTTGAACTTTGCAAAGATGCCTACCCTTTCGAAGTTCCCTTGGAGCCTGTTCAAGGAACTGAAAATGCCCATATTCTCCGCTTAGACCAAGGCCCCACCGCCTCTTTCAAGGATTTTGCCGCGCGCATGATGGCCAGGCTCATAAGTCGCTTCATCCGCGATAGCGGCAAAGAACTTACCATTCTTACAGCAACAAGTGGAGACACCGGCGCTGCCGTGGCAAGCGCTTTTAGTGGAATTCCGGGCATCCAGGTCGTTGTACTTTTCCCCATTCACGAAGTCAGTAGACGCCAGCGTCTGCAAATGACCACGCTGGGAGGGAATGTCACCTGTCTTGCGGTTGACGGAAAATTCGATGACTGCCAGGCTATGGTCAAGCATGCATTTGCAGACTCAGAGCTTCGAAATAGATTAAATATCTCTTCGGCAAACTCCATCAACATTGGTAGGCTATTACCGCAAAGTGTTTATTATTTCTACGCCGCTTCTCGAATAAATAAAAACCTGAAAAAGCCCCTTCTTTTTTCAGTCCCCTCCGGCAACTTCGGAGATATGATGGGAGGGATGATCGCTTGGAAAATGGGCTTGCCCATCAAAAAAATGCTAGTCCCTGTCAATGAGAACGATGCCTTTCCAACCTATTTGGCTACAGGAGACTATCAGAAAATTGAGCCTTCCAGGAATTGTGTTTCTAACGCCATGAACGTAGGTCACCCCAGCAACCTGGCTCGCTTGGTCCAGCTCTATGGAGGGCACATGGACGAAACCGGAAAAATTCTCAAGCCTGCAGATTTGGGTATGTTGCGCCGTGACATCTCCTCTATCTCCGTGAGCGATGAAGAGACCCGACAAACAATCATTGATGCCTGGAAAAATAAAAAACTTCTCCTGGAGCCCCATGGTGCTGTTGCATGGAAGGGATATGGATCTTGGATTAATAATCATCCCGGAGATGCCACCATACCTGCTGCTATTTTAGAGACAGCACATCCCGCTAAATTCCACGAAGAAATGGAGAAACTGCTCGGCTTTGAACCCGAGCTTCCTCCGGCACTCGCTCTACTGGATCATTCGTCCGAAACCTACTCTCAAATGCAGGCTGATTATGATACTTTCAAAGAATTTCTTCTGAAGCGGATTTCCAAATAATTTTCAAAATGAAGTACATTATTATACTGGGTGACGGTATGGCCGATCATCCCGTTGCCGAGTTAGGAGGGCTTACCCCCCTGGAGGCTGCCCGCAAACCCTGCATGGACCATCTGGCACGCGAGGGATGTTGCGGAATGCTTGAAACTGTACCCGAAGGTGTAATGCCCGGCAGTGAGGCCGCGAATCTGAGCGTAATGGGATACAACCCTGCCGAGATATTGCAGGGCCGCGGTGTGCTGGAAGCCGCCAGCATGGGACTCCAAATTAAAGAGGGGGAATTGGTGATGCGCTGCAATTTGATTTGCTTAGATGAAGAAAAAAGGCTAAAAAACCACTCTGCTGGCCACATTTCATCAGAGGAATCTGCGCTCATTCTTCACGATCTTCAAAAAGAGTTTGGCAACGAACAATTCTCTTTTCATCCGGGTGTAAGTTACCGCCATGTCTTTATCGGAAAGGGATTGGATGCTCGCATCAAATGCGCCCCTCCGCATGATTATTTGGGCGAATTTGCTGAAAATCTCCGGATAACAGCTCTCTGTGAGGAATCCAAAAAGACGGCAGAAATACTAAATCATCTTACAATTCAAACTCAGCGCTGGCTCCCGGAGCATCCAGTCAACCGCAAGCGTGTCGCCAACGGGAAAGATTGCGCCAACTCTATCTGGCTCTGGTCCGGAGGGTATAAACCGACAATGTGGACCTACCAGGAACATTTTGGAATCAGTGGGGCCGTTATTTCTGCCGTCGACCTCATCCGCGGAATTGGTGTCTACGCTGGTTTGAAAGTTATCCCCGTCAAAGGGGCTACCGGTCTCTACGACACAAACTATGAAGGCAAAGCCGCTGCATGTCTGGATGCACTGAAGGAGCATGATTTCGTTTACCTGCATGTGGAAGCTCCTGACGAGGCGGGACACGAAGGAGATGCGGCTCTGAAAATCCAAACAATTGAAGATTTGGATTCTCGACTTATTTCACCTCTACTCAAGGGACTGAAAGAATCTCAAACCGAAGCCGTCATCGGACTCCTCCCGGATCACCCGACACCGATCAGCACCAGAGCCCATACACGTGAGCCAATCCCCTTTGCAATTTGGGGACCGGGCTTTGAGCCCGACTCAGTGAATGCCTACAGCGAAACCCTTTGTTCAAAGGGCCGCTACGGTCTCTTGAAAGGAGATCAGTTTATCAAATTGCTTCTGGGTAAAACAAAGTAGAACATTCCTCCAGATTATGAATATCGTGCTGATAAACCCGGAAATTCCCTCGAATACAGGGAATATTGCCCGGCTTTGTGTAGCCACAAAAACCACTCTGCATCTTGTCAAACCTTTTGGATTTGAGCTTGATGACCGTCACTTAAAACGCGCTGCCATGGACTATTGGCAACATCTGGACTGGCATCAATGGGTTGATTGGGCCACTTTTGAGCAGCAACTCTCTCCAGGCTCCCGCCTCTGGATGATTGAGTGCAAAGGGGCGATGCGCCACGACCAAGTTCAATGGCAACCTGATGACTACATTGTCCTGGGAAGAGAAACTAAAGGCATCCCCTCTCCCTTGCTGGAA
>ENA-UPXM01006726-UPXM01006726.1-activated-sludge-metagenome-genome-assembly--contig:-NODE-6726-length-10590-cov-6.847081_pt1 | contig 10590 bp, 6 predicted proteins | sample MGYA00238178_ERZ772708 | MGnify/ENA primary metagenome ERZ772708 (study PRJEB29002, sample SAMN05720212) | activated sludge metagenome | isolation source: anaerobic digester from wastewater... | reverse complement strand
CGCTGGGCGTTGGACGCGTGGTGCTGTTGAACGCCGCCAAAGTCGAAAAGTGCTATTTCAGCAGCCAGTGGCTGGAGCCCAGCTCCTATCGCCCCCTGTTGATCGAAGGATTGATGCAGGCTGGCCTCACGCGCCTGCCCGAGGTGACGGCCGCACCGCGTTTCAAACCGTTTGTCGAAGATGAGTTGGACCGGCTCTTTCCCGAAACCGTACGGCTGCTCGCGCATCCGGGGCCACCCGCCGAGGTGCCGCCCTGCGACGGCGCACACGGCTCGCGCCCGGTGTTGGCCGTCGGACCCGAGGGGGGCTGGACCGGCTACGAGATCGAACACTTACGTGCGCACGGGTTCCGCCCCTTTTCATTGGGTGAGCGCATCCTTCGGTCGGACACCGCCTGCATCGCACTGATCGCCGTATTGGAGTATGCGCGCTTGTCAAGCGGACCCCAAAGGTCTAAACTAGCCGGCAAATGAGTGTCTTCGGGGCAAGGTGACCCGGCTGAGAAGCCGGGGATTCCTGACCGGCGGTAAAGCCCGCGACTGGCAAGCTGTTCCTGCCTGCCACTGACACGGTTCAATTCCGTGGCCGACAGTTAAAGTCTGGATAAAAGAAGGCATTCCGCGTGAATGGCTTTGCCCCGGCTGACGACGTGCCGGGGTTTTTGTTTTGGAGTGACGGGTATGCAGAGCGAATCGGTGTTTGATACGGTTGAAGTGTGTGTCGAGGCGTTCCGGCAAGGGCAGATGGTGATCGTGGCCGATGATGAAAATCGCGAGAACGAGGGCGATCTGATCATCGCGGCGGAAAAGGTGACGCCGGAAGCCGTCAATTTTATGGTCGTCAACGCCCGCGGATTGGTCTGCGTGCCGATGACCGGTGCCCGTCTGCGCGAATTGGGTGTGGAGCGCGCACCGAGCCGCAACCGGGGCGACAAATTCGCGACCGCCTTCACCTATTCGGTGGATGCGGCCGCTGGCGTGACGACCGGCATCAGCGCGGCAGACCGCGCGCGGACGGTTCAAACGCTGATTGATCCGGACTCCGGTTCCGAGTCGATCGTGAGTCCCGGCCATATCTTCCCGCTGGAGGCGCGCGAAGGCGGCGTGTTGGTGCGCGCCGGCCACACCGAGGCGGCCGTCGACCTCGCCAAGCTGGCCGGACTCAAGCCGGCGGGCGTGATCTGTGAGATCATGCTGCCTGACGGCACCATGGCGCGCCTGCCGGACTTGCGCGAATTCGCCACGCGGCACGGGCTCAAGATGCTGTCGATCGCCGATCTGATCCAGTACCGCCGACGCCGCGAGCGGCTGATTGATTTTGTCGAGGAGGTGGAGCTGCCGACCGCAGTCGGCCAGTTCAAGCTGCGCCTCTACACCTCGTCGCCGGACGGCGGGGAGCATCTCGCGCTGATCAAAGGCGATCTCGCCAAAATCGATGCCCCCCTGGTACGCGTGCACAGCGAATGTTTGACCGGCGATGTGTTCGGCTCAGCGCGCTGCGACTGCGGTAACCAGCTCCACGCAGCGATGCGAATGGTGGAGCAGGAGGGGTGCGGCGTCGTGCTCTACATGCGTCAGGAGGGCCGCGGCATCGGTCTCGCCAACAAGCTGCATGCCTACAAGCTGCAAGAGAAGGGGCTGGACACCGTGGACGCCAACCTGAAGCTGGGCTTTCCGGCGGATCTGCGCGATTATGGCGTGGGGGCTCAGATTTTGGCGGATCTCGGATTGAAGCGCATCCGCCTGCTGACGAACAACCCCAAGAAGCTGGTCGGCCTGCAAGGCTACGGCTTGGAGATTACTGAACGCGTGCCGCTGGTGGACCAGCCCGGTGACCACAACCGTCGCTATCTGGAAACCAAGAAAGCGCGCATGGGGCACATGATTTAGGAATGAAGCGCGGTCGTGCCGCGAGCAAACGAGGGGATAACTTTCAACGTTCAACGCTCAACGTTCAACTCTCAAGTTATAGGAGACACAGCATGAAAGAAATCGTGGGAAACCTGGATGCAACGGGCCTGAAAATGGCGTTGGTGGTGAGCCGCTTCAACAGCTTCTTCACCGAGCAGTTGGTGAAGGGCGCGGCGGACTGCTTCGTGCGGCACGGCGGTAAGGAAGAGAACCTCACGCTGGTGCGCGTGCCGGGCGCCAACGAGCTGCCGCAAGTGGCCCAGCGGCTGGCGGCGGCCGGGCAGGTCGATGCCGTGATCGCGCTGGGCGCCGTGATTCAAGGGGCGACTCCGCATGCCGACCTGATCAACGGCACGGTGGCGCGCGCGCTCGCGAAGATCGCGCTTGATACGGGGGTGCCGGTTCTGAACGGCATTGTCTGCGCGCTGAATCTGGAGCAGGCGATCGAGCGCGCCGGCACCAAGCAGGGCAACAAGGGCTGGGACGCGGTGGCGGCCGCCATCGAGACGGTCAACGTGCTCAAGGCGCTGTAAGGAGTTTGTATGGCGACACGCAGACAGGGACGCGAATGGGCGCTTCAGATGCTCTTCCAGGCGGACATGAACCCCGGGCTGGATCTCGACATGTCGATCCCGAAATTCTGGCGGCAGCAGTACACCTGCAAGGTCGAGGAGGCCGAGAAGCGCGACGAGGAGTTACCGGAATCCAACAAGCCGGTGGAGGACCGTGTGGCCTCTCCGAAAATTCGCGAATTCACCGAAAAGTTGGTGCGCGGCGTTCAGGGGCATCTCGCTGAGATCGACGCCAAGCTGGTCGCGTACACGCAGAACTGGCCGCTGCACCGCATGGGCTCGGTCGAACGCAATGTTCTGCGTCTTGCCTTCTACGAGCTGCTCTATTGCAGCGACGTACCGCCCGCCGTGGTGCTGAACGAGGCGATCGACCTGGCCAAGTATTTCAGCAACACCGATTCCGGGCGCTTTGTCAACGGTATCCTTGACCGGCTGAATAAAGAGTTGCACGGGAAGACCGTCGTGAACGGAACGCGAACAGGCGAGCAGGCAACATGAACGTCGAACGCTGAAGCGCTCCCTCAGTGAATGATGCTTAGATCAGGATGTTTGAGCCAATGAGTTTCTCGGACCAGGATCGCACATGGATGCGGCGGGCGATCGCGCTGGCGCGTCGCGGCGAAGGGCGTACGCGCCCCAATCCGCCGGTCGGCGCCGTGGTCGTGCGGGGCGACAGCAAACTGGGCGAGGGGTTCCACCGCCGGGCCGGCGATGCGCATGCCGAGGTCGTGGCGCTCGAGGCCTGCCGCGGCCAGGCGCGCGGCGCCACGCTGTATGTGACGCTGGAGCCGTGCTGCACGCACGGCCGCACGCCGCCCTGCACCGACCGCATCCTGCATGAGGGGCTCGCGCGCGTGGTTGTCGGTTGCCGCGACGAGAACGGTTGCCACTGCGGACGCGGCCTGGAAGTGCTGTCCAAGCGGGGCGTCGAAGTGGTCTACGGTGTTTGCGAGGAGGAGGCCCGCGATCTGACGCGTCCATTTTTCAAGCACGTGACCACGGGCCTGCCGTATGTGACGGTCAAGCTGGCGATGACGCTTGACGGGCGCATCGCGGACCGCGAGCACCGCGCGAAATGGATAACCGGTGCGGCGGCACGCGCCGAGGTGCAGCGCCTGCGGCGGCGCGCGGATGTGATGTTGGTCGGAGCCGGCACGGTCTGCGCGGACGATCCTTCGCTGCTCTGCCGACTGCGCGGGGCCGGGGGCGCGGACGGCCTCGTCCGCGATACTAAAGAGTCAGGCGCTTCTCCTGCCGGTGTGCGGTCCGTGCCGCAGGCGGGATTGCTGCGCGTGGTGGTGGACGCTTCGGGGCGCACGCCGGCCCATGCGCAGGTGTATACCGACGCTGCGGCGGCGCGCACGGTTGTGGCGACGACGCAGGTCGGGGCGGCCCGCAAGGCGGCGGCCTGGGCGCTGCATGGCGCGCAGGTCTGGACCTTGGGCGCCGCCGACGACGGACGGGTGCCGCTCGAGCTGTTGCTAAAGCGGCTGGGCGCGGCGGGCTATCTGCATGTGCTGTGCGAAGGCGGCGGGCATCTGGCCGGCGCCTTGCAGGATGCGGGGCTGGTGGATGCGTATGAACTTTTTTACGCGCCGGCGCTGTTGGGCGATAGCCGGGCCGTCGGCGCGCTGGAGGGCCGCGGCACGCTGCTGGCGGACGTGCGGCGGTGGCGCTGTGTGGATGTGAAGCGGTTCGGTGAGGATGTCCGGATCCGCGTGCGGAAGGCGTGAGCGTATGTTTACGGGACTCGTGCAGCGGGTAGGGGTGCTGAAACGGCTGGCGCGGGCCGGCGAAGGGTGGACGTTGACCCTCACGCACACGCCGTGGCCGGACGCGCTGGTGCTCGGCGAAAGTGTTGCCGTGCAGGGCGCGTGCCTGACGGTGACGGCGCATGGCGAGGGCTGGTTCACGGCCGACGTGCTGGATGAGACGTTGCAACGCACCGCGTTGCGGCGGCTGGGCGAAGGGGCGCGGGTCAATCTTGAACGGGCTTTGGCGCTGGGAGACCGACTCGGCGGCCACATCGTGAGCGGTCATGTCGACGAGCGCGGCGTGTTGAGCGCGATCGAAGACCGTGGGCGCGATGTGGCGTGGTGGATCACCTGTTCGGCGGAGTTGGCGCGCCAAACGGTGCTGAAGGGCTCGGTCGCGATCGACGGCGTCAGCCTCACGGTCTCGGGACTCAGCGACGACGGCTTCGAGGTCAACCTCATCCCCCACACGCTCAAAGAGACCAGCCTGTGCGACCGCAAGCCCGGCGACGAGGTGAATCTCGAAGGTGACCTGCTGGGCAAGTATGTGGCGCGTCTGTTGGGGCAGCATGTGCGCAGCGGGATCACCGAACGCATGTTGGCGGAGAATGGATTTTTATGAAAAAAGTGCTGTGCTTAGGGTTGACGCCGGTCTTGCAGCGGACGCTGGTGTTTGACCGGTTGGAGACCGACGAGGTCAATCGCGCGCGGCAAGTCGTGGAATCGGCCGCCGGCAAGGCGCTCAACACGGCGCGCGCGCTGGTGGCGCTTGGCACGCCGGCGCAGACCGCCGGTTTCAATGGCGGCGACACGGGGCGCCGGGTGGCAGCCTGTCTGGCTGCCTGTGGCGTGGATGCGCACACGCTGACGGCCATGAAGGCACCGACCCGCGTCTGCACGACATTGATCGACCGCGCGGGCGGCACGGTGACCGAACTGGTCGAAGAGGCCCCGGCGCCGGGCATTGCCGCCCTGCGCCGGTTCACGCGCGACACGCTGCGCCGGGCGACGGATGCGTCGATGCTGGTCATCAGCGGCACGCTGCCGCCGTATGCCGATAATGCGTTCTACGTGCCGTTCGTGCATGCCGCGAACGAGGCCGACGTGCCGGTGGTGATCGACTCACACCGGACAGCGCTCATCAACGTGCTGTTCGAGCGTCCGCTGCTCGCCAAACTCAACGTGCGCGAACTGGAGGTCACGCTGGAGGAACGACTGACGTCCGAGCGGCGGATTTTGCGCGGCATGCGGGACGTGCTCGCGCTCGGGGCGCGCAACGTCTTTGTGACACAGGGCGGCAAGGGCGCGTATCTGCTGACGCCGCGCGGCGTCAGCAGATACGCGCCCTTGCCGCCCTGTGTCACAAAGACGTTGCGCGCCCCGAGCGCGAGCACGTCCCGCATGCCGCGCAAAATCCGCCGCTCGGACGTCAGTCGTTCCTCCAGCGTGACCTCCAGTTCGCGCACGTTGAGTTTGGCGAGCAGCGGACGCTCGAACAGCACGTTGATGAGCGCTGTCCGGTGTGAGTCGATCACCACCGGCACGTCGGCCTCGTTCGCGGCATGCACGAACGGCACGTAGAACGCATTATCGGCATACGGCGGCAGCGTGCCGCTGATGACCAGCATCGACGCATCCGTCGCCCGGCGCAGCGTGTCGCGCGTGAACCGGCGCAGGGCGGCAATGCCCGGCGCCGGGGCCTCTTCGACCAGTTCGGTCACCGTGCCGCCCGCGCGGTCGATCAATGTCGTGCAGACGCGGGTCGGTGCCTTCATGGCCGTCAGCGTGTGCGCATCCACGCCACAGGCAGCCAGACAGGCTGCCACCCGGCGCCCCGTGTCGCCGCCATTGAAACCGGCGGTCTGCGCCGGCGTGCCAAGCGCCACCAGCGCGCGCGCCGTGTTGAGCGCCTTGCCGGCGGCCGATTCCACGACTTGCCGCGCGCGATTGACCTCGTCGGTCTCCAACCGGTCAAACACCAGCGTCCGCTGCAAGACCGGCGTCAACCCTAAGCACAGCACTTTTTTCATAAAAATCCATTCTCCGCCAACATGCGTTCGGTGATCCCGCTGCGCACATGCTGCCCCAACAGACGCGCCACATACTTGCCCAGCAGGTCACCTTCGAGATTCACCTCGTCGCCGGGCTTGCGGTCGCACAGGCTGGTCTCTTTGAGCGTGTGGGGGATGAGGTTGACCTCGAAGCCGTCGTCGCTGAGTCCCGAGACCGTGAGGCTGACGCCGTCGATCGCGACCGAGCCCTTCAGCACCGTTTGGCGCGCCAACTCCGCCGAACAGGTGATCCACCACGCCACATCGCGCCCACGGTCTTCGATCGCGCTCAACACGCCGCGCTCGTCGACATGACCGCTCACGATGTGGCCGCCGAGTCGGTCTCCCAGCGCCAAAGCCCGTTCAAGATTGACCCGCGCCCCTTCGCCCAGCCGCCGCAACGCGGTGCGTTGCAACGTCTCATCCAGCACGTCGGCCGTGAACCAGCCCTCGCCATGCGCCGTCACCGTCAGGCACGCGCCCTGCACGGCAACACTTTCGCCGAGCACCAGCGCGTCCGGCCACGGCGTGTGCGTGAGGGTCAACGTCCACCCTTCGCCGGCCCGCGCCAGCCGTTTCAGCACCCCTACCCGCTGCACGAGTCCCGTAAACATACGCTCACGCCTTCCGCACGCGGATCCGGACATCCTCACCGAACCGCTTCACATCCACACAGCGCCACCGCCGCACGTCCGCCAGCAGCGTGCCGCGGCCCTCCAGCGCGCCGACGGCCCGGCTATCGCCCAACAGCGCCGGCGCGTAAAAAAGTTCATACGCATCCACCAGCCCCGCATCCTGCAAGGCGCCGGCCAGATGCCCGCCGCCTTCGCACAGCACATGCAGATAGCCCGCCGCGCCCAGCCGCTTTAGCAACAGCTCGAGCGGCACCCGTCCGTCGTCGGCGGCGCCCAAGGTCCAGACCTGCGCGCCATGCAGCGCCCAGGCCGCCGCCTTGCGGGCCGCCCCGACCTGCGTCGTCGCCACAACCGTGCGCGCCGCCGCAGCGTCGGTATACACCTGCGCATGGGCCGGCGTGCGCCCCGAAGCGTCCACCACCACGCGCAGCAATCCCGCCTGCGGCACGGACCGCACACCGGCAGGAGAAGCGCCTGACTCTTTAGTATCGCGGACGAGGCCGTCCGCGCCCCCGGCCCCGCGCAGTCGGCAGAGCAGCGAAGGATCGTCCGCGCAGACCGTGCCGGCTCCGACCAACATCACATCCGCGCGCCGCCGCAGGCGCTGCACCTCGGCGCGTGCCGCCGCACCGGTTATCCATTTCGCGCGGTGCTCGCGGTCCGCGATGCGCCCGTCAAGCGTCATCGCCAGCTTGACCGTCACATACGGCAGGCCCGTGGTCACGTGCTTGAAAAATGGACGCGTCAGATCGCGGGCCTCCTCCTCGCAAACACCGTAGACCACTTCGACGCCCCGCTTGGACAGCACTTCCAGGCCGCGTCCGCAGTGGCAACCGTTCTCGTCGCGGCAACCGACAACCACGCGCGCGAGCCCCTCATGCAGGATGCGGTCGGTGCAGGGCGGCGTGCGGCCGTGCGTGCAGCACGGCTCCAGCGTCACATACAGCGTGGCGCCGCGCGCCTGGCCGCGGCAGGCCTCGAGCGCCACGACCTCGGCATGCGCATCGCCGGCCCGGCGGTGGAACCCCTCGCCCAGTTTGCTGTCGCCCCGCACGACCACGGCGCCGACCGGCGGATTGGGGCGCGTACGCCCTTCGCCGCGACGCGCCAGCGCGATCGCCCGCCGCATCCATGTGCGATCCTGGTCCGAGAAACTCATTGGCTCAAACATCCTGATCTAAGCATCATTCACTGAGGGAGCGCTTCAGCGTTCGACGTTCATGTTGCCTGCTCGCCTGTTCGCGTTCCGTTCACGACGGTCTTCCCGTGCAACTCTTTATTCAGCCGGTCAAGGATACCGTTGACAAAGCGCCCGGAATCGGTGTTGCTGAAATACTTGGCCAGGTCGATCGCCTCGTTCAGCACCACGGCGGGCGGTACGTCGCTGCAATAGAGCAGCTCGTAGAAGGCAAGACGCAGAACATTGCGTTCGACCGAGCCCATGCGGTGCAGCGGCCAGTTCTGCGTGTACGCGACCAGCTTGGCGTCGATCTCAGCGAGATGCCCCTGAACGCCGCGCACCAACTTTTCGGTGAATTCGCGAATTTTCGGAGAGGCCACACGGTCCTCCACCGGCTTGTTGGATTCCGGTAACTCCTCGTCGCGCTTCTCGGCCTCCTCGACCTTGCAGGTGTACTGCTGCCGCCAGAATTTCGGGATCGACATGTCGAGATCCAGCCCGGGGTTCATGTCCGCCTGGAAGAGCATCTGAAGCGCCCATTCGCGTCCCTGTCTGCGTGTCGCCATACAAACTCCTTACAGCGCCTTGAGCACGTTGACCGTCTCGATGGCGGCCGCCACCGCGTCCCAGCCCTTGTTGCCCTGCTTGGTGCCGGCGCGCTCGATCGCCTGCTCCAGATTCAGCGCGCAGACAATGCCGTTCAGAACCGGCACCCCCGTATCAAGCGCGATCTTCGCGAGCGCGCGCGCCACCGTGCCGTTGATCAGGTCGGCATGCGGAGTCGCCCCTTGAATCACGGCGCCCAGCGCGATCACGGCATCGACCTGCCCGGCCGCCGCCAGCCGCTGGGCCACTTGCGGCAGCTCGTTGGCGCCCGGCACGCGCACCAGCGTGAGGTTCTCTTCCTTACCGCCGTGCCGCACGAAGCAGTCCGCCGCGCCCTTCACCAACTGCTCGGTGAAGAAGCTGTTGAAGCGGCTCACCACCAACGCCATTTTCAGGCCCGTTGCATCCAGGTTTCCCACGATTTCTTTCATGCTGTGTCTCCTATAACTTGAGAGTTGAACGTTGAGCGTTGAACGTTGAAAGTTATCCCCTCGTTTGCTCGCGGCACGACCGCGCTTCATTCCTAAATCATGTGCCCCATGCGCGCTTTCTTGGTTTCCAGATAGCGACGGTTGTGGTCACCGGGCTGGTCCACCAGCGGCACGCGTTCAGTAATCTCCAAGCCGTAGCCTTGCAGGCCGACCAGCTTCTTGGGGTTGTTCGTCAGCAGGCGGATGCGCTTCAATCCGAGATCCGCCAAAATCTGAGCCCCCACGCCATAATCGCGCAGATCCGCCGGAAAGCCCAGCTTCAGGTTGGCGTCCACGGTGTCCAGCCCCTTCTCTTGCAGCTTGTAGGCATGCAGCTTGTTGGCGAGACCGATGCCGCGGCCCTCCTGACGCATGTAGAGCACGACGCCGCACCCCTCCTGCTCCACCATTCGCATCGCTGCGTGGAGCTGGTTACCGCAGTCGCAGCGCGCTGAGCCGAACACATCGCCGGTCAAACATTCGCTGTGCACGCGTACCAGGGGGGCATCGATTTTGGCGAGATCGCCTTTGATCAGCGCGAGATGCTCCCCGCCGTCCGGCGACGAGGTGTAGAGGCGCAGCTTGAACTGGCCGACTGCGGTCGGCAGCTCCACCTCCTCGACAAAATCAATCAGCCGCTCGCGGCGTCGGCGGTACTGGATCAGATCGGCGATCGACAGCATCTTGAGCCCGTGCCGCGTGGCGAATTCGCGCAAGTCCGGCAGGCGCGCCATGGTGCCGTCAGGCAGCATGATCTCACAGATCACGCCCGCCGGCTTGAGTCCGGCCAGCTTGGCGAGGTCGACGGCCGCCTCGGTGTGGCCGGCGCGCACCAACACGCCGCCTTCGCGCGCCTCCAGCGGGAAGATATGGCCGGGACTCACGATCGACTCGGAACCGGAGTCCGGATCAATCAGCGTTTGAACCGTCCGCGCGCGGTCTGCCGCGCTGATGCCGGTCGTCACGCCAGCGGCCGCATCCACCGAATAGGTGAAGGCGGTCGCGAATTTGTCGCCCCGGTTGCGGCTCGGTGCGCGCTCCACACCCAATTCGCGCAGACGGGCACCGGTCATCGGCACGCAGACCAATCCGCGGGCGTTGACGACCATAAAATTGACGGCTTCCGGCGTCACCTTTTCCGCCGCGATGATCAGATCGCCCTCGTTCTCGCGATTTTCATCATCGGCCACGATCACCATCTGCCCTTGCCGGAACGCCTCGACACACACTTCAACCGTATCAAACACCGATTCGCTCTGCATACCCGTCACTCCAAAACAAAAACCCCGGCACGTCGTCAGCCGGGGCAAAGCCATTCACGCGGAATGCCTTCTTTTATCCAGACTTTAACTGTCGGCCACGGAATTGAACCGTGTCAGTGGCAGGCAGGAACAGCTTGCCAGTCGCGGGCT
>ENA-UPXM01006716-UPXM01006716.1-activated-sludge-metagenome-genome-assembly--contig:-NODE-6716-length-10601-cov-10.195904_pt1 | contig 10601 bp, 6 predicted proteins | sample MGYA00238178_ERZ772708 | MGnify/ENA primary metagenome ERZ772708 (study PRJEB29002, sample SAMN05720212) | activated sludge metagenome | isolation source: anaerobic digester from wastewater... | reverse complement strand
AAAAAATCTCCGTCATAAAAGGCTTTGAGGGCTTTTTCAAAAATATCGATTGATTGTTTTTTATTTTCGTAGGCTACTTCTGTCATGGGTTCAAAAACGCGAACAGCTTGAGATTTTCCGACAACTGCCGCCTTCCCGAGTTCTCGAAAGCGCAAGCGACAGCCATGTCTTTGTGCAGCATTTTTTGTTGCCTCTGAGCACATGGTATAACTGTCAAATTGTTTATTAAATCCTTCGAGGCGCGCTGCAAGGTTTACCGAATCTCCAAGCATTGAATAATCAAAGCGCGAGTGTGAGCCCATGTTTCCGACAACGGCTTCTCCTGTGTTAATTCCGATTCTCATGAGAAAAACTTGACCAGCTCTTTTTTCAAGTTCGGGACGCATTGCATCGAGCTTGCTTTGGCACTTGACTGCGGCTTCCAGGGCGGCTTGTGCATGGTTTTCCAAATCGAGAGGTGCATTCCAAAAAGCGATTATAGCATCGCCTTCGTATTTGTCGATTGTACCACCGGATGCAAGGATAATATCGGTCATTTCGCTTAGGTAGTCATTCAAAAGCGAAGTTAAGTCGCTTGGATTGAGTTTTTCAGATATGCTTGTAAAACCTTGCACATCAGAAAAGAAGATGCTTAGGTTTCGCCTCTCGCCACCGAGCTTGAGTTTGTCTGGATTGGCAATGAGTTGTTCAATGACGATGGGGCTTAGGTATTGTTTAAAGGCGTTTTTTATATAGCGCCGTTGTTTTCCTTCTTGTGTGTAGGAGATAATGACCGATATTGCAAAGCCTAAAAAAAGTGAGACAAAGAAGCTTGCAAGGGGAACGTAGACTCCTTTATAAAAGAGGAAAAAATACACAAGGCTGTAAGAGGCAATAAGGAAGATAAAAGAGAGGCTTGTAAGAAGACCGCTGAGTTTTGCATAGCGCGCATTTGATGCTAATTTCTCATGAATACCGATTGGAAGGATTGAAGCAAAGGAGCTTAAGAGAAGAGCAAGGGCAAGAAGGATGAAGGGAATTTCTTTTATAAAAGAGTTTTGCAAATAATTATCGAGCTGTGTTACGTGAACTCCTACCCCGGGATAGGCTGTTGAAATGGGAGTTGCAGTTATATCAAATAATCCAGGGGCAAAAAATCCAAAGAAAATAAAGCTTTCTGCAAACTGTTCGACTTCCAGTAGGGGAGCATCGCCTTTTTGGATTGCATAATAACTTTGCAAAATATCGGAGGCGCTGTAGGGAATATATCTATCAAGGTTTTCTTGAAAGCGTAAAAGTTGTCCCTTGGGGTTTTCTGCCCTGTCTGTTTCTACAGCAATTCCTGCAGCGAGAAGGGGAGCAAGTCCGAGACTGGGTATTTTTTCTCCATTATAAGTGGTAAAATTTTTTACTCGTCGGGCAACCTTATCTTCATCGCTTGTTCCTGTTACGTCGCCAAGAAGGGCAGCCGACTGTCGAATAGAAGGTATTGGGAGGAGAGGAGGCTTGTTTTTATCGCTGTAGTAAAAAGTGTGTACAACTTTTCCATTTTCTCGACAAGCTTGTGCAAAGTTTTCATCGTCTGCATTGCCATAGAGGGAGGGCTCGGTAAACAAAACGTCGAATGTAAGGGAGGCAGCATTTGCAAGGTTAAAATAACGTACAATATCCCCATAAGCTTCTCGAGGCCAGGGCCAATTCCAGCCTTTTTCTTGAAGAGCCCAATCGATGCTTTCTTGGTCAAGCAAAACTAAGGATATAGCATCAGATGGATGCGTAAAAGAGGAGGTGAGTCGCATTGCATAGTCGTAAAGCAAAAAGTCTAGCCTTGTGGTAAGCGGTATAAAAAAGCTCAGAATAGATAGGCTAAAAACAAGGATGCTTATAAACAGAGAGCGTAGAAAAACAGGAGCCTTCTTTTTTCTTTTCATATTCATCCTTTTTGTTTACAAAAAAACAGTTTCGTTAAAGCGTTTATTTCGATTTATAGCCTCAGGACTTGTCGCATATTTTTTCAAAACCTTATTTACTTCATTAATTCTTTGCTTTGCAGAGGGGTGTGTTTTTGCAAAACCACCAGAGGAGCGCGGTTGTTTTTCTTGTAGTACCTGGAGCATAGAAATAATCGCATGTGGATTATAGCCAGCATCAAAGAGTAGTTTTACCGCTGCAGCATCGGCGTCGTATTCTTGTTGTTTAGAATAGCCCTTGTTTACCATGGTGGTAATTACTTCGTTTATAGATGCATCCATCATATCTGCAAGTTCCATGAGATCTTCGTTCCCAGTGAGGTTAAGAAATAAACCACCCGTTGCGAGTGCTGCTTGTGAGCTTCGGCTCGTTTTTATAGCTTTTAAACTATGTTGAAGCTGTATGTGTGCTATTTCGTGGGCTATAACTGAGGCAAGGGCATCTTCATTTTCTGCACAAGAGAGCAAACCACGTGTGATGAGGATATGTCCTCCAGATGTTGCAAAGGCGTTTATTTGGTCGCTATCCAAAATAGAAACGTGGTAGCCGTTGTAAAGTTCTGGTCGATCGGAATGTATAACAAGAGCCATACAGATTTTATTTAAGTACGCGGTTAGCTTGACTTCATCAGCGAGGTTGTAGGATTGTAAAAGAGTTGCTGCAACCGAACGCCCAATATAATATTCTTGCTCAGGAGTGATGGGTTCTGCAGCCTTTGCGATTGCCATGCCGGCATCTATTCCAGAACTAACAACACGACCGAGAGTATCGAAGTCGGAGATGCTTTCACAGGAAAAAAAGAATGAGAGAAGTGTGAGACTTCCGAGTAGTATTACAAGAGATTTTGCTTTTTTCATCCTTCGCCTCCATAGAGCTTTCCTTCAACAATGAATTCTAATAAATCCTCATCCCCGACATAGTTGTCTTCTATTTTATCCACTAAATCAAAGCGTAATTCTCCATGCCTTTGCTTCATAGCGTCTTCAACTTCGGCAGAAAAACCTTTTCCAGCAAGAGCAAGTTCGCTCTCAGAAAGATTTTGCGTTTTTCCCGAAATAATCTTTTTCTTTGTAAGATTTGTGCTTGGTATCCAGCCTTTATTTGAGGGGTTTTCTTTTAGTTCGATTTGTGTCCACTTACCTGCTTCGGCAAGAATAATAACAGTATCGCCGTAATACACGGTTCCTAGTTTCGATGCAAAGAATCCTGTGCCGCTTTTCAAAATAGATTCTTTCACATTTACATACATTGTGTCACCTGCTTTTGCAAAAACACAAGGAAGCAGGAAGAGAAAAATTAAAACAATGCTAACGTGTTTTTTCATAATGTCTCCTAAATCTTTAGATACTCAGTGTATCATACTATAGTACTCATTTCTATTATAACACATGAAAGTGATGTTTTATCAATAAAAAACAGTAAAACAACAAAAAATTATTAGAGCTCTGTAAATTGACAAAAAGAGGCTTAAAGAGTACTCTTTTTTTATGTCAGAATCTACCATACAAAGAACCAACCCTCTGGGAACAGAAAAAGTTGGTACCTTGCTTAGAACCTTTTCTATTCCAAGTATTATTTCCATGCTCGTTGGAGCCTTATACAATATAGTCGATCAAATCTTTATAGGTCAAAAAATAGGGGAGCTGGGAAATGCCGCAACAAACGTCGCCTTTCCCCTCAGTACCGCGAGTGTAGCGATTGCGCTTCTTATGGGAATTGGGGGAGCCGCAGCCTTTAATCTCGCAAGTGGACGTGGGGAAACAGAAAAAGGTGGATACATCATTGGCAACTCGGTGAGCATCCTCATTATTTTGGGCATTGTTTTAATGCTCATAACCCAGGCTTTTTTAGAACCGCTTTTGCGTTTTTTTGGCTCACCTGAAAATGTGCTCGGCTATGCAAAAACCTATACCGGCATTGTTTCCTTCGGTTTTCCTTTTTTAATTTTATCAACTGGGGCGACTCACCTTATTCGAGCTGACGGCAGCCCAAAATACGCTATGTTTTGCAATCTTTCTGGCGCGATATTAAATACTATTCTCGATCCCATTTTTATTTTCGTCCTCGACATGGATATGGCAGGGGCCGCAATCGCAACAATTCTTGGGCAAATGCTTTCCTTTGTCCTTGCTATAGGCTATTTGCGAAAATTTAGAACAGTAAAACTTGTTTTTTCTCACTTTATTCCACGTGTGAAGTATTTTTCACAATCGATGATTTTGGGACTTGCTCCGGCTTTTAATCAATCTGCAATGATGCTTGTACAAATTATTATGAATAAGTCGCTCGTTTTCTACGGTGCCTTGTCAGCCTATGGCGCTGCAATTCCTCTTGCGAGTGCCGGCGTTATAACAAAGACAGCGATGATTTTCTTTTCTATTATCATAGGTATTTCTCAAGGGATGCAACCTGTTGTCAGTTTTAATTACGGGGCAAAAAAATACGACCGTGTAAAAGAGGCGTATAAAACCTCCCTCAAGGTATCCTTGATTATATCTATCTTTGCCTTTTTGCTTTTTCAGCTTTTTCCACGGCAGATTGTTTCGGTTTTTGGCGAGGGCTCTCCCGAATATTTTGCTTTCTCGACGCTCTATTTTCGTATCTTTATGTTTTTTACCTTTATAAACTGTATACAACCTATTTCGGCAAATTTTTTTACCGCGATTGGAAAACCGCATAAGGGTATGTTTTTATCCCTTACACGACAAATTATATTTTTACTCCCACTTATTTTTTTACTCCCGCTTCGCTTTGGCATTGACGGGGTTGTCTATGCAGGACCCATCGCAGATTTTTTTGCAGCAACGGTATCGATTTTCTTTGTAAGGAAAGAGTTTAAAAAAATGCTTTCGTAAAAAAGTTTTTTTTCAACTTGCCTCTTGCCTTATTCCTAAGTATTTTATATAAGAGCAGGTTTTTTTCTCTCGCTGAGCACAGGAGGTGCCAATGGTATTCTTTTCCAATTCAAAAAAAAGTATTTCTTTTTTTGCTTTGTGTTTTTCAATGCTGTATGTTTTTTCAGAACCACTTTCAATACATCTCGATGAGGCGGTTCGTCTTGCCTTTCAAAACAATGTGCAGCTTTCTTCTATGGCAATTGACTTGCGTATGAAAAAAGCGGAAAAAGACTATGCGTGGAATGTGTTTTTGCCAAGCGTACAGGCAACTGGCACTATGGCACGTACAAACATAAAAGAAGTGAGCACAACAATTCCTTCTAGTCCACCAGGGTTTGCAACAATTACAACAAAGCTTGAAGAAAAAGATAAGTGGAAGGTGATGGGCGGTTTAAATATAAGCTTAAATTTAAATGCTGCTCTCTTTGAAGGTTTAAAGGCAACGAGGCAATCTTATGAAGCCGGCTTATTGAGCTACGAGGCAGCAAGGCGCGACACCGAGCAAAATGTAAAAAAAGCATTTTACGGCTTGCTTTTACAAGAGGGAAGCCTTGCTATTTCTAAAGAAAAACTTGCAAGCGCCCAAAAGCGAAAAACCCAAATGGAAGCAAACTTCAAAAACGGCTTAGTTTCTGAGCTGCAGTACTTGCAAGTTCAGCTGGCCCTTGAAACGCAAAAACCTGCAATCATGGAAGCAGAATTATTATTGGCACAGCAAAAAGAGCTCTTTGCTTTTTTACTTGGGCTGCCCTTGGGAACGGAGATTGTCCTTGTGGGGGAAATAGCGCCGCATATCCAAGAATTCAATGCCGATGAACTTATCGCAGAGTATTTGGGACGCTCCTTTGAACTCGCACAACTTGATAAAAATAAAGAACTTATGGAAACGCAATTACGGGCGACGCTTTTGCAAACATATACCCCGACAATTGTTTTGAGTCAAACCTTTAATCCAGCCTTGGGGAAAATTGATGACGATTGGTTTAAGAAAGATAACTGGGCAGATACTTCTGGCGCCTTTAGCCTCACGATAGCCTTTAATCTTACAAATCTTTTGCCTTTTTCTGGCATGGGGCAAAATATTAAAAAGACAAGGGACACGATTGAAAAATTGGAGCTTTCAAAAAAGCAAGCCTTGCATATGTCAGAAATTGATATACGAAATATCATACAGAGGCTAGAAAAAACACGGGCAGCAATTGAGGTGATGAAGCTAAACGAAGAAATCGCTCGGAAAGCTTTGCGCCTGTCAGAAGAAGCCTATAATGCAGGACTTCTCGAATACCTTGACTTAAAGGATGCGGAGACCAGTCTTTTGCAAGCAGAACTTGGTGTATTGAGTGAAAAATTTAATTATAGCATAGGTCTTTTGGATTTAGAAAAGGCTATAGGTATATCTTTTTAAGGTGGTTTAACAATGAAATATATGAGACTATTTATGATTCTAATAATAGCCTTTGTTTTTCTATCTTGTTCTTCAAAAGAAGAAACAGGGCAAGTAGCAAAGACCGAGAGCGAAATGGTTTATGCAGTTTCTGTTTTTAGAACTGAACGCGATAAGATAGAAAACTACTTGGAGTTTGGCGGCGATGTTATCGCTACAACGAGTTTAGATATTAACCCAGAGGTGCAAGGAAAACTTATCGAAGTAAAGGTTGCTGTTGGCGACTATGTTGAAAAGGACGAAGTTATCGCCTTGGTAGATGCAAGTCGACCAGGTATGTCCTATGCCCTTGGGCAAATAAAATCTCCTATTTCTGGAACAATTACTCAATTGAATATGATGGTAGGCTCTATGGTTGCTCCGCAACTTTCTGTTGCAAAAGTGAGCAAGCTTGATTCACTGCAAATTTCTATGAATGTTCCAGAGCGCTATATTTCAAAAATTAAACTGGGACAAACCGCTGCACTGAGTTTTGATGCCTATCCTGATAAAATCTATCCAGCGAGTGTACAAGAAATAAGCCCCGTGCTTGACGTAACAAGTCGCACAATGAATGTGAAACTAGGGCTTGGTGCAAATGACGGGAGTGTAAAAATAGGCATGTTTGCCCGCGTACGACTTGTAACCGAAGTTATCGCTGAGGCTGTTATCCTACCCGATTCTGCAGTTGTAAATCGTTTTGGGGAAAGCTTTGTCTTTGTTCTTGAAGCTCCTTCAGAAGAAAATGGCGATGCGCTTGAAAAACGACGAGTTCGAAAACAAGCTGTTGTGCGTGGCATTCGGGTTGATGAAAAGGCTGAAATTATCGAAGGGCTTAAAGAAGGGGATGAGGTTGTTGTGCGAGGACAAAGCCTTCTAGAAGATGCTTCTTTTGTGCAAGTTGTTTCATACATGGACGGCTTTACGCAAGAGAAAGCTGGAGAGCAATAGAATGAATCTTTCAAAAACAATCGTAAATAAGCCAACAACGGTTTTAATTATCTTTGTTGTTTTGGCAGCCCTCGGATTTTATACACTGAGCGACTTACCTCTCGACTTGCTTCCTGACATGGAACTGCCCTATGTTGTGCTTATGGCATCCTACCCGGGAGCAGGACCTGAGGAGGTAGAAAAACGAGTTACACGAATTTTGGAATCTGCCATCTCGGGTGTTTCGGGGATAGAGCAAGTCGGTTCTACTTCGACAAGTGGTTCGAGTATCGTCTACATACAATTCCTTTTTGGGACAAATATGGACGAAGCGATGAACGATGTACGCGCAAGTTTGGATTTTGTAAAACGCGCCCTTCCAGATGAAGTTACAACTCCCATGATAATCAAAATGGATCCAAACCTCATGCCCATTATGTATTATTCGGTGAGTGGAAATAGAAGCCCTGAAGAGTTGCGAGATTTTGCAGAGGAGATTGCGCCGAAACTCGAGCAAATCGAAGGCGTAGCACAAGCGAGTGTTTCTGGGGGAAGGGAAAAAGCTATTATCGTAGAAATCCCACGCGATCGCTTACAAGCCTATAACCTAACAATTTCGCAAGTTTCACAAATGATAGCTGCACAAAATATTCAAATTGCAGGCGGTACTATTACCGAGGAAGATATAAATTATACCATAAGTACTGTGGGAGAATATACTTCTATTGAAGATATAAAAAATACGGTTATTTCTTACAAGATGGCTGGAGGCGGCTATAGCGCAACGGGAATGATTCCTGGTGAGCTTACGGGTGTTCGCCTGCGAGATATTGCCGATGTCTATGAAGGCTATAAGGCGCAAACAAGCTTGCATTACTTAAATGGTAAGCCAAGTGTGTCTATCGGCTTACAAAAACAAAGCGGAAAAAACTCTGTGCAAACAGCCCGCTCGGTAAAAGCAAGAATGCAGGAAATCATGGCTGAAGCACCGTCGGATATTCGCATTGACCTTACGGTAGACACAACGAATATAATCGAGCGTTCCATTTCACAAGTTGCCTCGAGTGCTATTCTAGGTGGACTTTTGGCCATCCTTATTTTATTTGTCTTTTTACGAAGCGTCCGAAGCACCTTGATAATCGGCTTAACCATTCCGATTTCCCTTGTGATTACTTTTGGGGTGATGTTTTTTTCAGGCATGACACTCAATATTATGACCTTGGCTGGTCTTGCCCTTGGAATAGGAATGCTTGTTGATAACTCGATTGTTGTCTTGGAAAATATCTACAGCTATCGGGATAAGGGAGCAAAACCAAAGGCGGCGGCTATCCTCGGTTCTCGCGAGATGATAATGGCGATTACCGCCTCGACGCTTACAACGATTTGTGTTTTTCTTCCATTAATAATGTATCAAAAGGAACTTGGTATAATTGGTGAAGTTTTTAAAGGGCTTTCATTTACTGTTGTTATTTCCCTTGTTTGCTCACTTCTCGTCGCTGTTGTTCTTGTTCCTGTTTTATCAAGCTCTTATCTAAAAATAGGCAGTAGTAAAGAAAAAAAACTCAAAGGTTTGCTTGGAAAACTCGATGCAGGCTTTGAAGGCTTTTTTTCTGCCTTGGAAGAGCGCTACTTTCGAGCAATAAAAATAGTTTTGGCACATAAAAGAAAAACCATTCTTGCTATTATTGTTTTACTTGGCTTGAGCATTGTATTTATTCCGATTATCGGATTTGAATTTATGCCAGAATCTGCAAGCGACTCTATCTCAGTAAAAGCCCAACTTCCCCTTGGAACAAAACTTGAAACCACAGAAGCCGTTTTACGGCAACTCGAGCAGATTGTCTATCGAGAAATACAGGGCATAGAACATCTTACTATTTCAGTTGGCTCGGGAGGTTTGCTGAGCATGGGTGCTGGTAGTTCTGACTCCGGTACGCTCACCATAGGACTGCCGCCTTTAAAAAATCGAATCGAAAGCGAGGATGAAATAAAGGCGATTTTACGAAGGCATTTTTCAGACTTCCCCGGTGTGCTTTTAAGTATAGAAGATAGCTCGATGATGAGCCTTGGCGGCGGTGGCTCCGCTGTTCAAATCGATATAAAATGCGAAAACCTCGATAAGTCGCGAGAAACAGCGCGTCGCATACAAGAAGCGCTCGTAGAAGAAGCCTCGCATTTAGTAACCGAGCCAAGTATTAGCTTGCAAGATGGACTTCCGCAAGTCAATATCGTTCTCGATCGAGAGCGCATGTATAATCTCGGTTTAAATGTCTACACAGTTGGGCAAGAGATAAAGGCAAATATTGCTGGAATGACGGCGAGTCGTTACCGTGAAGCGGGCAAGGAAACGGACATCGTCTTGATGCTTTCTGAAAAAGATAAAACGCAACTCGGCGACTTAGAACAGATCTTTGTAACAAATGCAAATGGAGTGCGCATCCCGGTTTCAAGCTTTGCAAAATACGAAGCAGGTCTTTCTCCCATAGCGATAAACCGAAACGACCAAACACGTGTTGTTTCGGTCAACATGGGTTTGCAGAAAAATCTTTCTATAACAAAGGTGCAACGAGAAGTAGAAGCCCTTGTTCAAAAAACTATTCCCTATGACCCAGAAATTCGAATCGAATACGGTGGAGATTACGCTGCCTTGGTTAAAGCTATAAAGCAATTTATCATTATTATTATCATGGCGATTATCCTCGTCTTTGCGGTAATGGCAAGCCAGTTTGAATCCTTGCTTGACCCCTTCATCGTACTTTTTACGATGCCACTCATGATTGTGGGAATTGTCTTTGTCTATGCACTTACGGGGCTTACACTCAATGTTATGACAGCAGTTGGCGTGCTCATTCTCGTTGGAATTATCGTTAACAATGGAATCGTTTTGGTCGACTATACAAACCTCTTGCGTAAGCGCGGACTTCCACTCATCGAAGCTTGTGCCGAAGCAGGACGCAGTCGCTTACGCCCTATTTTGATGACAACCCTCACGACCGTTCTCGGCCTTGTTCCCATGGCATTCTTTCCTGGTGAAGGAAGTGAAATGGTACAACCTATCGGGCAAACTGTTTTGGGCGGACTTTCCTTTGGGACTCTCATGACGCTTTTTCTAATGCCCGTTTTATATGCGATTTTTAATCAAATGCGAGGAGAAAAAATTGAAAAGAATTGAAATTATCTTTAATCAATCTATCGAAGAAGATATCTTTGGCTCACTCAAAGATATCCCCGAAGCCCAATTTTTTACCCTCATACCCACGGTACATGGCAAAGGATTTTCTACACCGAAGATGGGCGATTCAGTTTGGCCTGAAGAAAATAAGCTTATGATAATTTACTCGAGTTCAAATGAGGCGGTAGAAAAAATAGAAAATGCTCTTAAATCTTTACAAGAAAAATTT